>ERZ1740065.2028-NODE-2028-length-12491-cov-11.610968_pt1 | contig 12491 bp, 7 predicted proteins | sample MGYA00581738_ERZ1740065 | MGnify/ENA primary metagenome ERZ1740065 (study PRJEB43018, sample SAMN04849749) | marine metagenome | isolation source: floating plastic debris | place: Pacific Ocean | collected 2008-09-01 | study: EMG produced TPA metagenomics... | reverse complement strand
TTTTATTTTTTTTTTTTATTTTTTTTTTTTTTTTGTTTCTTTTATTTTTTTCGGTTTAGATGTTAGGGGCAGATGGTTTGCATCAGTTCGGTTACTTCGTATTCACCCAGCATAACAGCAGCGTATGACACCGTCGGCTGATAGAAGAGTAAAAGATGCCAATATTTCTCGGTGAAGACAACCAAAAGAGCAGTTTTCATCAACAGGCTCCCTGAGTGAGCTAATATGCAACAGGCGTGTTTAACAACAACGTTTTTGTTTGCTGATGCCCATTCTTTACTAAGAAGAAACTTACGATATGTTTATGGCAACGATAAGCAAGTAATAGAAACTATGTTTCCTAAAGTTAAGGCTTTGGCCTAGTTCTTAAAGATCAACAATGGTTGTTCTGACAATGTGGAACAAAGCTCTGCGACCAATAAATAGAATTTGACGGTTCAATCATTTTTATTTGCTGTGTTGAATGATGTTGCTAAGCTCTACTCTTTTGATTGGTATTGTTCTTATTCAACGCAGCAAATTGCAGCATAGCACACTAAGACTTGATAATAGATGGATAGTTATTTTTGGGGAGTATTACAATGGCACTCCATGACAACGGCCAAACATTACAGACGCCCTTCTGAACCAGACTGGCCAAAATCGCTGATCGGTACTCACTCGACGTTTGCACTGAAGGAGAGAGGGAAGGCTTGGTTTTTACCAGTGAGTACTTTTCTACACTCCAATTCACCTGCTAGAATTGTCTCTGTCGATAGAATTATGATGGCATACTACAAGCTTACATAACTTAGTGACATCACTTAAGACGAGTCGTCAGTAGTTTTTACTTTTCTATCAGTAGGCGTGCCGGAATCATCTACTGGTGCTAAGCCAGTCTTACGCCAGCGCTACGCCGGTGTTACGCTTGTGTTGCGCCAGTGTTACGCCGTCTTTTGTTTGCACTTGCTATGCTTTCACCACATTTAAGCCTGTTTTAGCTTAAGCTTAACACCGGCGTTTACAAAACCAGAGCACCTACTGATAGAAGAGTGAAAAATGCCTAGTCTTCTTGGTCTAAAATTCATATCTGAAAGACAGTACCAGATAGACCAGATAGAAAAGCTAATACATCATTCTAATGACACACTTCATATGAATGCACTGACAGTCTCATCATCCTGAAATAGGATGGCCAGTGCTACCCGAGTCTCTGAAATGTAATCGGGCACAAACACGTTTACTCAAATATTCGAGAATTCCAAATATCACATATTCTGTATTGATACGCTCATTGCTGAAGTACTGTATTCCCTTGACTATAAGGCGCATGTCTAATGGAGTGAGGATGTATTCGATTTATCTTTAGTTTCTGGCTGATAGTAGATCCGAAATCTTCGCTAAGTTGTTCTAAATTCAATCATACTTGTCAACCTTAGATGATTCCTTTATAGCTACGCTGCATGAATCTATATTTATGTCTATGTGAAATTCATACGTGTTTATAGTCTAGGGAATACAGTGATGAGGGAATATGGTCTATTAGGTGAGGGAATATGGTCTCATAGTCTAGGGAATGCAGTGTTGCTATTCTCTCTCATGCGAGACAACAAAATGTTTACCATGTATTTTCTTACTCTATTTGGAAGCTGTTCGATAAATCAGCCACCAATCAGGCAGCACAAAACCATCGATGAATAAACTTTGTTCAGTTCTGCTGGTGCTGCTAGCATGTAAGTATTTTGAAACTGACAATTGTTCTCATCGGTCTGTCCGTTAGGACTAAAGAGTGTAATTTTGTCTCTGCAGCCGGCTCTGTCTTCTCAGATGAATCTACCACGATGGAGACAATGTCATCGACCGACGGTAACTATCACTATGTAGTACCAGTTACAGTTAGCCTCTTGTCTGACATAAATCTGTTGCAGGGTTGTCAACCCTACAATTTTACTCATAGATCTACAACCTTGTAGATTTTTGAGATAGCTAATTGACCTTGACATTAACTCATGTAATTGAATCAGGAATCAATTCCAAGGGTCAGGCTAGTTGACCTTGACATTAGGTCATGTAATTTCTCTATGTGTGCACCACAGGCCCCCAGAAACCGACGAATCGTATTCAGTGAGCAGTAACGTACTGAACTAAATACCAAAAAGTGGGTTTCAAGTCAATAATTTTGGTTTTTATTTTGAGATTATTGAAATATGCTGTATTTTGCCATTTGGGGTTGGCAACACTGAACTGCAGCCACTGGGCTTCCAGGAATGCATTCAAGGATGGATGAATCAATTTTTAGCTGCTGTCCAAAGGCCATCTTATGTCTGTTGACTGCATACTGTGGGACAGGAAACTTCTGCGTTTGTTTAATTTTTGCCTTTTGGAGAATTTTCAGCTAATCCGAAAATAGAACACGCAGATAATTCTCTGTTCAATTGATTGTCTATAGACTAGCAGCAAGAAACGCAAAAATGCGTTTTCATAAAATTATATCACTAAAACGCAAAAGTTTGTATTTCATTAGCTGACAGGAAAATGAGTTCATTTTTCGACTGACACTAATGCTGTTAGCCTGAGTTCCATATCACTTTATTTAATAGTATGACATATCGCTGGAGGGTTTGTGATGTTGTTATGCTTAATCTGTATGATAGCCTATATCATTACGTGGAGTTGAATGCATGTTGGAGAGAAGGCATTGTACGTGACTCAATCTTGTAGATGAGATCGGAATGTGGTCAGTTTGGAGCAACTGTCCAGCCACCTGCGGTTTCGGCGTTTTCGAAATGAGGACGCGAGATTGCAACAGCGATTCAAGTTGTGACACCACTGAGCTGCGCACCTGTGTAGATGATCTGGTCAGTAACCCTCCTCCCTACCTAAAACTCTAAAATAGTTATTGGAATGAGAATCTTGCCTATTTGGCTTGATTCAACATTATGCCTATTTTTTCCAAGATAATATATATATTAATGTATGTATATATATATATGTATATATATAAATTTACTATACATACATTTTTTATAATATTAATCATTTTTCCTGATAGAATGCTTTCATCAACCATCCTTTGCCAGATACGTGTATGCTGAGTACAGATAATGTTAAATCATTCAATTAAATGGTAGTTGGTAATTTCCCCTAAAATTGCTTAAAATAAGAAGCTTTGAGAAGTCTTAAGAATTGTTGAAGAAATCCTAAGAATTCTTTAAGACTTCTTAAGAACTCTTCAGGAATTCTTGAAGAATTCTTCAATAAAATTCAGGTTGGAGAAAGAGACAATTACAAATTAAATTACTTATATCAGGGTTCATTGCAATGGAAATGTTATTATTTTGTTCAAAATCATCAAGAAATCAAAGAGATAATGTGGAGAATCTACATGAGAAGACAACTCCTGCAATAAGTTACCTTTCTGTCTCTAGTTCCACTACGATTAGACATACTGTCAAATCTGGTTTTATGGTATCTAATATAAGTATAGTTTTTATTGCACACCTGCTGTAGGGATCTTTCATCGACCCAGGTTGAGAACCCTGGATAAATTCGAATTAAAATGATAACGGGATCGGATTAACAAAATGAGAGAAGACAACTCCAAATTACGGTAGCAAATTGTCTGACAGTCCTGCTGAGGACATTGCTATAAATTCTAAAAATGTATAAGTGCTATGGAACTATGTTGGCTTTTGTCATTCTCCAGTCAATATTCGTGCATCAGCACGTGCGGGAGTGAGCGGGAGTGAGCATGGATAGGCGCAGGAGTGTGCGCGAAAATCAATGGGAGAATGACAAAAACCAAAGTGTTGAGCTAATAATTACTGCTGTCTACAGAGAGAGATAAAACAGGATGTAATTTCAGTTGAAAGATGGCATTAGGTTGTTGACTCATTTGTTCGCAGTGTGAAGAACAGTACGATGAGGCCATCATATTGGAAGTGGGTGGAGCCGGTCTGACCCAAGAGATATTCAGTGAAGTTGCAGATGACGTCAAGGATGAGATCGTCATGATTGTCAACAATTTCTGCACAGGTTCCGTCAGCAACGCCATGCGGTGCTGCGCGACTTCTGACACACTGAACGAGTACTTGCAACATCTTACTGGATACGTCAAGGAGTTATGTACAAATAAGAGTAAAAAGTCATGTCAATTCTTTTCCAGTCCATCTGGCAAGACCTTCGCCACTTCTAGTGACGTTGAGCTGTTGTATGAAGAGCTTGCGAGTGGTGGCGGTGTTGATCTACTCTTCACGGTAGACTATGACGATACGAATGCTGTATGTTCTGACACGGCGGCAAGACGGAGGAAAAGAGCAGTGTTGTCATTCGACCAAACTGTTCTGGAAGAAATCTTCGCCAATCAGACAATGTGAGTATGACAAGGGAAACTGCAGTCAAAAAATCAACCAACGTTTGCCGAGTAACTAAACCTCTGCCGATTTGACACGCGTTACATGATTAATCGGACGTAGGCGTAGCTATGGCGTGTCTTTGCTAAACCTCCCTAATAATAATTGCATCAAATCAGCTCAGGCTACAAACGTAAATCTAATTGCAGACGTGATATTCTTGATGCTGCCATTGAGTCTGCTCTCAGTTCAGCAGGATACACCATCACTATCTCACTATCAGTTCCAACAATTCCTCAGGTATGTACAATCGCCACGTCTTCAAATACGTAGCGGCTATATTGCAATGGTCACCCTCCTGCCTGCTAGTATTATCGAATTAGTATTAATATCACTATCACTGATCCTCCTGTTGTTTTTTTATAATTTTTATTGAGGTTTACGTGAGATGTAAATGATTTAATTCAATTTAATTAATTCAAATAAGCTGTTGACCTCAGAAAAAGAAATCAAAAATAATTGCATCGAAAACAAACAAAAACAAAACGCCGATTGAACAAGAGAAAAAATTTAGGATAAAACAAAAAAATATCAAGCCCCGACTAATCAGTCTTCAAGGCTACAGGTAAAGAAAAATGAAATGACTTCTAAGGGTAGAACGGTATATCATATCACTCAAAGTTAAGTTTAGCTCAGTTTGTCTGATAACAGTCGGCTTATTTCATGGATTATTTTTTCAACAGGCTCATTTCCATACCCATACGTTGTTAATAGCATCTGAGAAACCAGAATCTATTACATATTTCAGCGTCCAACCACCACAATGGCACCTACGACCACCGAGAAAGGAGGAGTGGAGGCTTGGGTCATCGCCATCGCAGTCGTCATCCCACTCGTTGTCATCGCAGTTATCATCATCGTTGTTGTCGTGGTGGTGAAAAAGTAAGTGTGTCCTTACATCACTTTGATTTAGTATTTAGAGTCATAGCGTACAGTCATAGCGTACAGTCGTCACATACAGTCATTACGTACAGTTGTTACGTAGAGTCGTTGCGTACAGTAGTTATGTAGAGTCGTGACGTAGAGTCGTTACGTACAGTCGTTATGTACAGTAATTTCTTGTTTTTGCGTGATGCTAATATTGAGTTCTTGACAACATGCCTCCAGCTATATCTCTCATCCTTGAATGTCTGATGTTAGTGGCATGCAAAATTAAAGGGGACATCCTTGGGCTGTACAACGCCTCCTGGATTCAAATATGACTGGAAACTTAATCAAATAAAGACAAGGTCATCGGGTCAATAGACTAAATCTAAATGTATTGACCTGATGGCCTTGAGATGACATTGATATATTAAATATATCAATAAAATCATGAAAGTTTCATGATTTTATTGATGGATTGTATAATATGTTAGTTCCTGTACCCACGCCAGATTCTCAGTATCTAAGCAGTTTGCCAATTGCTGATTGCCAATTTCCCATTGCCAAATGGTGATTGCCATTTGCTCATTGTCGATTTCTCATTGCCTTCAATAACTTATATGATTTCCATGCTATGGTAACTCCTATCTGGATTTCTTACAACTTAATTAGCTCTGTCTATGAATTGTTCGTTCAGTACCTGTCTATTCCTTTGTCCATAACTTCTTCAAGGACGAGACTTCTAAGAACCCTTAAGACCTTTCAAGAATTATTGAAGACTTCTTCTGATTTATTGAAGAGTTCTTGAACATTCTTAAAAAATTCTTCAAGAACTCTTTAAGAATTTTTCAGGAACTTTAGTGTGGGGAAATAGACAGTTACCATTCATTTGTACCTGACCTAATTGATTGCCCCATGACCTATGACCTATGATTTACTAACCTTTCCATCTCTCACTGTAGGAAGGCAAAGGTTGCGGACTCAGACGCCGAGTAACAAAACTGAGCGGTTTTGTGTTTGATTTCTATTTTGTGCTTTGAACAATTTTTAGAAACAAATATCTATTTTTAAGATTGTGTTTGCAGTATTTTTGTGACATCTCTGGAACAATGCAATGATTATACTACAATATTTTAATGGCAATGCATCGAAATCTGGTTGATACTGCCGGTGAATGAGCTCTGTCGTTCAGTGGAGTCCATGCGGAGCGAGCTGCAAACCGAATGAAGAAATCCAGCCTTAGTGGATATCTGATGAGCAGCCAAGACCACCGCATGGGACGCTGTACACTTCGAATGGCCCCACCCGCTCTAACCCTCATCCGAGTCGTGATGACAGACTAGGCACTAGCAGCACATATGAGTAGCTCGCGATGTCTGAAGCCTGAATGATTGGGTGTGAGGGAGTTGGTGTTCGCTTTTCACTGGGCAATAAAATGATACCAGTCAAAGATACAGCTGTTGTGTTGTGTAGACGTAGTGATTAGGGCATTTTTTACTTTTATGCAAGTATGCATAGCGAATTATGATACCCGCATTTCGTCCGCACTTAAAACGGACGTGCCTGCTCTAGTCTGCATTTTTTCTGCACTCAAGCGCAGACGAAATGCAGACAAAAAACACTGACATTTGCAAAAAATGTTGCAATTAACATGCCTGTCTTGAAAGTGGGAGAGGTGCGGTTCGAATCCCGATAGCAGTACACTCTCGCAATAGCTAATGCCTGTCAGTGGAAAGCAGAACTTATTGAATGAATATTAACCAATTCATCAATACTTACACATCAATACAATACAATACAATACAATACAATACTATACAACACAGTGCAATACAATGCAATACAATACAATACTATACAACACAATGCAATACAATGCAATACAATACTATACTATACAACACAATGCAATACAATGCAATACAATACAATACAATACAATACAATGCAGTACATTGCAATACTAAATTGAAGACGACTTGATATTTTATCAATGCATGTCGTTGTGAAGCAGGAGTTCTGGAATTAATTTTGCCTGAAGCTAAATTCACACTGTGCCGATGGCCGCAGTGTGAAACAGACAAGGATTCACCTGATGCATTGTCTCAAATGCTCCTCAAGCAACAGAATTTTGGATTGGCTGAGAATTGACCAATCAGATGGCGCTCTTGAGCGTAAGTGTGAGATTTGTCTTCTACTGCTGCAAGTTCTGTCTGGATTTCATAGCATTGAACGATTAGAGACTTTAAGTACACCCCAGCTCGAGATGTTTTCAAGAGGCAATAAGCATTAAGCGCAGGCCATGACTTCACAAAAAGTACACCTCATGTGCAAAGAATTGACACAAAAACTACAGGTTTTTTGAGAGCTCAGAATTCACAAGCTGGCGCAGAAATTATGCCCATTATACCTTAGTTAGGAGTTGTCCTCCCATGCCCAGTATCGATATGATCAAATCACTATCTTTTGTATTTCTTGATTGAGTTTAAAGAAAACGGAAGGATTTCCTTCACTATCAAATCTGGATCTACAGTAGTGGCTAAAAATTGACTTTGACTCTTTTGGCCCTTTGATCGGGCAATCGATCCCCAATGAGATTGTCAGATTGTCCAACAATTTCAAAGTGGAGCTGGTGCAATATCACCTGAGCACCAAAACCACCTACCAGTGTTGCCAACCCCATAGGGCAAAATATCATAGATTTCAGTAATCTAAGATAAAACCCCTAAATACTGCCTCGAAACCCAATTGATGGCTTTTGTTTCAGTACATTACTGCTTGCCAAATACAATTAGTCAGCTTCTTTAGGCCTGTGGTGCACACAGACCACAATTAGATGGCCTGATATGGTACATTAGCTGCCTCAAATGTTCAAAGCGTCGTAGATCCACGAGTAAACGCGTAGGGTTGGCAACACTGCCACCTACCTGTGTCTGAGAGGATAACTCCAAACACTTGGATTCATAATCAAATCCCACCAAATCAGAGGGAGACAATGCCAAACTGGATAGCACATATATAATATATAATACTGGGCACTGAGAGTGTAGCATGAGACATAGTGCTCTACGTGATGTTTTATTTTAGTGCTCCGAGTGCTGACAGCTGTTACAGAAACTGTTGAGACACTTTAATTCTGCAATGCTATCTAAGTGTTGTCAGAGCCAATAGGTGTCTTGAAGTTCTCACCCTAGGAAGAATTGCGCTGGCACAAGCTTAAGAACCTTTTAGCTGGAGCCTAAATAGGGTCAGAATTTGGAATTGTTTACTCTTCTATGGCTTGTTCCAGTTGTAAGCTTAGACTAAAGTAGCCCAAGTGCCACAAAAGCATAATCAGGGCGGACGAAAGCTGGAGTAGCACCGCGTAACACAGGTGCATGATTCAGACGAGCCAACCAGTAGAAGAGTGAAGAATGCCGGAAATTTTGGGTCACGCGCTTTGAATGACCGTACTGAGCTATGTGGCAATGGTCTGAGAGATCATACCTGTCGCCCGTATTAGTATTTGAGACGGCAGATTTTACGGGATGAACTGCTGTTTTTTGTTTCCAATGCTCTCCTGTTTTACACTGGTCAGGTCTTGCTGAGCTGAGCTCTACAATGGTAGAGCTCTTGCTGTACGGGGTAATGTTTCTGAGCTATGACTTCTCTATTTTTCTCCAATATTGTAGCCCAAGAGGTTGACCGGTACCCTAGAGAACCAGCCACCTGACCCCCTTAGCCTGAGTTCCTAGAGCAGCTACCATCAATTGTTAGATAAGGTTCACATACTGTATTTTCCCCCAGAGTCTCCCCTATTTTAGCAGTCAGGATTTGGAACAAAAGTTGCTAGTATTTATTTCCTAATGTTATCCTTGTGGCTTATTGGTCCGATCCTGCTAAGTAGGACTCTAATATCTTAGCTGTAGGGCTGCTGATCTATGGCTTCTCAAAGTTGAAAAATGTTCAGAAAAAATTGAATCTCCAGTATTTCTGGTCCTACAACTTGGCATGTGTGATAAAACTGTAATGACAATCACTCACAATCACAAGTGAGTCATAGAACCCTAATGGCTTCGAATTTTCTTTGACAAAAAATTCAGGTTAGCTAGTTGGTTTGAACATCAGTAATGAGGAGAAAATGATCAGATTATGTGGACTTCCTCGCTGTTCAAATATACTGCGGAACTTTTGCTAATTCGCTGAACTTTAATCGTGATTTTCTGGCTTTGGGCTTCAAACATGATGTTGAACTTCAGAAGATATTTGCATTTCTTACGTGGGATGTTTGATAGTTACTAATTAGAAGAATGACATGTTGGTGCTTTTCATTCTCCTGTAGATTTTCTCGCTCACTCCCACGCCTATCCGCACTCACTTCCGCGCCTATCCACGCCTATCTGCGCCTATCCACGCCTATATGCGCCTATCCGCGCCTATCTGCGCCTATCTGCGCCTATCTGCGCCTATCTGCGCTCATTCCCGCTCACTCCCGCACGAATATCTACGGGAGAATGACAAAAGCCGGCAGTTTAATATAACTTTCAGTCCCTTCAAAATGCAACTATTCAATCAATTTTCAACCTTCCATTTCAATTGCTAGCTGAGTGAATTATTTCAAAATTTCAAGTTCTAACTAAAAGTCATGTAGAAAACAGAGGAGCTCCTATTCATTTTATATTTTTTTAGGATGCAGCGAATATCCCAACCACAATATAGCGGCTATCGGCAGGGATCTCAACTTGGATCAATGAATAATCCTTACAACAGATTTCAGGAGCTCATCGGGAAAATGTTTTGATATTGGCAGTATTATGGCCCCATAAACAGGTCAGAATTGCTATAGTATTACCAACCTTTTTTATTTTCAGCATCAAAAACTGGCTTTTAGTTCATTAGTGTGAAGCTTGGAGACACACCGCTTACTTATGATATCATTTTAACAAAGTGAGTGATATCATAAAAAATCTGAACTGAAAGACAGAAATCTGAGTGAGTTAAAGGAAATCCGTACGCTACACGAAACCCGTCCTTTTATCCTAACACAAGCTAAAAATCCTAACGGTAAGAATTAAATCCACATAGTTGAGATCTCTGCTATCGGATTTTGGCCTTACAAAAGTAAAAATTTTGTGCTTTTAGCAGAAGTTGAGTTTGAACTAAAACTCCAGTATAAAACACATGGACTCCTGTCCTATTTTAGACTATTTCAGGATGCAGTGAATGTGTAAACACATTACATTGGCTATTGGATTCCGACGTCATGAAAGTGAATTTGTAGTATAAGCAGAGGTATCTCGAGTCGGAAGAGCTACACGATAAATACTTTCAATCTTAGAGTACTAGTCTCCAATGTTTCCTGAATCGTTTCATTAAATTACATCCCCACATATGTGAGGGAAATATCGGAAACCCCGCCTTCATTAGAATAGTAATGATATGCTGTCTCCTGTACAGCTGCCAGCACTGTAGAAGAGTACTGCATCCACACTACTACTGACAGCGCTTTCAGCACTGAAAGCACTGACAGTACTGACAATACTCTTAGCGCTGTCAGTACTGTCAGCGCTAAACCAAATGCTCTGGTCAATGTGTTTAACTGTTGCGCAATGCCACCTGTGACAGCTGCAGAGAAGGCATCGAGATTTGCATTCACTGCTAAAGCAAATGACGTCTGTGCATGTAGATTACACCAGTAAATATCAGTGCGTAAAAATTGGCTGAATTATCATTCTTATTCTTCTCATGTCACACTTCCTGAAATGAAGTATTCGGAAATGTTTGCAACATTTCTTACTCTTCTATCGGTAGGCGCGCCGGTTTTGTAAACGCTGGTGTTAAGCTTAGACTAAAGCCGACTTAAGTGCAGCAAAAATATAATAAATGCGGACAAAAGCCGGAGTAACACCGACGCATGATTCCGGTGCACACACTGATAGAAGATTAAAAAATGCCATTTTCACCATCTCATACCAAGACATTGACTCGTTGATATTACTTCTGGTGGTGCAATATGTAGGCAGGAAACTGATGAATTGTGGGAAATCTTTGCCATTTCATAATCAGACATACGTGACTCATCGTATTTGCCTCTCGTGGTGCAATATTTAGGCAGGAAAACGATCCAAGCTCTATTAGGTTGAGGGTGAATATACATTGTGACATCAGCTCGATCACGCAGCTACATCATGGCCGCCATTCTAACAGCATGGTTCAGTTCAATGGTTACTTCCCAACTGCCCAAATATTTAGTTTAAATAAAGAGTATGAGCTAAACTGGATATGAATAAGTAAACTCGCCATGGGGCTGTATGTTTAACGGGAATCTAAAGTTTCCCTGCTGGAAGTCGTGGTGTTTCTGTTTACCGTTCGAGTACACACCTCTCACTGTGTTTGATCGCCGACCCATTGAATGGCGAGATGTAAGATTGATTTTACTGGCCGTTTCATCATGCAGCATTATGGAGCTTAAATGGAATTTGAAGTTTTGATTAACAACAACAGCAGACAAAAAAAATCAATTTTTGCTGAGCTGAAGCGCACAAGCTGTTGCACCTGAGAAACTATCAGCTATATTGGGGTATTGATTTGGCAGGCGGTATTATGACAGCCGTGTCAGCTATTATTAGCGGAGCGCTCTGATATATGGAATACCTGATGATATGGATTGATGAGATAGGGCTCCAGTGTTTGCTCGCTCCTATGTATGACATATTGACTATTACTGTCTGTCCGTCTGCCGAATGCCTATGATAGATGTTTGAGTAAGCGTTCTGTCATTGTGTGCTAGTATCGTTGTGTACTATTAGTGATGATCAGCAACTGCCAGACTGACTGGTTGGGCAGACTTTAATTGGTCAAAGATTGGCCGGGAACACATTTGGGGTGAGAATGGTTTAGAGGGTGAAATGAAGGAGAGAGGGAAAGGAATAGTAAGAGGAGAGAACGGTATGGTAGGAAGGGAGAGAGATAAGCAGAGAAGAAAGGGGAGGGAGGGTGAGAAAAAGAATGGAGGGTAGGGAGAGAGATAGAAAGAGAGGGGAACGAACGGAGGGAAAGAGAGGGGAACGAAGGGAGAGAAAGAGAGGAAAATGGAGAGTAGAGAGAGGGGAAAGAGGGGAAAGAGAGATAAGGAGGTAGGGAGATAGGGAGAGAGAGAGAGAGAGGAAGGGGGGAGAGAGATAGAGGGAGAGAGAAAGAGAGAGAGATAAAGAGAGAATGAGAGAGAGAAAGAGAAAGAAAAAGAGAAATAAAAAA
>ERZ1740065.2027-NODE-2027-length-12492-cov-12.552706_pt1 | contig 12492 bp, 16 predicted proteins | sample MGYA00581738_ERZ1740065 | MGnify/ENA primary metagenome ERZ1740065 (study PRJEB43018, sample SAMN04849749) | marine metagenome | isolation source: floating plastic debris | place: Pacific Ocean | collected 2008-09-01 | study: EMG produced TPA metagenomics... | reverse complement strand
AGCCCCATGGCTCCAGCCCCATGGCTCCAGCCCCATGGCTCCAGCCCCATGGCTCCAGCCCCATGGCTCTAGCCCCATGGCTCCAGCCTCCTGTCCCTGTGTTGTTGTAGGTAACATCAGACAGGGCCCGTGTGGGTATGTACCAGCGTGTCATTGCGAGACAGCCGGAGTGTCACCAACTGATCCACAGCCTGGCCTCCACCAACACAGTCATTACAAGAGTGTCTTTGTCAATGGCAACGATCGGCGACGTCATGGGGAGGTAAGTCATAAACCATCACATCCATTGGACATGCGACGGCTCATGTACGGACGTACGACGGCTTACGTAGGGACGTACAACGGCTTACGTAGGGATGTGCGACGGCTTACGTAGGGACGTACAACGACTTACTGGCTTCAATGTTTGTCTTTCATTCTTTGGAGAGATATTCTGAAATTGTCTGAAACATTTTAGTTTTCTCCAAACTATGACTATCTGGGTGTCAGGCAAGAACAGAGGGAGTCTGGCCAAGACATGGATGATCACCACAATGTTGTCTCCGTAGAGCGAGAAAGAGTGGCTATCAACCGACAACTAGCTCAGGTGAGCCTGAAGTCTACAGTATAGTACATAGATTTAGGATGTGAATTCAGAACATGGTTCTCTTTTTATTTGAAAGCAAAGGTATTTCCACAAATGTGTCAATTATAGTAATTATTGTTATTATTTTATTATTATAGTAGGCCGATATATATTATGAATAAATATAAATAAATATCCTCTAATTTGTTTAAATTTAATGGAAAAATAAAACTGATGTTTGTTTAGTGAGTGAGAAACCGTACGAATCCGTACCATCTGGATATTAGTATCATGTTCCAAAATGGAATCGTGTCCAGGAATAAGAATCCACCTGTAGTACATCACCATCTCGGTACATTCTACTTTCCCCCCAATGGAATGCAGGTGGAGAACGACCTGCAGGAGTTACGGGGTGACCTAAAGACCTGGCTGATGGCTCAGGCTGAAGACGATCCGTTTGCTTACGCTGTAGGAAGCAGACAGACACGATTTGGCGATGACTTTGATCACGAGCGCATGGCGCGCTACGATGTACGTCTGTCTCTTCTCTCTATCACTCACTAACGAGACGCTTGTATTCTTTCACCTTATCTGTTCATTGATCCACTGTTCTTGGTACAGGTCACAGAACAGTTCCCTCCGCCGCCGAGGTTGTTCAGGTCAAGGTCAGATGAGACACTGTCTCACTCGGAATACAGCTATCACGGTCGAGCATACAAGTCAAAGGAGGCCGCCATGGAAGAGCTGAAGACATTGAAGCACCACGAGGAGGTTAGCTTATACCATAAGGATGTATTAGAGATTCTGGTCATAATCCACTGCTGAAATCTTGATGTTTCTCTTGCTGCAGTTGAGAGCCATACGGAAGAGGATCCGAGCTGGAGCTGATGGTAAGCCAGATGATAGCCGAGTCAACCCACAGCAGTGCAATGCTGTGAGGATGAGTGCACAGCAATCAAAGCCCCGAGCTCTCTTAGAGCCAGAAAACCTATATCAGACTCGCAAGCAACTCTGGCAGAGCCGGGAGAACCTACGACCAGTGGAGCGCCATTACAGTTCATCTGCTGCTGACAGGAATGTCTCAGCCGATACTAAAGCCACATCTGATACCATCGGCAGGACCTTTACAGAAACATGGCAGCGCACTCAGCCCAGGGACAGTAAGATACAGAGGCAGCAGATGGGCTACTACCATCCAGAGGGAATCACAACAACCATTCAGCTGCCTGACAGGATGCAGTTTGAGGTCGTTCTGCTAACCTTATCACGAGCTGCTGATTCCAACCGACAGCCTACCGACCGACAGCCTACCGACCGACAGCCTACCGACCGACAGCCTACCGAACGACAGCCTAAATGTAGGCCTGCGTTGTCTGCTGGCGACAGCAGCAGGGGAAGTCGAGTTTATAGACCAGAACAGTCCACATCAAATCATTTACCTGTGATAAACCATTCGAGGGGAGCCGCAGTGACTCTGGGAGCGCCAACAGCGATGGGTCTAGTAAATGATGGCGAGTGCGTTGTTGCCAGGAGTAGGCCAATGGGAAAACTGATTTACCAAACTCACTCGAGTGACGAACTTCCAACACGCTGCAGCAATGCAGTCTCAAAATCTGACCAACAAAAATCAGGCGTCCATGCCTCTTGTGAACCACCTCCAGACAGTTCCAGCCATGCGGTGAATCGTGATCGTGTATCTACATCAGTGCAATATCTCTTACCAACAAACCGTCCATCAGTGTCTATTGGAAGCCATTATCATGGTGGGACAACTCCCACCGCTCCCAGACGTACATTGCCATCATATGATGAGATAAAGACAGCTAGATACTCAAGAATCTCAGATCAAAGTGTCACAGGAGCTGGTGTGACGCGCAGTAACAGTAACAGTAATAGAATCACACAGGCTCCTGTGCAATCCGTGCAATCAAATGAATCGAAGGGCCATTCAGACTTAGTTAACAGACTTGGTGAGCTTAAAACAGGAGCCAGACTGAACCAACATGCAGGAGAGAGCTGCTGCAGCAGTTCAAATCATGATTCAGGCTATGGAGGCCAAGCATCTGACTGTACCCTCCATCAGGTGTCTCCTCAAACCAGTGCTGAGTATGACTCCTGGTACAACCGGCAGCTGCAGGATGCTGCTCGTAAAATTGGAATTTATTCTGTCTTGAAACCTCACAAAAAAATGACTAGTGAAGTTTAACTTGAATTATTTTCATACTTTTGAGGCCTTCAGTTTTATGATGTTGCTACTTTATTTGATGTACATAATATATCATACGACATAGCAACACATATCTAAGCATATCTTATAAAATACCCATGAGCTGTTTCATCTTCAAACATTCAATATGAAATTAAATTATCACACTAAGGTTGAATACCTATCTACCTACAACCTACATGATGTCTTTGTAAAATCTTGTCATATCAACCAGTAAAATGAAACTGCTCAACAAGGAGCGATGCAAAGCGAAGTGCTGACTGATGCTCATTCTTTCAAAAGTGTGCGTATAAGGTAGCTCGTGTCCCTACGCTCCATTTGCATTCTGGGCACGAGTCATCAAGAAAAGGACATTTCGGTACCTTGTCGTCAAGGGTTATCCTTGTGGGATTTGTCAGCTCTTGAATTACTCTCTAAAACAACTGGATCCCTATCACGAAGAGACAATATTACATTTTAGCGAAATACTTAATTATGTAAAAATATTTGTTCGGACTGTTAAATAATTCAGGAAGGTAAAGTGACCATTATATACTTTATCAAACAGATAATAAAATACTATTAATTTTGTAATAAGGCTATACATGTATTTCCGTTTGTGCAATCAGATCTTCTTCGCCCATTCATTCGGTAGATGCGAACTTCTACTAGGCCAGCAAATACCCTTCATAGCTGAGGATATGGCCAAAGAGTTGTTGTTGGATTACTTTCCAAACATACAGGATGAATTCCTGGACTATGTCATTGGTAATTAGATCATATCAAATCCTTAAAAATGACGTGAGCTGCGTAGCTTGTCTGGTACAAATGATACTTTCTTCTCCTCTACAACCTCCATTTTCTTCATTGAATGGTAATAAAGCATGGAATGCCTTATTACACGACAGTAGTTTACCTCAAAAGGAAACAGAAACAACAATTATCACTCAATGAATTTCAGATTATGTGTAGGTAGATACTCAGCTAGTGTTAGCACGATATACTTACTATATTTTCTAGGTGTTTTGGATGACTTCGAGGGCACAGACTTGGATTTGTTTGAAGCCATTGGTGGTATTCTAATGGAGATGAATGAAGAAACAAAGGAAGACGCGGTTCATGAAATCTGTCGTCAGATCCACCACACACTTGAGCTTGAGTAAGTATTGCTACTTCTAGTCTCATGGTGCAGCGCAGCGTTCAACTCACAGGATTATAAGCTTGTCATCGACTAGTCTGCTCCTCTTATTTGAAACTCTGAGCAGGTTCAGAAGATGAGACTGAGCTGAGACTGAACAAAATTCTGAATGAAAGCCTTATCAGTAAAATATTCTCTCCCATTATTTCCTCCCACGATGTTTAATCCGTGACTCATATCACATGTTGGAATGCATCGCACTTGAGAATAGGAAGGAAGTGATTCACCAGCGTCTCCCTTTAGTGTGGAGAGAAGGATTGATACTAATTTGGATATTTCAATACTATCAATGTCGTTCATGTATATACAGGTGTATATAGGTATATACAGGTCCCTGTATATACCTATATACAGCTGTATATAGCTGTATATACCTATATACACCTGTATATACCTATATACACCTGTATATACCAGTCTATACCAGTCTATACCAGTCTATAATAGTCTATACCAGTCTATACCAGTCTATAATAGTCTATACCAGTCTATAATAGTCTATGCATTATCTGCCGTCAATCTCTTTGCTCTAAAAGCTAAAAATGTTTGCGCTCACAACAAGAAGAGCTGTTTGAATACAACTCAGATTATTACTGTACACCAATGATCATTTCTAGATTTATTATTTCTGTGAATTTATGTTATTTATGAAGTTCCTCATGTGGAAGATAGACAACATTGGTCACGTGTAATACTGTAATATATTTTGGACGCAATTGAATCTATGAGTACGCATATCTGGTACATCGTATAAGCACTATGTCTGATGGATCAGAGATAGAGTACATCGATGGCTCAGGGAAGGTTTTTTCCAGCCTGGTTAATGACATGAGAGTTATCTCCCCTCGATGTTATATGATCTCAAGGCAGGAGCTGCTAGTTTTCGGTTTTATGATTCAATGTAACTACCATTGATTATATACTTTCTGGCTTTTAGTGGCACAAAATTAGTGACCAAATACTGTAGAACAGGCAATTTTTGCATTCACTGAAGTTTTGCATTTTTGGTCATTTTGACTGATTGAAAAAATTAGTGAATAATCCCCTATCGATGCAGCAACTGCAAGAAATATAGTCGTACAAGATATGCTCGCTAATAAATCAGGTTTGACAGTCGACATTCAGATCAAGAGGGCGTAACTCCCGATAAGTTGTGGAATACTGCGTGCAAAACTGATTTCCTTAAATTTTCAACCTTGGTGTATTGATACATGTGCCTCACAGTACAACGCTCATTGATCAGTGCTGTATGCATTCAGAGTGAGTAGTGCTGATAATGATATACGAATAGTGAATATGTCAAGTGGCTACGTGTGTTTTGCTAGTGTCGGCTCAAACATGACTCACAGAAAATTGGATGCTCCTATGTCGTTCTCGGAGCTACAGAACCTGGACACGCAGTCTGACTCAGCCGCATCCATCTGGCTCACTAAGAAGGATGATGGGAAGACAGTGAGTACAGCCCCACTGTCATCGCTAGGCCTCTCTCCCACCGCCGCCGCTAGGCCTCTCTCCCACCGCCGCCGCTAGGCCTCTCTCCCACCGCCGTCGCTAGGCCTCTCTCCCACCGCCGTCGCTAGGCCTCTCTCCCACCGCCGTCGCTAGGCCTCTATACTCTATTGCATCAGATCAATCTCACAGTAATATTGTACCGGTTACTCAACTCGTCGGTTACTCCTGTCCCTAAGTATGTGGAGTGAATCAAACTAAGGCTGTACCAATCCTAGTATCAGATTTATAGTAACAGCCAGCCGATCAGAGCTTGATCAGGCAGCAAGCCTCATACCAACCGCACTAGACATCATAAACTACTATATCTCAACTGTGGAAAACTGTACCTATGATTACTTATATTTAATCAGATGTCAATGAATGCCAAGGTTGTACATGGCTTGAGGAATTCCAGATAGTACGATTAGTATGGAGACACATGAAATCCTCAATTCACTTTCGCCACTGTAACTTACTTCATCAGTTCTCGCTCAGTATCTCTCATAAATATATATTCTTATATAATACAATAAATAACCGACCAGCAATAGCGAGCCGCTGTAGAAAAATTAGAATATGAACATTGAACCGGAGTTGTCAGCTCTTGTATGATTGTCGTGCTCCGCGTGAATGAGCAGTGTGAATGAGCAATGTGTGCGGTGAGCGTTAGGTTGAACACGCCATATGTAGAACTAGAGAAAATAGACTTAGCAGGTTCTTTGGACTAGTTGAGATGGTAGCTGATACAGCCGTACTTGGTTGGTACTCTGAGGCTAAGTCGTCTGTAGATCCAGAGTATGAGAACACGTATCCCAGAGCCGAGCATTCACTGGAGACGGGGCACGGAGGCTCGCCGGTCACACACGCGTCCGCAGTAAAGGAGTCGGTATCCGTGAACTCAGAATCGATGCACTGGCTGTGCCGGTACGTGGCGATGGTGTGTGATGACTTGAGCCACTGTAGTCTGCAGTCGCAGGCTAACGGATTGTTTGATATGTCGAACATATCCATTCGGTCATAGAAGCGAGCAAGCGCACATCGTGGCAGCGTGCTCAGTCTGTTATTTCGTACGACAAAAATACTGAGAGATGATGTGGCCTTGAAGGCATCTGGTGGCAGTGCTGTCAGGTGGTTGTCACTGAGGTAAATCTCCTCCAGGTGTGAGAGACTGCAGCTGCGTGTGAAGTTGGCCTCCTGCAGCCTGTTGGATGACAAGTCAATCCATTTCATAGCCAGCTTGTCGGAGAAGAGCGCGGTGTCAGCCCTCGTGATGGCGTTACTCGCTGCGCTCATTCCTTGCAGCTGCAAAACAGACGATGAGGTGCAATGAGAAGGGTCACCAGAGCCTGGTAAACATTCCACCTGGAACTCGAAACTAGTATGTCACACGATCTATCAAACCAGCCACCGGCCACGCACTGCCATCGTGGATGGATAGCTTCAAATTTGTCAAAAGTTGCACCATTGATCTACGTTAGTGTCAGTGTCGGGTCTCTGCTTGTGCTTGCAGGGCAACATGACTAGTTTGTGTCCCCTCCTTCCCAGTTAGGGTGACCGCTGTCCACCTGGTCCTGTCCACCTGGCTGATCTGTTATCTGATCAGCTCAGCCTCTCTAAATCTCACCTAATCTTCAGTTGATCCACTGTGTTACAAACTTATGATATCGCAAGCCTTTCTACTGGCCTCTCTCAGCTAATCTCCCTACCTGCTCTCCCTCCCCACCTGCTCTATCTCCATCCCTACCTGCTCTCCCTCTCCCTCCTGCTCTATCTCCCGCCCCACCCGCTCACTCCCCCACTACCATGTACACTCTCCCACTCACCTGTTTAAAGACGCCATCAGCGAGGAAGCTGAGGTCTGACAGTTGGTTTCTGTTGACTAGAAGCGATCGAATGTTCTTCAGGTAGACAAAGTCTTGAGGATCGATTGCGGTGATGCCGTTAGCATCCAGATTAAGATCTGTCAGTCCCCGCAGCATTGGCTGTCGCAAGAAGCTCAGGCTATCCCCAATCCGATTCTCATCCAGATTCAAGTTCTCTAGTGTTGGGAGGTAGGATAATGTGTCCACACTGCAGATAAGGGAAAAAGTTTCACTGATTTTTGTATGGAAATGGTACGTTGACCGTGATGTAGCAGGAAGTGGCGGATTACATGTACGCGTTGTGGTTGGCAATATAAAATCATGCATACAGGTGTGAGCAATCGGTGCAGCTCCTCACGCAACTGTCTATTATTTGAGATTGGAATGAAGTAATTTTAAGGCAATGTGTTGGAACCATTAGCTTAACAAAGAGCAGCCTTTGATTCGCAGTTACATTAGTTGCACACCCCCCCCCCTTCCCCAGCCCTCTCCTAATGCTCCAATACAGACCTGATGGTGGCCAGACGATTGTCTCTCAGAAGGAGTTCCCTCAGCCGGGGTAGCGCGTGCGTTTTCAGGAATGATATGTCAGTCAGACGGTTGTGCTGCAAGTCCAGTAGCTCGAGATCCTCGTCCACGTTTGCAAATGCCCTCCCATCTATCCTCACTAGGTAGTTGTCATTCAAATAAAGTTCCTGAAATAAAGCCGCGCCTTCTTACAGAACCTTTGCGGATCAGCAATAGCAATCTAGGTCTTCCTTCTCCACAGTGACTTACCCGAATGGACCTCAGAGATCTAAAGGTGTTGTTTCTTATCCTAGTTAGCTGGATGCCGTCCAAGGACAGGCTGGCTATGGGTCTTTCATACTCTCTAAATATGGGTATGTAGCCTTTATGCTGGTCACTGCTACATACAACAACCATCTCTAACCTGCCGCCCACCTGAAAACAAACAGAACTACATATAACTTTACTCCAAACACAAGTTCTCCCTCCTTCCCTCTCTCCCTCTCTCTTTCTTCTCCGCCAAATTTACATGTGAGTCAGCAGACAGAAGGCTAGAAATGTGGTTGATGAAAAAATCAGTGCACTGGCAATAGAAAGAGATGGGCCTGTCATTGGCATTGCAATGGCAGATTGATGACAGTTCGGCCTGTGGCTCATGCATTGCCATTCCTCTGGCCTGCCTCTCGCATCAAATCACCAACAGCCCACGTCTCCGCTGACTAAGCTCACCTGTTCTTGTCGACATTGGCACTTGTTGGATGGGCAGGTGACAGAAGCGGACAACATGTGCGACGCCAGCAGCGCAGTGAGCAGTAATAGAGTTTGACTCTTTCGGTCCATAGTCTGCTAGTGTAGCCTGCAGCAGGCCATCTCACTCTGATTGATATCCACACGAGTCGCTGCGTTCACCTGTTTGATACAAACAAATGATAACCATTGCTCCACCACCCTACCTGTCTCTGGTCTGAGGAAGCTGCATCTTACATCCTGACAGCCTGACAGCGATCCTATGCAGCCTAGATGTTGATGTAGACACAACAGTCACCCTGTTGTTGTCCTGCACTACCCGTACACCTGCTCTCATTCACAGGGTTGTTCTGTCAATTCCCCACAAGCTTCCAGGCTGTTCTCTCAATTCCCCACAAGCTTCGCTGTGTGGCCGTTGTCACTGAGACGCCGAGTATTTTTACGACAGCGAGTCTACCCTCCAGCTGTATCGGAGATTAGCTAATCTTGAAATGAACGCAGGTAGTTCCCATAACGCTCTTGTTGTCTACCGCTACAGTCAACCACTGAAAGTTCTACTCTCAGCTCAACGCATCAATCATGGAACCGATTGAAATGGTTTTGTGATCGATTACTCAGCATGTGCCAGCAACCAGTATCCATCTACCCACAGCCCCAGAGCTTCTACTGTAACCAGTTCAAGCCTAATCAAAATGCTATTGTTTGTTTTGTTTTCTTGGATGCTTAAAAACATGAATAAACACCACATGGATGCACTCTGGCATAGACATAGTTTCTGCTTCTCATAACAAGTAAAGAATTGTAGCAGTTTGTAGTCAGCACACATGCTGCACTAGGGGCTACCGCCTTCTCACCGTTATCTAGATGATTCAATAGAACGCCTGAAGGAAAATCGCTCACCTACTGCGTAGCTGTACCATCTCACTCTGATATGTGAGGTATACCTGCACACTGCTTGTCATCCCATGGCGGTTGACGTAGTCAGTGACAGCTCAGTTCAGTTCTCATCCAATACCTTCGAGGTAATCAATGAGCAGCATAGAAATGCTGGATAAAAACTAGCTGGAGTCGTGAGGCAGGCCTACGAATGGCCTATTATGTCGTGATATTGTGTGATGATTGATTGTTTGATGTATTTCACACTTTAGCTGAGCTTGGGAATAAATGCCACACAAAACAGTTAATTGACCATTAACAGGCTGGCCTGGCTGTATATTATCGCCTCCATCTCACCATTCCGCCCCCAAGTCTGGCCATAATGCACTGCTTTCTCTACTGCTACTGATTCTGTAGGCACCGCTGCCGCAGCCCAAGTCTACCTGTATAACCAGCCTCTGAGCTGCTCTATCCAAGAGCAGTAGTAGTCCCTTGACCTTGACTGCTTTTCTATCTTAGATAGTAGATCAGAGAAAACTCGAGAAAGCTGAAGAGAAAATAAAACTGAAGCAAGCAAAGCGTGCGGAGAAGGAGACAGGCACACAGCCGAGAGTGTAGGTTGAACCTCAAACCCCTCACCCTAGCCTACCTATAACACACCAGCAACGTAGCAGCTATAACCTGTAACACAGCAGCAGCGATAGCCTGTAACACAGCAGCTATAACCTGTAACACTGGTAGAAGAGGAGATATGGCCCACCCTGTATGGCAACCAACCCTACGATCAGCACCCAATGTTATGTTGCAACAGCTGGTTGTCATGGCGATACAATGCATTAGTATTTAAACTATGAGTTCATAGTTTACTGTTTTTTTAGGCTGAATATGGGCGACGCGACGGCGAGTCAGCAGATCAGCCGGCAGGACGTGAAGGCTGACGTGTCAGGCAGCGCCATGTCACAGGATATCAGACTGGAGAACTTTGATGTGTCGTTTGGCGCATTGTAAGTGCCAATGGTGTGCCCTATTTCTGCTATAGTCTGTATATGGTTGCATGGCAGCCATCTGTTACAGATCCAGTGTTGTTAGTGCACCTGCATTGCATAATTAATATCACATCAAATCCTGGCTGTAATCATAAATCAGGTCAAATCTACCTTCCTCTGGAGACTGATGCAGTTCAAAGTAGTGGAAAAAATCTTAATTGATATGATATGGGGGATGCTGGGCAGAATAGAAAATCAATTTGAATGAAGAGCTAGCATCTGAGTCACATGAATACATTCATCCATCCACACGTTGTGTCTGTGCATCATAGCATGCGTCTCTATTCCCTCGAGACTAGCCCCCATCTCCATGCCAGCCGATTAGTCATGCTGCTCTGGTTTGTGCAGCTCCACTATTCATATTTTTGTTGATGTTTTAGGTCTCTCATCAAGGGAGCGACGATAGTGTTGAGTTTTGGCCGAAGGTATGGCCTGGTCGGCAGGAATGGCCGCGGTAAATCGACGCTGCTGAGAATGATCTCGAGGTGAATTCCTCCTGCCTTGCACTCCGAGTATAGCTCACTCATATATCTCTTGCTAGTAGCAAGTACTACTGCAGATACAGACAACATTTCACACCAAATTCTTCAGCTGATTGACAAGCCTGTTATTCCCCAGTGCTGAACGAGTAGCCCTGCGTTGCATAACATAGAGTTCCTACAAACCGGATATGAGTCAATTAAAATATAGAGTTTCTCCTCTCATGTAGAATCATTACGTAAGCAGAGGTTGAGTAGTAGAACCATATTGAGGTTGTAGAGTTGTCTCCACCTCAAATGCCAGAGCCATTTGGTCTGTGGCAGCTCCAGCCCAGTGCTATGTGACATGTCTTATAACCCAGTGATGCCGAAGCTTTCATTGGAGTTGTCTACTCTATATATTTACAGCGGCTCACTGCGGATTCCATCTCATATCAGAGTGCTGCATGTTGAGCAGGAAGTAGTGGGTGATGACACGCTCGCTGTCGACAGCGTCCTGGAATCTGACACGAAGAGAGCTTCTCTATTGGCTGAGGAAAAGCAATTGAATACCGTACTAAACGCAGGGTACGAAACTAGTCGTCCACCGCCCTCCGTACGAAACTAGTCGTCCGTCGCCCTCCGTACGAAACTAGTCGTCTCCTATATGCTACCCTCCGCCCTCCGTCCACCGCCCTCCGTCCACCGCCCTCCGTCTGCTGCCCTCCGTCCGCCTCCCTCCGTCCGCCGCCCTCCGTCCGCTGCCCTCCGTCTGCTGGTCTTCTTCCAGCTGACTAGAATGATTTTTATCTGCAGAGAATCAAATTCCAAAGCGAGCTCTCGATTGGCTGAAGTTTATCATGAGCTGGAAGTTATTGAAGCCGACAAAGCGCCATCGCGTGCATCTGTCATTCTCAGTGGCCTCGGCTTCACATCAGAAATGCAAAGTTACACAACTAGGAAGTTCTCTGGAGGCTGGAGAATGCGACTGGCTCTAGCAAGAGCGTTGTTTGCAAAGGTACGTACATCGCTGACACAGACAGAGTGTACGTCCCTCACACAGACAGAGTGTATGTCCCTCACACAGACAGAGTGTATGTCCCTCACACAGCAAGAATATGCATAAGGTGTACTTGAGTTTGTTTTCTAGCCTGACTTACTGTTGTTGGATGAACCTACAAACATGTTGGACATGAAGGCAATAATCTGGCTGGAAAACTACCTGCAGGACTGGCCCACCACTCTGCTAGTCGTCTCCCACGACAGGTCATTCCTCAATAGGTGAGTGTCTGTGCTCCTCCCCCTACCTCCGCAGGTACGACCATCGCTGCCATCAACACACTGGCAACGACCTCGCTGTAGCGTGTCTACCGACGTCCTGTACCTGACCAACATGCAGAGCATCGACGCCTACCGCGGTAACTATGACAACTTTGAGAAGACACACGAGGAGCTGACCAAGAATAAGATCAAGGAGTACGAGGCTCAGCAGCAGCTCAGGGAGCACGCTCAGGTCTGTCATGTGATGTCGTATTA
>ERZ1740065.2026-NODE-2026-length-12493-cov-11.976363_pt1 | contig 12493 bp, 6 predicted proteins | sample MGYA00581738_ERZ1740065 | MGnify/ENA primary metagenome ERZ1740065 (study PRJEB43018, sample SAMN04849749) | marine metagenome | isolation source: floating plastic debris | place: Pacific Ocean | collected 2008-09-01 | study: EMG produced TPA metagenomics... | reverse complement strand
TTTTTTTTTTTTTCTGTTGTTGGCTTAGGTGATGTGTGGTCGTGTTTGGAGTTTAGTGGTGTGCTCTTTCGTTTTTGGAGTGTGATTGGGTGTTTGGGAGGGTGTGTGGGTGAGGGAGAGGGAGAGTGAGGTACAGTGGGAAGGAGAAAGGCTCTCTGGAAGTACATGTGTATGATAAGCACAGACTATATAAGACAGGAGCCTTCAGAATTGCCGGTAGCCGATCTATAGATCCCCCATCTACGCCTCTATGTTGTAGATCATTATGTATAGAAATGCTGGCACAAGCAAATCTGCGGCTCGCAAGAAGACCAACTAGTGACTGTCTGGAGCCTTATGATGGTGAGTAGCGACCTGCGTTGAACTGAAACCTGGGCATTTTTTACTCTCATATCGGTATGCAAATCAGGCGTGAAAGCACTGGCGTTAACTGCAGTGAAAGCATACTAAGTCTGCACTAAAGCCTGCGTAACAGCTGCGAATACTTTCAGAGTTGGGATGCTGACCGTTGGGATGCTGACCGTTGGTATGGTGCAATAAGTTAGTTTTTATTGAGGTTGAGGCTTCTGTGAATCTCCCTTCGATGTGTGCGCACGTGCCCGCATACGCGCACCTTGCCGGGAGATTCACAAAAGCTGAAGTAGATGCTGTAGCATGTGTGTATACTAACAATTGTAATGTAATGTAATGTACCTTTATTATATCAATATTATGATAAATAAGATTGTCTTCTACTAGTGCTGCTAAAAACGTGAGCTCATAAATAGAAAAATAACACATGATTAGTGGGCGATCTCCAGCCAAATGAAGTCGTAATCGTTTTTTTTCAATATGTAAAATGGTAAAATGGACTCATTGTTATCACGGTATCTATTTGCACTTGGACTTAGTTCTTATGTACTTAGATGTGACCCTCACCTTCGCTATTAGCATCAAACACAGGAGTTGTCTTCTCCTAATCGTATTTCCCAACCATTTCCCTTCAGGCTTTCTTCAGTATGTGGGGAAATGTGTTGGCTGATATCTGATAAATGGTATTGTAGATGAAATTAATGCCTTCTTATCTTTTGTTCTAAGTACTGTAGAACCGGATTTGATGGTGACAGAAATGTTAGCCTTTCCTTCAAAATCATCAAGAAGTAAAAATGATAGCGATCTAACGATAGCGATCCCGTAAATGGGAAGACAACTCCTATATAAAGTATGATGGGTATAATTTCTATAACAAATTCCAATGATAGCGGTCATTTTTCGTCATTGTTTTTGTGGTCATTATACCGTCGCTATCAAATCCAGTTCTACAGTATTGGGTTAGTGATATCCCAGACATGTAGTCAGTCTCAATATTTCCCTGCTTAGCTTAGGTTCCGCGGGCTTCCAGAACTTTATCACAATTACATGGAGCAGTAAATCAATAGACATAGAGATGCTTATATCAGTAGCGTTCTGCTGGGTTTGTGACTATTTTACATCAATTATTTATCTGCCTATGCTGTGCAAGTTAGCAGTCCGAATGTCTGTGAGGGGACAATGTTCAGCCGCTTTCTCTGCGTGTCACTATTCCCTCGATACGGCTGCCTCCGATTTTCCTCTACAGTTTTATTATTTCTATTCAGATTGAGCCTGGGCAATTCCTCTTCTGGGACCAAAGTGATAATAGTTGATTTGGTAAAGCTTGGAGACACGCTCGCGCCGCTCTTGGCGTCGGACTGTCTTCCCACATCAGTGCCAAGCGCGCGGTATTATAGCCTCCTTTCCAAATGTAATGCAACCTGATTACTCCGCGAGTTCATGACTGAATAGACGTAGAGATCTGAACATACCGTGTCATGGGATATTCTCTGATCTTATCCCTAACTCCGCATGGAAACTGAGCTCTAAGAAAATACGCTGTCCGCACGCATTACTACTAAAAGCCACCCAGATAAAAGCCTCGCAAATAGAGAAAAATGTTAACACTCATTTCAGCTGTCAGTCAGCGGCAGGTAGGTTCAGGTGCCCGGTGAATATTCCATTAGTGATACGTGACACCTGCTGGCTATCTAACTACGAGACCGGTCTCGCTCATATCCCCTCTCCTCTCGCTCATATCCCCTCGCCTCGTGTTGCAGTGGTGGCCTGCCATTTGTAACTCACCTTGCGGCTAGTTCGTATTAATCAATGAGCCAACTACTTACAAAGTTACTTCTGCCATGTGAAACGGTTTTTAGACAGTTACTTTCTTGAAAATTTGTCACCTGATGTTCTTGAAGGAGTAAATATTAGACGGGTCGGGTCTGTGTTGACTCAACTATCTCATTCCGGCCGCTGCCAGCGCTAACAATCTGCCCTCCGCAAGCATGAAAGATAAATAAAACATTCTCAAGTAAACATACATGTAAATACAATGGGCACATACACCAAAATATCAAAACGCTCGTGTCCACACTGATCGTTCAGTGGTGTGCACGCGGATGGGTGCACACCTCCAGCCTCGAGGTGCGACATTGTCTGATTCTTGTCACTATCTAGATGATCAGTCGTAGATAGTGAATTCACGCAGCAGCTGACCTAAGGTGGTGATCCAACCAGGCCACACCACATCAAAGTCTGCGCATTATTTTGCATCTCCGTGGTTGTAGTGCATCTTGATAAAAAATTCAGGACTTGAGGGACTCAGCTCAATGCTTTCAGGCAGCGATGACACCCTTGTGTAATTGCTGACTGGCACGTGTGCCGATTGTTTTCCAAACAACTTAGAGACGAGATTTATGTGATGGCAATTCACAATTTTCTATGCTGATTACAAATGGTGTGAATAGTCAGTAAACACAACAGACAGTAGCTTTTTCATTTCCTATTCTTTCTAATCTTATTGATCCGAGGTTATAACATCCATTTCACTTCAGACTGTATTTACAGCGTACTAGAGGCATTTCTAAAGTCTCTTTACAGCGTGAATTCGCTCGTGTTGTTTCATCAAATATTTGCAAAGCACACTGAAGGATGATATTTAAGCCTGAAGCTGGTTTACTCCTTGACCAAGTGAACACCTGTGAGAGAAGATCTCCATGGGCACTCTCATGTGCTCTGGAGGCACTGCGCTCGACAAGTGCCATCAAGTGCCCAAAATGCACAACACTCGACAAGCTTGCTGTCGTGGATGCCACAGTCCCCCAGTATCGCTACTGATAGGGCTGCATAAACGTCCATCATGAGTCAGCGTGATTGCTGAGGCCGAGACCTGATGGTAAGAGGGAGGCAACCTGTGGGATATACATGTAGATCCACCTGGTTTACTGAACAGGTCACTCAGTGCTACGCCTTCCAGATCAATAAACTTTAACAAGCCTTTTGAAACCAATATGAATCTTTTATAACCAGCGCTAAAGGCCTACAGAATTGAGGCTATCGATCTGGCGAGCTTTTAGCTGCCGCGGACATTCAGATGATGTATTCTGTTAAATGCATTGTTTTGGAGTGATTAAACGATTGTAGGATAGCTTCTTGCCAAGCATCTATAGCCATTGTATGTTTGAATTGTAGCACGATTAGTAAAATAATTGCCTTCACAAAGGTTTTCTATCAGTAGTTTTGTGATATTGCATAGGTGTATATAGTCCCCTCGCTTCATCTCTATACAATACTGCTGATTCGCAACAATAAAATTTTATTATGCCCTCTGTGGAGGATACCTGTTTATAAATAATATTGAGATGCAAAGGCCTTCAGTCGAGTAGATAGAGCTGATTAGGGCACAGCCATGTAACTGACGAGCATGTGCAAGTGCTTGTTACACTAAGCGATCGGAAACCTGCAACACTGGATGTACATGAGGATAACAATTCTGCCGGTGCGATTTGGATTCTAGTTTTCATGCGCTACAACCAATGATCTACGTGCTTGCAGTGGCTGATTTTTCTCTTGCTATAACAGTTAGATGGTATGTATTATAATACTTTTCATACAGCACTAAATAAAAGCTCACTAAAATTCATCCTATATTGTAATGCGGTATTATAATATGTTCCAACTTGGATGCAGCTACCTGTCATACATTTGTTTACCTTGCCAGCCTGCTAGCCTGCCAGTTCAGCTGTTGAAGTTACCGCTCTGATCAGGCTGTATATACAAGGTTAATCTGTCCTCCTGCATAGCACTGAGCACAGAATTAACATAACACGTCTGACATCACTTGAGAGAAATGCAATTTCATCTTGGACAAAAGCTGGCTAGATGAAAAGCTGTCTGAGGAACTCTTAGCACTGAGTTCTATTCAGGTCCATAAAGATTTATTAGGAATTTCGTTTAGTTTATCCTGATTAAAGAGTGTTATTCACTCCACTCCCTCAGTCTGGTGCACTTGAATGGTAGATTTAAAATGAGCCTTTGTCACTAGCCCTCCTATTGCATTCACTAGTTGAATAGCGGAGGCCAGCTTTCAATGTTCTTCAATGTACTGCGCACGTTTCTCTACTGATTTCACCAGCTGATAGGGGGCACGGCATCCCTCTGAGCTTTAAGCAGATCCCAATCATGTATAATGTAGGTTGATTCAACTGCCAACCATCCAGCTGGCAGATGCCCTCCTCGGGCACTATGCGGTCGTGTAGTTCGTGGACTTGCGAGCAAAATCGCTGTTTTATCTCGAAATTTAGTTCATCACTTTTAATTTCAGTGAATTTTTCAGCTCGGTTTTTGGTACACCGCAGATCTAAGTGGATCATGCTAGCGCATGTTTAACCATATCCTACATGGCGTAGACAATGGTGGACCACAGCTTTTGTTATTTCAGAGGTCTAATTTCATCGATGGAAAGCAAACAGCTTTTAATTTGTGGTCCCGTTTTTGAGGCTATGGGTTTCGCCGCAGGCCTCTGCATCCCCAAACATTTACTCTTGCTCGGCACCCCAACATCTCCAGTAAATGTTACTCAATGGTTGCTTTGTCTGTCCCACTTAGCTAGAACTGTAACAATATAGGTATGGCTTCCAAGCGCCTCTCTCAGACCTGTAGCCAGACATGGTGGCACTGACCAACTGCTCACTGTAGACGTTTATGGCAACGCGTTTACTCATGAGAAATGATGAGTTGAGAACTGAGTAAATATGGTCACTTCACCTCTCCCCTTTCTCGACCTTCACCTCTACTGACAATTTATGGTTACAAAAAATCATTTACAAAAACCCGTTATAAAACATCTACAATGTACGTAAAATACCAAAGTATATACAGTAAATACACAGTAAATGTGATGGGGATGATTGGTATAACGCTGTGGCTATCAAGTCATGGCTGAGGGTAATGGGGCACAGATTGCCTACAGGAGAGATCGGCAAACAAATATCTTGTTACTAGGTGCCAGCGAGTTCTGCTCCCACCCAATTCTCGATACTCTGGTGCAGCTGCCTACATGGCTGGCCAGTGTCTGCTAGCATGTCCCAACTCACTGTAGAGGGGCCATCGATGAGGGCAACTTCTGAGGAATCCGGCACAACAGGCTTATTCATTAACACACAAGTGTAACAAGGTGGTAATGCCTTTTTCCTATTGTGTGCTGGATCGTTACCTAGTCGGTGTGGCGGATACAATGAGAAGCCATTGATTTTCACACCAATGCTTTTTGTTTGAAGATGCTTCACGCTGAAAGCTTTTCATATGAAGTGCAACTGTACAAATTTACCTACTTGTCAATATATACAAACTGGATTTGAGTGCCCAGATAACAGTATTCCGACAAAACCAGAAAACGCAGAGGCTCCATCAGTGACAACAAAAATACACAGAATTTAGTATCTGGTATTATCTGCCTACGCATCGACATAAAACAAATGAAGTGGAAGTGATATGTTTGCGAAAAATAAAGATATTTCAGAATGAGAACAGCAGCTGAGAGCGCTTGCTGTAGCGCCTGATTAGCGTAGTCGCAGATGTGGCGGCACCTTATTCGTACCTAGAGAGAATGAGCAGGTGCTTGTTGTCTGCCATGAGCGCTCTCCTATGCTATTAGTCCTATGGACTGTTTAGGAGTCTTGAATCTTCTGGGACATTGTTACACAATGAAGCCTTTCATGGCATAATCCTCCCTTGCCAGTTGGCTCCGTTGACAGTCTGTGTGGATTGTTGGCGGCACCTGCCTAGCAGTGCTGTGACCAAGAGCAAATCTTAAAACAAAAAATCATGGATGAAAATTTAAAATTGACATTAAATTTACAGAAACTGATGCGGAGCATGGTATAATCAGCAATGGGAACTAAAGGATGCGTTTTCGTTTCATATCCCTTCCCGAGTTTAACACCGTTCGTGACTGAGAACACGCATGTTGTTATACTCAGTCGTGAACGTAGCACCTGGCAGGTACATGTTTAAATACACTTCATCGATTGAATGGAGTATTCGGCGCGGCAGACAATAACATGAAAACAAATTAGGCGCTCTATACACGCTATGAATGTGACGCATGTGAAGAACCAACGTATGAATGGCTATGACACAACCGTTCTTTCAGCCATATGCCTCCACTTCCTGTCGTGACGGGCAGCTGTCATAATTTCTATGAGTCCATTTGAACTCATAAAATCCAAGATGTCTTACTGGCTAGTCACAAGCTTCATATTATTATTTGCTAAAAATCTTTCTCGTCTACAAAACAGAGTGAAACTTTGGTTGGGGCTATGGCTATAGGAGCCAATTGGGGTGTCTAATATACAAGCACTAGCAAGCACCAGTGTTCAGTCTGTGACGACTGGAGCCTATAAGCCAAGTGTCAGCTGGCTACGGTTGATTGAACGCCAAATGGCTATCATGTGAAACTAGGTGCTACAGCGTGTATGTCGGGCTGTGAGTGCAGTGTGCCACAGTATATATAATTTTGTTGTACAAAATTTCTGAAGAGCCTGTAATGAACGTTGATCTTCAAGTCAATGGAGGTGTGAAAATTCTCATGCTGGAAAAGATTTGCAAAAGTGCTGTACACCATATGGTGAGATAAGGGGGAGCTTTCCCTCTGTACATGATGTCAGGCTTTGAGAATGCTGTTGGTGAGATAGATGTTATTGCGATATATGCCTGATTACCTACTGGTGCACTGCGACAATGCAAATCAAAAGATCTGCCCGCGATAAGAACAATGCCTCACTCACATGTACGAATTAATCAGACTTGGGTGCCTTGAATCAACACAGCGCCTTTCCATTTCACCAATTCCCATGAATGTAGAATAAACATTCACTGCCTCTGTTGGCCCGGTCTAATAGGAGCTTTTGTGAGGAGCGTTCCAGGTGAAAAGAGTCACTATTGAGCTCTTTCTTTCAGCAGAAATGGGTTCAGAAAACTCAATTACTCGCCTTTTGTAGTTCAATATTTACTTTGACCATAAGAAAATGATGCTTTCAGAATGCTTTCTGACCAGCACAAAAGCAGCATGTCTAAGAAAAAAACATTGCATATTTAATGTGTTCTTTTCTTCACCACGCTGTTTTTCAGACTGTGACACCACTGCTCCACAATTTTTTCCTGGCATCTCGATGTCTACCCCCCCAGATGATGTACAAATCTAGTTAGCCATTCAACCTTTACGACAAACAGGGCCAACTTTATATCCCATCGCCCAATTACATTGACTGGATGTAGAGCTCAGTTTTCTATAGACCAGATCCTAAGCTTGGTCTAATACCAGCACCAGACTGCGACCTACAGACTGGCAAGCAGAACTCAATTCATCACGTTGCATAAGACTTGTAATCAGGTCAATGGTTATTACTAGGTCTATAGACCCATGTTGCTTATTGAAAGCAGCATGCTGCTGATGGTAAGAATGCGTGTGTGTGCAACCGTGCAAATCTTCTTTACGCCCTGTGGCTTATTATTCAGTAATAAAATGGAGAGAATGAGCGCCTATTGCTCCCAGTTTACGTATCAACCTCGGCCGGTCATTGTTGTTGCTCTTTAGCTCAAGTTGGAGCTATTGGTTTTGCTTCATAAATTCCCGTCAATGGACTATTCTGTTTAGACAGACAGGTAATCTCACCCATTATTTAATATCAATGTTCCATTGAGGGTGACTTGCAGAAAGAGCAAATTTACTACAAAGCATCATTACGGCCAATTCTATATCAGCGATACAACGGATGTAAAGAATGCGGAAGACTCAAGTGTAACGGAACTCAACATTGCAGTGTAGTACTGAGGGGAAGAGAGACACCAGTATTTCATTAGGCTGAGAGGGATTTTATTGTGTTGTTTATATCAAAAACATGAGTGTTTTGTGCAGTCACACCAAAGTGTTCAATATAGCAAAATAATAAAAATCGCTTGCCAAAATAAGAGCAAGAGATTGCATATCATGGAATATGTACACGGTATGGGAATGTATAGTTCGCATAAATACATCGGGATTGAACGCATTCACATTGGTACCGCCTAGCTCTCTCCGAAACTAAAATACCAGCCGCCATATCCACCCCGATCTTGACTTTCTGACACAAAACACTAGACTGGTTGGTAGATGATTGACGAAACGCAAAGACAAGTTAGCCATTGGAATGACGGCAGCCATGATGAGAACTGCATGGATAAAAACTGGAATCTAGAGGCAAATTATATCAACAGAGAAAATTCTGGTGTGTTGAAAGGGCAGCGTTGTCACCACAATGATTGTACACCGAAAAAAGTTACAAAAAAATAATGTTAGATTTAGTTCCTAGGGTGACACTCCCTGCCAGACGGGTGTCCAGAGTGGCAATTAGTTGGCGATGGTGGCGCTGTATCAGCGCTGAGATAACCTTTGAACCGAAAACTGGCATGCCACCATGTCTGAGATTTTGTTCGCTGATGAGCCTTGAACGGCTCGTGTAAAAAGTTGACGTTCTGTTTCAAAATATAGCGTACATAGAGATTGAGAGAGAGAGAGAGTCTAGAGATTGTACATAGCAACACGTTTCATCATCCCTGTTTTGATTGCCTTTCGGTAGTAGACGAGGCAGCAGCAGCAGCGGTTGAGATCCTATCTATCAGTTTAGTTATGAGGACGGTATGATCACATGTGCGTGAGTGGCACGGCGCTGCCCTCGCTGCTGGGCGGCGTCGGCTGTTGGTAGACGGCTTGCACGTGAGCGGGTGGTGCTGCCATCATCCTTGTTGGATCCTGGTCGGCTGGCAGGTACATACTAATCATGTCTCTTAAATCACCCTGACGTTGACCTTGCTGACCTTGCTGGCCGGGCTGCGGCGGTTTCATGGCGGCCGCCGGCATATACGGCGCCATGGACATGGTATATGACGCCGTGCTGCCGTTCATGTAGCTGCCTGAGGTGGCCATCTGACCCATCTGAGGCGCCATTGGGTAGCTATGGTACTGAGTCATCATGGGCGTGGCCATCTGCTGCGGGTAGGCGTGAGGATCGGCTGGCATCCATCCGCCGGTGGGCATGTAACCATTCATAGGCATGTACATCTCTCGACCAGGCTGCTGCACTGGGGCCCCCATACCTGTAAAACACAAAGATTAGCTTGTATGTGGAGACAAATATGGGTGGATGGTTGGGAGCGGTAGTCGCCCTCAGTACAATGATTCATTGGGAGAGTAGCAGCGGAGAGGAGGTAAACTCGGTTCATAGAGAGCCTGTCCATGAAACACCAGTTGACTCGGTTTCCCTTTTTAACCACTAGGTTCACGCAAGTACTTCACCGCTCGCCTGTGTCAATATTGACTTGAAACAATCATACGTCCAGCTATGAAATATCGTTTGGACAAGTTTAGTCATGGTCATGGAGATACATCGCATTTTCTTACACACTCTGGCGTGGCTCACAGTGCCAGCCAGTACCCTCACACGGAGCTGGGAGCAACTAACTAACTCATAAGTCAGAAGGAAATCAAACAGTGACGTACAGATAGACGTACACGTGTCGATGAAACTGAACACATTGTAGTACGCGTTATCTTATCTAAGGCGGTGTGAGCCGGCCAGTACATTTGTTTAGTTTTTATTTTATTACATTTTAATATCAGTGAGTCCACTTAATAATTGTTCAGTTAGCATAAATTTTCCCTCAAAGAGCTGATGACACGGCTGATTGATCGCTACTGCCAATATTGATAAAATACTTTGCGAACTTCAGCGCGAGACAACTGCGCTCCATGTCCATGCATCCAAATGGTCTGACACAGGTATTTCGATTATTCAGGCTACTGTGCGTGTGCGAGTAGTAACGCCATGCCTTACAACTACCATGCCTTACAACTACCGCCTCCTTACCTGGTAATGCGTATTTGTCCTTCTTCATGAGAGTTTTCGTCTTCCTCCTCGGCCTGTACTTGTAGTCGGGATGCTCTTTCATATGTATCGCTCGTAGTCGCTTGGCTTCATCGATGAATGGCCTCTTGTCCGTCTCGGAGAGCAGCTTCCACTCAGCTCCCAATCTTTTAGAGATTTCTGAATTGTGCATCTTTGGATTCTCTTGAGCCATCTTCCTCCTCTGTCCCCTTGACCAGACCATGAAAGCGTTCATTGGCCGTTTCACTCTCGACGGATCCATGGTTCCTCCTTTTGGACTGTCAGGGTTTTCGGCACCCATTCCGTCATGACTGTCGTTCTGTTCTTCCAACATGTTCTGTTGCTGTTGCTGCTGATGAGCCACACTAATTTCCTCCATTGTCATTGCTTGTCCTCCGTTCTGTGGCTGGGATGGTTGCTGATCCATTATTTCTATCTTGAATTACCTTTACTATCTCTCTGTTGTATATTGGTAATTGAGAGAATAACCGTATTGTATGACAACTCACAGAGTATAATGCACGTCCATACAGCACAGCAGCCTCTTTTGAATTGCGGCTCAGACTGGGTGCTATGTTCAATAGCGAGAGCAGTCCTCATCGGCAGCCAATCACAGCGCAAGAAATGGGTGACAAGCCAGCTTATTGACAACAGGGCAATGAAGCAACCAATGGTAATCCACGACCCCCTCGACACTGGCTGCTGGCACAAAACCCGTCCTCGTACATCATCAATTCTTAAATTGTCCATTTTATACTCCTACCATCACCAACATTCATACCACTACTTTCAATTACCACAACACACCACAAACATGACAGAGGTGAAGGGATTGTCTTCATCTAAATACAATCGTCCAGCCTGCTTGCCAGCTGCTCAAAGTGTACTGAAAGTTTTTCACACCGTTGGCTATGATTGTAGGTAATGATTGTGGAGAGCTATAACGAATGCTTGGTGCTCAGTAAGTTAGTGAGAACGAGACGTTGTCCGCTTAGCAGCTCCCCGATCATTATCTACCCATTCAAACTCAACAGATGAAGCTGAAGCCCTGCTCCACAATCAGTCAAAATGATGCTACAGTCCAGATACAAATTATACCTCAGAAATATTAGAGTTACCTGGGCCGACTATATCAGTGTGTGAGAAAAGGCACGGTTGCTATCAGTGCAACTTTTGATTTTAGCTTTCAAGGCGCCGCATGGGGACGTATGACAGGTGGAGTTTGAGCTTCTGGGGTGAGAGTAGTTGTTTACCTAATGCAGTGAATATGAACAGTAAGAAGTCTTGTTTATGAAGCTAGCCAACCGTTTGTGAAGCAGTTATTTAAGAAAACAACCATCTCAATGGGACCAATGGTACGGCAGACAAAGCGTTCAATACCTGATATTCTTCATTTCTGTTTTCTTTAGCAGAAATAACAGAGTCATAGGATGGAAGTTGTTAAACAATCCAGCGTCCCGAGCAGTGTCAGCTTGGTCAAGCTCCCTGTCTACCCCTAGACTCCGTTAATCCGTGAGGAAGCTGCCGCTGACGCATAATCCCTTGCTCCATCAGGGCAGCAGGCACACCGTCATCTTTGAAGGGAGACAGAAAGAAACAAGCTGTTAGCTACAGCAACTGCAACTGTTTAACTGACCAAACGGTCAAAAACACAATCACAGTGTCTCTAAGTCCACTCAGCTTTATTATGCACTTTGTTGGCTAAAAGAATGACTTCACAATTGTACAATGGCTTGGTCTTTGTTATGAACCTTCTTCTTTCAAATATTGAACAATAAATTTGTGAGGAGAGCTGCGTTTGTCACTCGAAGCCGGGTAAGATGAGAGCAAACGGAATTCTCTGGCACGCACACGATATTCCTGCTGTCAGAACCGCGTACTCGAATTACACGGCGACTAAAAATGTGTGGATCATACGCATGGGTGGGCAGCTAACGAGAGATCGCATGTCAAGGTATCATACAGGAGCATGTATGTACGCTGCGCACAGATCTGCTCGACTGATAAATATATCATCTGGAAGCAATTGGTCGCTACCAAAACTCCGAATTTCAAGCAGGAAATTATTCGTTATACTCCATCTATACACATTAGTCGTAACGCTCGACAAAAGTCAAACGGCAATCGTACCTACGGTTGTCAAAATTAGAGCCGCCAATATTAATGCCTCTGCAAAGTGTTATTTATGAGCAGAAGGGAGGGATGGAGGGAGGGAGGGAGGGATGGAGGGAGGGAGA
>ERZ1740065.2025-NODE-2025-length-12496-cov-6.587011_pt1 | contig 12496 bp, 12 predicted proteins | sample MGYA00581738_ERZ1740065 | MGnify/ENA primary metagenome ERZ1740065 (study PRJEB43018, sample SAMN04849749) | marine metagenome | isolation source: floating plastic debris | place: Pacific Ocean | collected 2008-09-01 | study: EMG produced TPA metagenomics... | reverse complement strand
GCCCAGAACCATTTCAGGCGCAGCCTCTATGATCGCGTCTTCGACGGCCAGGTGATCGTCGGTGATCAGTGGTTCGACGCCGTATTCCTTGGCCGCCTCGCGGATTTCGCGGGCAAATTCGCGGTTGTAGCAGCCAAGGCCGCAGACCTCGAAGCCAAGCTCATCGCGCGCGATCCGGGCAGCGGCCACAGCGTGGGTAGCATCACCAAAGATGAAAACGCGCTTGCCGGTGAGGTAGGTCGAATCGACGCTACGGCTCCACCACGGCATGCGGGAATGGGTGTCGCCGAGGGCAAGCGTGGGATCTGCACTTGCCAGCTCGGCGACGTCGGCAATGAAAGCGCGTGTGGCGCCCACGCCGATAGGGACACTGCGAATGGCGGGCTGTTTGAACGTGCGTTCAAGCCAGCGGGCCGCTTCGTCAGCGATCTCGGGATATAGGACAATGTTGAAGTCCGCCTCGCCAATGCGGGCGATATCGGACGGCCGCGCGTTCAAAGGCGCGACAAGGTTCACCTCGACACCAAGCTGGTCGAGGATTTTGCGAATTTCGACGAGGTCGTCGCGGTGACGAAAGCCCAGCGCGCACGGACCAAGGATGTTGGCCTTGGCCGCACGGCCTTCCATGGGCGCGCGCTCAACGCTGGTGTCAGCGAGGTTGCGCACGATCTGGTAAAAGGTTTCCGCCGCGCCCCAGTTTTCCTTGCGCTGATAGCTCGGCAGTTCAAGCGGGATGGCGGGGCAGGGCAAGTCCATCGCTTCCGAAAGGCCGCCCGGATCATCCTGGATCAGCTCCGCCGTGCACGAGGCGCCGACGATGATCGCTTCCGGATTGAACCGCTCAACCGCTTCCATAGCGGCGTCCTGGAACAATTGCGCCGTGTCCTTGCCCAGATCGCGCGCTTCGAACGTGGTGTAGGTCACCGGCGGGCGGTGATTGCGCCGCTCAATCATCGTGAAGAGCAGATCAGCATACGTGTCACCCTGCGGCGCGTGAAGCACGTAGTGCAGGCCTTTCATCGCGGTCGCGACGCGCATCGCGCCGACATGCGGGGGGCCTTCATAGGTCCAGACCGAAAGCTGCATGGCCTACACCTCCAGCCTGTCGCGCCGCCGCAGCGGGCGCGCAAAGAGTTCGGCGAGATCACCGGCCTGATCAAAACCGTGGATCGGCGAGAAAACGAGCTCGATCGCCCACTTCGTCGTCAGCCCTTCGGCCTCGAGCGGGTTAGCCAGGCCAAGCCCGCAGACCGTGAGGTCGGGCCGGTCTTCGCGCACACGGTCCAACTGGCGATCGACATGCTGCCCTTCGCTGATCCGCGCGCTGTCCGCGATCAAAGCGAGGTCGTTCTGAAGGTGAGCGCGGTGCAGATAGGGCGTGCCGACCTCGACCGCTTCCATCCCCATTTCCTTGGAGAGGAAACGGGCCAGCGGCACTTCCAATTGCGAATCCGGCAGGAAGCTGATGCGCTTGCCTTCCAGCTCCCCGCGCGCGTGCTCCATCGCGCGCTTGGCGCGTTCGCGGCCCGGGGCAATCACGCGGTTGAAGTGCAGCTCGTCCACTTCAAATTCGCGCGCAGCAGCACGTAGCCAATCGGTTGTGCCCTCCGCGCCAAACGGGAACATCGCGTTGAGCCGCACCGCGCCGCGATCCTCAAGCGCCATCGCCGTCTCGGCGAGGAAGGGCTGGGCGAGCAGATAGCGCGTGTTGGGGCCGACCGGCGGCAGATCGCGCGCGTTGCGGGCTGGCAGGCAACCAACGTGTTCGATACCCAGCTCAGCGAACAGGCGCAGGAATTGGTCCTCGACGATATCGGGCAGCGACCCGACAATCAGCAGACGCTTTGTCGCACCGGCGGGTTCGATGGGCATTTCCGGAACCAGAGCGGTGAGGCACGTGTCTTCGCCCTGGGTGAAGGTCGTCTCAATCCCGCTGCCGGAATAGTTCAAGATGCGCACTTGCGGCATGTGCCGCGCGCCCAGGCGCTGGGCGGCTTTGGCGAGATCCAGCTTGATCACCTCGGACGGGCACGAGCCGACGAGGAACAGCGTCTTGATGTCCGGGCGCCGCTCCAGCAGGCGATCAACCACACGGTCCAGTTCATCCTGCGCGTCGACCATGCCCGCGAGATCGCGCTCTTCCATGATAGCGGTGGCAAAGCGCGGTTCGGCAAAGATCATAACACCGGCAGCGGACTGCAAAAGGTGGGCGCAGGTGCGCGAGCCGACCACAAGGAAGAACGCATCCTGCATCTTGCGGTGCAGCCAGACGATCCCGGTCAGACCGCAGAACACTTCGCGTTGTCCCCGTTCGCGCAGAACCGGGCGTTGCGCGTCGGACGCCTTAGGGCTTGAACAGCCTGCCAAGGTGATCGCCTCGCTCACGCCGGGGCCGCCTTGAGCGAGGCGGCCTGAAGCCGCGCCGCGCGCAGTTTCCACAGGAATTGTCCAGCGTTGATGACATAAGCGGCGTAAGCCGAGAGCGCCACAACCATGCGCGCCTCAAACGATCCGAGCCCGCCAAACAGCATGACAAGGTAGGCGGTGTGCAGCGCCAGGACAGCAAAGGAGAACACATCCTCCCAGAAAAAGGCGGGCGCAAACAGCCATCGGCCGAACACGACCTTTTCCCAGATCGAGCCGGTGATCATGATCGTGTAAAGGATCAGAGTCTTCACCACGATTGATGCGTCCGCAGCAAAGGCGCCTTCGCCGGTGAGCAGCGTGCGGATGACAAGGCCAAAACTGATAAGAAAAACAACGAATTGGAGCGGGGCCAGCACGCCTTGGACCACAGTCCAGACCGACTCGTCACGGCGCTGGCGCTCCTCTTTGGTGTAGAGCGCGCCCTGTATCCCCTGACCCATTTTTACCTGCGGCTTAGTGCCCGCAGGTCTGACCGGGGAGGCATAGTCCTGCCGAGTCATGTTCAAGCGTTTGCCTTTGCTATCAGACCGGAACGTTAGGCCCATTGTCGACCAAGTGTCAATCATATTTGACGTACAGAAAAATTGACAGTGATAGTGCGTAACGCACCTACCTCGTTTGCGAAAAATGCATAATACGCGTATGCACGATTCGCCGATTGTTGAGAGGGATGACACGCGGCCCGCCGGTCAGCTCAGATGCGCTCCTCGCATTTCCGGGTCGAATGAACGGTGTTCAGGAGAGCTCGGCATGCCCGCTCCGCAGAAAAACAATGCCCGGAACGTTCCCCGCCATCGCGGTTCCGGTGCGGCTGACTGGCGCACACTCACTGCCAATCCGGTTGACCGGCGTAGGCGCCGGGAACAGCGTGTTGGCACCGCGTTTAACGAATGCGTCTCTCAAGACGCTATAAGCGCGGTTCTTGAAGAGGATATCCTCGCGCGCTTACCTATGGTGCACACCGTTGACGGGTCTTTGCGACCACCACGCCAAAGCGGCGACATCGGCCCGTGTGAAACGCCAGATCCTATCGCCCGTCCAGCCGGGGAAAAGACGGCCAGGCTGCTGGAAGTGGTTGATCGCTTCATTAAGCAGGGAGCGAGCGTAGAAGACGTCTATCTGGATTTGCTTGCTCCGGCTGCTGGGCGCCTGGGCGAAATGTGGAAAGACGATGCGTGCGATTTTGTCGATGTGACTAGGGGTTTGTGGCGATTGCAAGAAGTGATGCGCGAGGTTTCCCGACGTTCACCCCCGCAGGTTACCGTGTCACGCCCAGCGCAGAGCGCGCTGTTCTGCCCGATCCCAGGGGATGTTCATTCGTTCGGCGCGCAGATGATTGATGAGGTCTTCGCCCGAGCGGGCTGGCAAAGCGATGTGCTTTTAAGGCCTGAGCGACGCGAATTGCTCGATTACGTTGCGCGAAGGCCGGTTGATCTTGTCGGATTGACCGTTACGCGCGATTGCCCGGCCTGCGCTCTGGCCAGCCTAATCAAAGCCATCCGAAGCGCGGCTGTTAATCCAAACCTCTCTGTCCTTGTTGGTGGTCATATGATCAATGAAAATCCGGGCCTCGTGGCCCAGTCTGGTGCCGATGGCACCGCGGTGGACGCTCGATCCGCGCTCAAAGTCGCTAACGATATCGTCGCGGCCGCCCACCCACGCATCCGCGCGCGCGCACTCGTCTGAGGTTCGGGCCAGCATGCTGACACGCAAACACGGTATCGAAGGCAAGAACCCCTTCGGCAACGCGGCCGAACTGTTCGATACGCTCGACGCTGACGCGGCAATGAAGGTCGCGATGGTGGCGGGTGATGTGACGTTGGTTCTGGACGACACCGGGACCATTCTCGACGCCGCCTATGACCCCAGCGAGTTTCCCGATTTTGAGAATTGGGTCGGGACCAATTGGATTGAGACGGTTACCTCGGAAAGCCGGACAAAGATCATGGAGATGCTGGCAGCGGCGCGGCGCGGGGAGGTGCAGCACTGGCGCCAGGTGAACCACCCCTCGCGCGATGGCGATGTGCCCATTCGCTACGCGGTTCTGAGCGTGAATGGCGGCGAACATCGCATTGCCTTTGGCCGGGATCTGCGCGACTCGGGCAGACTTCAGGCGCGCTTGTTGCAAGTCCAGCAATCGCTGGAGCGAGACTATATGCGCATGCGCCAGCTCGAAGCGCGCTATCGCATGCTGTTTGAACAGTCCGCCGAACCGGTGTTTGTGGTTGAGGCGCAGACCTTGCGCATCCGCGAAGCCAACGCGGCGGCGCACAGCCTGATCGGCGCGCGCGCGGGGGCGCTGCAGGGCAAGAAGCTGCTGACACTGCTCGACAAGAATTCGCGCGACCCGATGCAAACGATCGTCGGCGCGGCGCTGACCTCGAACACGCTGTCGCCGATCTCGGTGCGGTTGCTCAAGCCGGCGCGCGCCGTATCCGCTTCGATCGCCGGGTTCACCCAGGACCGTGGCCAATTCCTGCTGGTGCGGTTGGTGCCGACAGGCGAGGGTGAGGGTGAGCAGCCAAGCTCGCCGGTCCTCAATCTGTTGGAAGACATGCCCGATGCCTTCGTGATCGCCGACGCGCAAATGGAATTGGTCAACGCGAACCACGCCTTTGTCGAAATGGTCCAAGCGGCCAGCGTCGATCAGGTGCGCGGGCGGCACTTGTCGGACTGGATCGGTCGGCCTGGGATAGACCTTGAACTGATCGAAGGACAGATCGCCCAGCACGGAGCCGCGCGCAACGTTAGCACGGTGCTTCGCAGCGCTGGGCACACCGCAGAGGGCGAGCCCGTCGAATTGTCAGCGGTCCAAAGCTCGGGCGAGGATGGTCTGTTTGCCTTCGTCATCCGGCCCATTGGCCGTCGATTGCGTGACTTGCCGCCGGGCAGCGAGGATCTGCCGCGCTCGGTCGAACAGCTCACCGATCTGGTCGGTCGCATGTCGTTGAAGGACATTGTGCGCGAAAGCACCGATCTGATTGAGCGTTTGTGTATTGAAGCGGCCTTGTCCTACACATCCGACAACCGCGCCTCAGCGGCGGAGATCCTGGGGCTGTCGCGACAGAGCCTCTATTCAAAGCTGCACCGTTACGGCCTTGGCAATCTGCCCGTTGATCCCGACTGATCTACCAGGGCGGTCCTTTTCGGACCATTGAGACATTCTGGCCGCTCGCGCTGGCCGAGCGTTTCCCCGGTTCGAGCGGCCTGCCGGTCAGGGCAGAGGATGGGCCGGGCTTTGCACCCGTTTTGGCCTCGCTTGGTTGGACCTTTGCATAAAGTGTCTAAATTATTTGACGCAAGAGAGTGTCAGGCATAACCTCGCGCTATGCAACGCTCGGCGGTCTCGACTCGCTCGGCGCCCCCTCCGGCGCTTCGCGATGTCGTGCAATTGCTCAAGCCGATAACCTGGTTTCCCCCGATGTGGGCCTTTATGTGCGGCGCGGTTTCGTCGGGCGCCGGGATCGAAGGACGCCACAGGATTGAGGCTGGCGGGGTCCTGTTGGCCGGGCCGCTTGTGTGCGGCACCAGCCAGGCGGTGAACGATTGGTTCGATCGCCATGTCGATGCCATCAACGAACCCGATCGCCCGATCCCATCGGGTCGCGTCGGCGGGCGCTGGGGTCTCTATGTCGCGTTGATCGGTACGGCGCTGTCGGCGGCGGTGGCTTGGGCGCTTGGGCCGCTCGTTTTCGCTGCTGCGCTTGTGGGGCTTGCGCTGGCCTGGGGTTACAGCGCGCCGCCCTTTCGCTTTAAGACCAGCGGTTGGACCGGCCCCGCTGTTGTCGGCCTCACCTATGAAGGGTTGAGCTGGTTTACCGGCGCCACCGTGATGCTCGGAGCCTTGCCGCGCGCGGAGGTGCTTATCGTACTGCTGCTCTACAGTCTGGGCGCGCATGGCATCATGACGCTGAACGATTTCAAGGCGGTCGAAGGCGACCGCGCTACGGGCCTGCGTTCGCTGCCGGTGATCATGGGCGTGAGCGGTGCGGCGCGCTTCGCCTGTCTCACTATGGCCGCAGCGCAGGTGGTTGTGATTGCGCTGCTGGCGTGGTGGGGGCACACCGTCTCCGCCGCGCTGGTTGGCGCGATGCTGTTGGCGCAGGTGGCGGCCATGCCGCGGCTGCTTTCCAACCCGGCGCGCTATGCGCCGTGGTACAACGCGGTGGGCGTGCTGCTCTATGTGCTCGGAATGCTGGCCGCGGCGCTGGGGCTGGGAGGCTATATCTGATGGCGAGCGCGGGTCTCTCGTGGTTTGCGATCGCGCGCATTGGCCTCGTGCAAGCCTCGATCGGCGCGCTGGTGATGATGGCGACCACGGTGCTCAACCGGCTGATGGTGGTCGAATATGGCCTGCTCGCAGCGATCCCGGCGGGGCTTGTCTCCTGGCATTATGCGGTCCAGCTGGGCCGCCCGCTCTGGGGCCATGGGTCTGATCGCGGGAAGAGCCGTGCGCCGTGGATTATTGGCGGCATCGTGGTGCTCGCTTGCGGGACGCTGATGGCGACGCAGGCGACCTTGATGATGGACGCGCCGCACGCGCTGGCCTTTGCCTACGCGATCCTTGCCTACACCGCGATTGGCGTCGGCGTCGGCGCAGCGGGCACTTCGGCGCTGGCGCTGCTCGCTTCGAGCGTTGCGCCCGATCGCCGCGCCGCCGCTGCTGCTGTGACGTGGATCATGATGATCGCCGGGATCGTCGCTTCCGCCTTCACCGTGGGCGCTTTGATTGAGCCGTTTTCGCCCGCGATCCTGATCAGGGTTGCGACCGGGCTGGCTCTGGTGACGATCGCGCTGACGGTGTTGGCGACCTTCAGGCTTGAGCGCGGCCAGCCGGTCTTCAAGCAAACCGCCAAAGGCGAGGACGCGCCCGCCTTTGGTGCGGCCATTCGCGAGATTTTCGCTGAGACCGCCGCGCGGCGCTTCACCATTTTCATCTTCGTCTCGATGATGGCCTACAACATGCAGGATATGATCCTGGAGCCTTTTGCCGGCCAGATCTTCGCGATGGCGCCCGGAGCGACGACCCAATTGGGCGGTATGCTCAACGCTGGGGGGCTCTTGGGGATGATCGTCGCCGGGATTGGCGGTAGCGCGTTTCAGGCGCGCATGCCGATTGATCTGCGGGTGTGGATCGTCGGCGGATGCCTGGGGCCATCGCCGGGTATTGCCGGATTGGCGATGGCCGCAATCGTCGGACCAGGCTGGCCATTGGTGGCCAATGTGCTGTTTCTCGGCTTTTGCAACGGTGTCTTCGCGGTCGCTGCGATCGGCGCGATGATGGGGCTTGCCGGGGCCGGTGAGAAAACCCGCGAGGGCATCCGGATGGGCGTGTGGGGCGCTTCGCAAGCGATTGCCTTCGGGTTTGCTGGCCTTTTGGGCGCTGCGGGACGCGATGTGGCGGAACTGGTTCTGGGCGATGTTGCGCGGTCCTATCAGATTGTTTTCGCGGTTGAAGGCACGCTGTTTGTGGCCGCCGCCATCTTGGCGCTCCGGATCGCCGGATCGCCCATACAGCCCATCACACAGCCGGCCATAAGCGCGGCCCAGCGCACGCCACACAAGGATCAGGAGAGCTTCGCATGACCGAGACAATCTACGATGCCGTCGTCATAGGCGGCGGGCCAGCCGGCGCCACCGCCGCGACAGATTTGGCGCTGGCTGGCCATTCGGTTCTCCTGTTGGAGCGTGGTGGACGGATCAAGCCGTGCGGCGGCGCGGTGCCGCCGCGCTTGCTCGAGGATTTCGACGTCCCCAAAAGCCTGCTCGTTGCGCGCGCGCGGTCCGCCCGCATGATCGCGCCTTCGGGCCGCACGGTTGATATGCCGGTGGGCGAGATTGGCTTTGTCGGCATGGTCGACCGCGAAGACTTCGATGAATGGCTGCGCGTCCGCGCCGTAGAATGCGGGGCGGAGCGCATGACGGCCACTTTCGAAAAGATTGAGCGCGATGACCAGCCGCATCCCCTGGTGGCCTTTCGCCGCGAGCGTGGTGGCCCGATCGAGAAGATCCGCACGCGCTGTGTCATCGGCGCGGATGGCGCGCGATCGGCGGTGGCCAAACAAGCGTTGCCGAACGCCTCGCGCGTCAAATGCGTCTTTGCCTATCATGAGATCATCAAGTCTCCGGCGAATGACAGCGAAAGCTTTGACGCTGACCGCTGTGATGTCTTCTATCAGGGCCGTCTCTCGCCCGATTTCTACGCGTGGGTGTTTCCGCATGGCGACACCTCAAGCATCGGCGTGGGAAGCGCCAATAAAGGCTTTTCCTTGCGCGGTGCGGTTGCCAATATGCGCGGCGACTTGGGCCTTGACCGATGCGAAACGGTGCGGCGCGAAGGCGCTCCCATCCCGCTTAAGCCGCTCAAGAAGTGGGACAATGGCCGCGATGTGATCGTCGCGGGCGATGCAGCCGGCATTGTCGCGCCGGCGTCGGGGGAGGGCATTTATTACGCCATGGTTGGCGGGCGCTTCAGCGCAGAGGCCGCAAGCGAGTTCCTCAAGACCGGCGAAGCCAAGGCTTTGACCCGCGCGCGCAGCCGTTTCATGAAAGAGCACGGTCGGGTCTTCTGGATCCTCGGGATTATGCAGTACTTCTGGTATTCGAGCGACAAGCGCCGCGAGCGTTTCGTCTCGATGTGCGATGACAAGGACGTCCAGCAGCTCACCTGGCAGGCCTATATGAACAAGAAGCTGGTGCGCTCAAAACCCATGGCGCATGTGAAGATTTTCTTCAAAGACACAGCGCATTTGCTCGGCCTTCGAGCGGAAACGAGCTGACGCTATGCGCACCGAAACTCAAGATCGCCAACTCGTGAACCCGATGTGGGTTCTGCCGGTCGCTATGGCGACATTCGCCGCGGCTCTTGTCGCTTTTCTGGGAGCCACGATCACCGACCTTGGCCCCTGGTATCAGGGCCTGCTGAAGCCGGGATGGACCCCGCCGGACGGACTGTTTCCGATTGTGTGGACGATGGTCTACGCTCTTATCACAGTGGCTGGCATCACCGCCTGGCGCGCCGCACCAACAGCGCGTGATGCGCAATCCGTGATTAGCGTTTTTGCGCTCAACGCTTTCCTCAACATCACCTGGAGCCTGCTTTTCTTCCGCTTCCAGAGGCCCGATTGGGCTCTGGTCGAAGTGGCTTTTTTGCTGCTCTCGATCCTTGGGATTATGGTCTATTGCTGGCGTTTTTCGCCCAAGGCCAGCCTGCTGCTGGCCCCCTATCTCGCTTGGGTTTCTTTGGCTGCAGCGCTGAACTGGGCGATCGTGGATCTAAACGGCCCGTTTGGCTGAGCTTGGGTTGAGGCCGCCGGCCTAAGCTGCGGACCGCTGGGTGCGGATCCCAAGGTGCGGATAAGTGTAAGCGCATGATCGAAACCCTCTTCGCCAGCGGCCACGCGGCTGATCTTGTCTTGGCCGTTCTGGCACTGGAAGGTGTCTGGCTCGCGCGGCGCGGTTGGCGGTGGGGGCGGATCGTGAAGCTGCTGGGTCCAGCGGTCTTCCTGGTGCTGGCGGTGCGCGCGGCTTTGGTCGGAGCGCAATGGTACTGGGTTGCGCTGCTGTTGGCCGCCTCTTTCCCGCTGCATCTTATGGACTTGATGGAGCGCTCGAAGCGCGATCCAGACTGAAGAGCTTGGCGGTTTCCCCCTTTTCAAACAACAAGGGCCCGGCCGCGCGCATCCTTTTGAGGAAGGCGGGCCGAGCCCTGATGCCGACCGGTAGAGCCGGACGCTTCAAAGAAGCGGATCGGGCTCTACCGCTGGGCGGTTATGGCGCTGAATACAGCTCACTTGGGAGCGTAATAGTGCTCCTGCGCCCAGATGTACCAATTGTCGACCACAGTGCCCGACAAGAGCACGCCGATCCCGCCGGTTAGCGTCGTCAGCACCGCGAACCACCAGGCCCAGCGGTGAATGGACTCGATCGAGGCGTTAAAGCCCATCGTCCAGCGCCAGAACAGGCCCCCACGTTCCGCCGCCGTTCCACGGTCGGTGATCTGCTCGATCTCACGCTCAGCGCCATAGCGGCCGGTCGCAAGGATCGTGGCCCCGTGCATCGCGAACAGAACCGCGGAACCGTAAAGGAACACAATCGAGAGCGCGTGGAACGGGTTGTAGAAGAAATTGCCGTGGATCAGCGAGAAGTTGTTGGTCCAGATCAGGTGCGAAAAGATCCCATAGGGAACCGCGTCCACCCAGCCATTGCCAAGCGCGGGGCGGATAAAGCCCAGCACAAGGAACAGCCAGATCGCCGAGGCGAACGCCCAAAAGACGTGGTATCCCATCCCCAGTGCGCGGGCGCGCATGTAGGTGCGGGCCAGCCACAAGAGAACCGACGTGGTCAGGAAAGCGCCGGTCATGATAAACCAGCCGCCCTCGTTCAGCGGGACCATAAAGCTAAAGCCGTATTCCGGCCCCGGAGGATCGAGCGAGAGCCAGAAGAACTCACGCATATAGGTCTGCGGGCTCCAGTTGGCTTGTTCGGCGAAGTTCATCCCGATGATAAACACCGCCAATCCGCCGAAGGCCAAGCTCGCAAGACCAAGCCAGCCCAGATAGACCGGGCCGAGCTGTGCCTGACCAAACTTGCCCATCCAGTAGGAATAGCCCGTCGCCGCGATCCGCGGTTCGCTGCTGTCAAGGTGCGGGACGCCCATTTCGGGCTCGGCTTTGAGCTGCACCTGGGTGAAGATGTTTTGATACGTAGCCGTCGGGACAACGCCTCCCCTTTCCAAAGCGGGATTTCACGCCAGAATTCCCAGAAATCGACCCAGCTTCCCACGTAGATCGGCCCAGAGATCACGATGCAGATCGCGCTCCAGAACGCGGCGTTGATCGCCAGGAACATGCCGACACGGTGAATGCCCAGCGTACCGACCGAATAGCCGATGAAGTCGCGGAAATAGGTGTCTTCGTATTCCGGCGTTTTGACCTCGGAATCCCCTGAGGGGTTCACGGCTGAAAGCACAAGGCCGCCATGCAGCGCCAGCGCGAGGCAATTCGTGAAGAAGAACGTGATCGCCAGCATGTGGATCGGGTTGAAGTGGAAATTGCCGTAGGAATATCCAGTGTAGGAAACCCAATCCAAATGGGTCCAGATGCCATAGGGGAAAGCGTGTCCCCAGGCGCCCATCCACATCGGCCGGATGACCTGCAGCGTGAAATAGGCAAAAACGGCAAAGCTGAACGCGATGGGCACGTGATAGGTCATGCCCAGTTTGCGGCTAATTTCCGCCTGGCGCATGATCCACGATCCAAACGCAATGAGCGCGCAGACCGTAATCCATTGCCAATATCCGCCCTCTTTCAGCGGCATGATGGAAAGGCCGTTTTCAACAGCGGGTGGCTGAATGTCGATCAGCCAGGGATTCATTGTGGGTCCGCCGAGCGCGGCCGCGAAGATCAGCATCGTGCCGAGCCCCGCGAAGATGGCCGTCGTCACCCCAAAGAATCCGACATAAAACGGGCCGACCCAAAAGTCGAAGAGGTCGCCGCCGACTATTGTGCCTCCGCGCACGCGGTATTTCCGCTCGAAACTAAGGAGCGCCATAGGTCCATCCTTCCCGCCCTAAAGACGGGTTTTGAAGGTTTCGCCAGAGTGTTAGGAGGCAGGCAGGCGAACCTGCCCCCTCACATTTTCGGTCGCCTCAGCTGAGCGTCGGCGTTTCCGGCTGCTCAATCATCGCGCTCGCAGCGGGCTTGGCATCCGGATGGTTGTCAAGCCAGTTGTAACGCTCTGTGCTCAGCAGCAGGAAGTGGATGGTGAAGGCAAGCAGCGCCAGAACGACGTGCAGACCAACCAGCACCCGACGAATGTCGAATTGAAGCCAGATTCTCCACATGATGGATTTCCTTTCAAATATGGAGCAGATTGTTCGGATGAGCTGCCTGTGGCCGCTCAGCGACCAATCAGACGCCCCAGCTTGAGCCAAACCAGGGCTTGTAAGCCCACATGAGGACGTGAGCGACGACCGCTATGCCCACATAGAGCGTGAAGGTGCCCATAAAGCCCTTGTGGATTTCCTGCGCCTCTTCAGGCGTCAGGTAAGTGCCGATGCGCTCACCGG
>ERZ1740065.2024-NODE-2024-length-12496-cov-11.161643_pt1 | contig 12496 bp, 12 predicted proteins | sample MGYA00581738_ERZ1740065 | MGnify/ENA primary metagenome ERZ1740065 (study PRJEB43018, sample SAMN04849749) | marine metagenome | isolation source: floating plastic debris | place: Pacific Ocean | collected 2008-09-01 | study: EMG produced TPA metagenomics... | reverse complement strand
CTCCCTCCCCTTCTGTATATGTCTGGTTGCTCTAGTCAGGTTGCTCTGTGAAATTCTCTGTGGCTGACTGTGACTATCCGCGAATTATATACCTGAGGAACTAGTTAGTGGTGGGAGGATTAACACAAGATTAATTCAAGATTAAAATAAAAAATCAAAAGATTAATTCCTTTGAAGAAATGCAGAACTGTTCTTGCCACATTATTATATGACACTGTTCTAATAACAGCTGCCAGTCATTCAGTCAGTTGATAGCGGTGAGGCTGGTCCATTAGGCAGTTTAAACTTAGGAGAAGTCAATCCTTAGTGACATATTAACTGTCCAGTCATCCCTCCTCTTACTACTCCATTGTCTTGCCAATTATCTGAATTCGCTGTCCCACTGCAGGTACCCCTCACATTCGTCTGCCTCTCCATCATGGTCTCCAGCCGTGTACTGTTGGTTCTCTTCATTCTCTGCAGCTGTAAGTAAAACATGTCTTGTTTCATTCTTATCGTTTTTGACATCCACTAATCCGCTCTGGTTTCAGTTTCAGCTGTCATCAGCAATCCCATTGAGCCCAGGCAGGATGGTAAGCTCTACAACTCGCTAGACTGCTGCTTAGGCTTGGTCACCACTCACCAGGGGCCGCTATCTGGTAGAGATTTGCTGTTGAATCAACCTACCTTTACTGTTGCAGCTCTGCCGATGTTTCAAATGCCAGCGAGCGGGCAGTTACAGGTAGTAGAGACCATAAAGGGCTACATCATCTCCCCTGGCTACCCTGGCAACTATCCAAATGGAGCAAACGGCAGTGTTGTCGTTAAAACCACTACCGTCGGGGTCAGCATACCTCACCAACTAACCAATCGATCGATCAATCAATACAGTGTTCTTATGTACAATCAATGTTATAGTTTCGGACTCGATTCGTGTTCACTGCTGAACGTCTGGATCTGGAAGCGGATGACTCTTATGGTTGCTATGACTACATAACAATATCAGATGATGCTGGAAATCTCGAACGCGAGTGAGGCAGAAAGAATCTCTCTCTAGGATTCTACAGCGGCAGTGTGACACTTACTTGCTAACCTGTAAAGTTTAATACTTGAAAGTCCCACAAAAGTATCGGTAGATGAATGTAAGAACGAATAATCTATGAAAATTATGTGTTATTGATACATAGGCGCTTACTGGTAGATGATTGGCTGGAAAAAATTACGATGAGGTAGAGTCGACAACTCCCTATGAGAGAAACCAGCAACGGTTCAGTATTAATATATGTCAGTAATATCAGTCATTAACGTATGGACTGTTAAAACATTTGAGTATTAACAACGTATATAAACTACAAGATCGAACACATCAGGCTACATCATATGGTGTCCTTACATATCTATTGCTATATAGCATTGATTTCCTGCATTTACTCAGTTGCATGTGAATTTGTTTATGTTTCTGAAACTGCATAAGACCCAAGCTGGGAACCTTTTACTTGAAATCTCACACATTCTTCTCAACAGCTTCTGTGGACGGGATGCATTAGCCATCCAAGGGTTCAGCGTCGACGGGGAATCAGTTAACATAAATTTCAAGTCCGATTCCGCTTCTACCCTGGCAGGATTCAAAATCCATTTCCGCACCATCGGTGAGTAATAGTACAGACTGCTCTCTTTGTGAGTAATAGCGTGGACTGCTCTCCCTGAGAAAACCATGAAATACGTACATACTTGGTATGGCCACAACCTAAGATACCCCAGGATCTATAACTATTCCCCAGCTCAAGATCATAAACAGAGTGAATTTTATCGGGAGTAAAAGAAACTGATCTGCGGAAAGATTGTTGGAGTTAGTATTTTATGGATATTCAATTGAAAGTCATTTTCCTTATTCTGTGAAGTTAACATGTTGGTTTTCCAGCCATCAGCAGCTCTGAATGCATGTTAGTCACTAATGTAAAAGTGGAAACCTTAATGGTAGAAATATTAAGCTTTTTTCCAAAATGAGCATCGTAGTAAGACGAAATGTCAGCCTTCGTGGATGAAGTACTTACCAGAGAATTGACATTCCTACATTCCTTGCAAATACAGATTCAATTCTCAAGGCAGTTAACGCTCCTCGCTATCCTGCATAGTAGTTATATTTAAGTACATCGGCGCTGCACGACCTCTTTAGAATAATTGAACATTTAAAGGACAGAGGCATTCCTTTCTTACACGTCATTGGCAAGATCACCAAACCAAATACCATGGTTCTGTCAACTCCAGAGAAATAAGGATGTTTTCTAAAGAAATTCTACAGATGAACGCCTGAACGGACACAAAGTGCTCCAAAAACAGCCTTATTTCTCTGAGAGTTCTCAAAACTATGATACTATTGATCTGCTTATCTACAGACAACCTTGCACGACCATTTTTGATTTTCAACACCTTCCATGACATTCATCCATGGTATTCTATGATTTGTTGTAGATCAGACTATTACCTACTACTAACATTGTCAGGCTATATTCCTCTGGGCCTGCTGCACATGCTCCAAGAATGGGCGATTATCTTTTCTAGAGCTCTCTGAAAAACAATAGTTCTCCGTTCCTGGGTTAGACCATCGCTATCAGTTGCAGTTCCTATGTATGGTTCTTCTGAAGTCTGTCAGACATCCTCCGCTGCTTCCATTGCCTAATGCTAGATCCAGATCTGTCAGCATACAAAGTTTTCTAATTGCTTACTGGCTGGGAGTCTATATCACCTAGCGACGTGTCAATGAGTCAATAAACGAACTTACTATTACTATTGCAGCTCCTGCAGTGATTGAAGTACCAGAGGTCGGTCGGTTGCACGTCACAGACATGAAATACGGATACGTCGTCTCCCCTGGTTACCCCGGCAACTATCCAGACACGGCAAACGGCAACCTAGATCTCATAGGATCAACTGCATGGGTGAGCTTATCTCATCAATCGATCAATACATCTATCTCATAAATCAATCAATTTACCTATCAATAGATCAATATGCATATCATACTTACCCACACTTAATGGTACAGCTACGGACCTGGTTCTTTTTCACTCCTGAATTCCTGGATCTGGAGAAAGCTGTCCCGTATGGTTGCTATGACTACCTTATGATATCAGCTCATGGGGAGGCTTTTGAACATCAGTGAGTAAGATAAACATGTTCCTGGATTGCTTTCATTACTGCGCTGATGTGATATTTACTTGCCTAAGCTGCTGCTATATGATGGTGAAACCGATTATTATTCTCATTTCTCCTGTTAGAGAGCGTTATTTGTTAATTTCCCACATCTGCGTGGCTGCGTGTGAAACCGTTTCTGTTTTTCAGACTGCATGTGATCCAAACTGAGAAATATCACTTGGTGATCTCACTCTATCCCCCAACAGGTTCTGTCAGCGAAACGAGTCCGCACTCCAACCTTTCACAATTGAGGCGAAGTCTGTCACCATCAAGTTCAAGTCAGATTCTTCTATCACCGGCGCCGGATTCAAGATCCATTTCCGCATCATCGGTAATGAATAGGATCTACCAAGCTCTGTGGACATGCTATTGTCCTGCTGAAATGTGGGCATTTTTACAGTTATCATGGTGTGACAACTCCGGAAAATAACTTAGTACAATTTATCGTCAATGATCACCTGCAAATCGCAACTTTTGCTAAACAATTTTGGCTTTTGTCATTCTCCCGTAGATATTCATGCATCAGCGTGTGCAGGATAGGCGCGAGAGTGAGCGCGGATAGTCATGGGAGTGAGCACGAAATCGACAGGAGGATGACAAACGCTGCAAGTTTTTGAGGCTACCACTTTCATTTCCAGAGTGTGTGAAGCATATAAGCATCTGATCTGCTGAAGGTTTTATAGGCTGTGGTAATTGTTTTGGCATTCAGTTTTGAACCATTGTTATACGTGGAGAATGAATTTTTCTTCAGTGTGTGTCATGTATTGTTACTCACACATTGTAATGTGCTTATGATAATCGTTACTTACTATCAGTGGTAACACCATGCATCGCTGTAGCTTACAGTACCTTAATCTATCAATTATACGAATTATCATAACCGGAGCAAAACCCACCTCACATCTGAAGGTTTTTTACTATGTTTCTACCGTGCTGGACCACACACTGAGGTAGTTATGACACCCATGAGGTAATCCATGTCACTTTTGCAGACCCACGTCCCCCATACAGCTTCCAGTGTGGCCGCCCTGCTGTACTTCCCTGCCTGCCGACTCCCAGCAACGACTCCCAGTGTGCAGATAGGACAGCCCCCCAGTACGCCCTCCTACATAGCTACCCATGGCAGGTAAGGTAACAGTAAACTACTTCTAGCAGCATGCCAGTAACCATAGAAACTGTTGCAGGTGGCCCTGATCAGCTCTGCAGGTTACTTACGTTGTGGTGGAGCTGTGGTTGATCCGAATTGGGTTGTGACTGCAGCTCATTGTGTTCGTTATGGCAAGGCCGACCTGATAGTACAATCGGGAGCCCACCCTGTTACTGGCGCTCTGAGGAACAGCTCTATCAGTCATGTTGTTACACATCCTGAGTTCAACCCAGTGTCATTCGGTATGGAGTTATATTCTCGTTACAGCTGATGGCTCGTACTGTTGGAATTTTATCTCACTGGAATTTTGTGTTCCAGCTTATGACATTGCTCTGCTGCGTCTGGAGCAACCTCTGGGGTTTGATGATAAAGTTGGTGCTCTGTGCGTATCTGAGTTACCACAGCTCACAGGGGTCGATGCTATAATTACGAGATGGGGTTATGTTGAGCACGACGGAATGCAGACCGTAGGAATACTGAGGGAGGCGCAGGTATGAGGTCTCTTACGATAGGGCATTTAATTTACGTAGCGTTAGTCCTCCATTTCTTCCTCCTTCCCTCATCTTTCTCATCCTCGCCTTCGTCCTCATCATCCTCCTACTCCCTCTTCCTCCTCTTCCTACTCATCATCATCCTTTTCTTTTTCCTCCTCATGCTCCTCTACCTTGACCTCTTCCTCCTCATCATCATCCTTATCATGATGCTCCTCTTTCTCTTCCACGTCCTTCCCTGCCTTTCTCTCCTCCATCTTCTCATCCTCCTCCTCATTATCCTACTCTACCTCATCTTCCTTCTCATCCCCGTAGGTAGCTGATATGGTAGCGGATATGGCTGATACAACTCTTTCCTTCTTCACAAACCCTACTCATGGAACTCATCCATGTCAATACTAACCGCTGCTCTTTTCCAGCAAGTTTTTGGCGAATGAAGCTCAGTCAGCTTCTTTGATCATAATGTGGCCGTACTCTGGTAAGCTGACAGTGATGATCATATTTTATCAGGTGACCATCATGGACCACAATGACTGCGTCAGCCAGTTCAGCAGAGGTCATGTGACTGATCAAATGTTATGCGCGTCCTCTCGCAGCGATAGACTGTCCCAGAGTGACTCAGGAGGACCCTTGGTGATACGCAGCCCAGATGGCTCCTACTCACTTGCTGGCGTACTCTCCATGGGAATGGGACGTGAGATATATGATGACATCGGAGTTTTTACCAACATTGCAGCTGTACGCGATTGGATGGCAGACTACATGATTATATAATTGTATAGGGGATTGTCCCCCCTCAGCTCCTATTGTCTCGTCTGCTGCTGTAGCTGGAGTTTATGTATGTGAGTTTGAATATTTGTGTATTAATAAATGCTATTAATCATTCCACTGAGCATGCAGACTCCACTGTTATTTGTCAGGAAGCAGACAAACCTCCCTTTTCCCCTTCTCTCCCTCCCTCCTCTCTCTCTCTCTCCTTTTTTCCACAATTTGTGGGACACGGGTTGACCCAATCTGCTGCCAAAATGCAGCTCTGATGTTCCATCAATACAAGTTGCCAACAGACTGATAATGTGACGCAGATTAAGTGTCCCATAGGAACGATTTACCTTCAGCACCCTTTTATTATCGGACACTGTCATTAGTTGTACCAAGCAATACAATGCTGTTGAGACTGATAATGATCAGTCATTTCAACTCTGTAATCTGCTTGTCATGTTTGTGGTCCAATCTCACAGCTTGTTGTTCAGGCTGCTTGGGCTCAGGAGCTGCCAATCGTTAGTTGACACATCTACTGTCAAATTGCCTCACTCTCCACAGCCTTCATTACCAGTTCTATCGTCAGACTATCCTTTTGGTGACATTAATTATACGCTTCCTCTCCCCAGTAGGTGATAATTCTAAGGTGCCTATTAGCTATCTGAAAAAGCTCTAGTTTGGCAGTCACTCTGCCCACTCAATGTCCTTGGCAGGCTCACATTTGCCTGCCACCTCATCATGGTCTCCGGTCAAGTGCTGTCAATTTTCTTTACTCTCTGCTGTGGTAAGTGAAGCGTTTATCTCATATGGTTCCTACAGTTTCTCCGATGAGGTAATCTGATTGGGATTACAGTTTCACTCGTCATCAGCGATTCCACATACAATGGCTGCTCAGGCTGGATTCGCTCTCCAAACTTCCCGATACCATGGGGTAATGATACTCATGCCAACTACTCCATAGAGGTTCCTGAATACCATGTGAGTAGTAAACTAGAGTACACAGAGCAGAAACTGCTGATAACAGAGGCTGATTCCCGTCTGCCTGTTTGTAGACAGTTAAGCTGAAACTGCAGAGGTTGGAAATGGCGCAGTTGGCCAACTGTACTAAAGATCAACTCACAATCCACAATGGCAATGATATCGAGGCTCCCCTTATCGCCAGCCTTTGCAAACGCAACAACGTAGTGCTTCTCAGTCTATATTCTTACTATATATCCGTGTATGAGACGCTGTATAATATGGCTCCCACTATCTGTATTATGAGTGAAGCTGATAGACATGGGTATTAATACCTGAGTATACACAGGTATCCATACCCGCGTATGCACAGATGCTGGTCATGATTACATGTGTATCGGTTTCCTGATATTAGAAATTTCTGTGATTATGTCTCAAATGTGAAGATTAGACTGTCACCGAATGTGTAAGCCTTCAATTTATTTTGTTCAATCAGGAACAAGTCAGTACCTTTCGATCTAGCGGCAGGACGATTTTCATCCGCTTTCATACTAATGAATCGAATTATGGACTCGGTTTTCTCATGAGTTACTTGGCTGTACCAGAGCCAGGCGCCGGTGAGTTATTTACTGGGCCAGCATGAGTCTACTCTAAGTCACTCTGACACCATGTATTGATTGTAGACAACCCCTGCCCACCTACAATGCCACCCTCAGATGGCTGCGATGGAGGGTTAAAGGTCATCAGTGGACAGTCAGGAATAGTAACTTCTCCCGGATTCCCATCAAGATATCTTCACAACATTAACTGTCTCTACGCTATCGATGTGTCAGGTAAGCCAAAGGTATAAACTATACTGGCAGCATGCTCCTGCATGATTATTGAATGTGTGTCTTCAACAGAGTTTGGTAGAGTGATGACACTACGCTGGCTTGTCATTGATATTGAGTTCGAATATGTCTGCAGATATGACTGGGTAAAGGTGTACAACCCTGTCAACACGGAGGTCGATGGTGTGTATTGCATGAGGATTGCGTGATATAGCCTGTGCAGCTCTTAGGTTTTGCCTCTTTATCATCTCAGGTCCCTTCTGCTACTTATATGAACCAACCAAGGAATATATCATAGACAGGTGGCTTGGTACGCCTGTCGTTTACATCCAGTTTAAAACTGACATGGCCACAAGTCGACGAGGATTCAAGGTGGAATTTATTGCCCATGGCGATCCTGTAATCACTCAAACGACTCCAAGTCTATTAGCTACTTCATCATCTGCCAACTATACTTCTATTTCACCCACGCAACAAAGACACGCAGCTACCGCCTCCTCTACACAAGCTACTCCTGTTGGAACACCAACTGCTTCTGGAACATTCTACGGTAACTGCTCATTTGCCAGGGATCTCCATCCGGTACGAATACTTCAGTGACTCAACTCCTAATGTTGTTATAGGTCGGCCAGTATTTAAAATACCACGCTTGGGCCATTTGGACGTAGCGGGCATCAGAGATGGCTATATCGTCTCCCCTGGTTACCCTGGCAACTACCCGTCCAATGCCTATGGCAGCATTGAGATGATGACACCATCTAAAACGGTCAGCTGACTTCAACGCCATTCAACCGATTAGGACTGTAACGATTAACCGATTGGATATCAGCCTCATTTCCATTAACCGAAACTGCTTTCTAGTATTTCGGTTAGTGTGACCAGCAAATATTCTCATCTCAAGCTATAAGACCCTCTCATATTGCTAACTTTTGTATGAAACATCCCGGCGACATAAATTATTCTCCGTTTGACGGATGAGATCAGTAAAGATAGCCAACAATAGCGGTAGTGCAGAAAAATTCTAGGTCACAGGACTCAACTCAGACGAACAACGTATTGAACAGAACCTTAAAGATAAAACCAAAACTGAACCGAAACCTCCATGAAAAACCGGTAACCAAATCAAAGACATTCAATCCCAAACTGTTACAGCTCTACAACCAATCTAATATTATATATCAATCAATATATCAATAACGCTAGTCACTGAAATATCATACGTCAGACTACGTTTTGTAGAAAGCGGTTGTGTTCGTATTCACTACGGACTACCTGGCTATGCAGAAGGATCGGGAGGTTCACTGCTCAGACCGTCTGACTATTTCGTTCAACACAGGAGACGTCGAGTATGAGTGAGTCAGAAAAACTAGCTTTCCAATAAGTAATGTTGGCAATTTTCGTGTCTCTACTGTATGCAATCGCACAGCACTGTTCTCTATCCACAAAAGTTGTGAGTAGTTACGTTGATTTCACATGAACATGACCGCAGCTTTGATGGCAACAGCTGTTGATTTCTTCACTGTGCTGCGTATGAAATTATCCGTTTGTGCCACGCCGACTTAACTTAAATTAACAATTCTCGATAAACAAACTCTGTCCCCTCCAACAGGTTTTGTGGACGAGACTCTACTTTCTTGCAGCCCCTCATCATGGAGGCGAAAGTAGTAAGAGTAGTATTCAAGTCTGATAATATCGGTTCTCTCGAGGGATTCAGAATACGTTTCCGTATCTTTGGTAAGAAAAATACATATCTGCTCCCTCAGCGCTGCTCCTGTACTGCTGAAAGCTGTCTGTGTTCTCCGCATGGTTACAATAGTATATAATAATAATAACAACAATAATGGTATATAGTTATAAAAAATATTATGTTATCATAATTATATGTAATATGTAATAATAATGTCACATACTGGTAAAAAAATAATCATTCCATAACGCTGGTTCTTACATTGACTAAATTTGTAGGGTATTTGAAGGTATAAACATCTGATCTATCGAAGGATTGTGTGAAATGTCTGAGGCTAACCTATCATACGTTAGGTGACAATATGCTCGGGGTGATAGGTTGGGTGGTGGAGGGAGTATTGATGATTTGGGTCATGAACAGCAGATCAACCAAGTGGTGTTCATTTCGTTAGCCACCGAGTTTACGGCGACTATAGATTAGTTTCCAGCTACATTGGGCCCGAGTTCAGAATTGGGAGTTGCCCTCTCTTTGAGAGCCAAAATTTACATAAATTACTCAGCTCTATATAGTTTCATTCAGAGGCTATCACAGCTACACTACTCCATGTTTGTCATTACATCACTTCCTACAGCAATCCTAAGTTGTACATATTGCTATAACCTGATATGTATCTCTCTCTTTAACCCAGATATAAGTAAGCATGAATATCCTCATCAACTTCGGTATATCTGTGTATCTATGTCTGTGGGAATTTGTCGCTATCTTTGTCCATTGACTCTATTGACCTGCCTACATGTCTATCAATCCATCACTAGCATCATAATATTTGTTGCACAACATCCATAACCAGCTTTACTAAACTGATCCTCTAGCCTTCCCCTCAGTTCCTCTCCCCTCAGTTCCCTTCACTTCTCTTTCTCTTCCCAATGCTGTTCGATGGGTAAAAGATGGGAGTGAGTAGATCATCCTGCATACGGCTGGGCTGGATCTGTTTGAAAAGAGGTCATGTTTAGAAGCTCAGATATTGCCATGTCTGGACAACTTTCAGTGCTAGTTATGGCAACTATGATAATATGACAGTATGATGATATGATGATTGCAGGAAATTCAGAGTGTGGTCAACCAGTTATTGATCCCTGCACGCCAACTCCAAACCCCAACACTCATTGTGTGAACTCAACGAATGGCCAGTACACCCACCCGTGGCAGGTACGGTGAATGGGTAATATGCAAACTTTTACTTGCCATTGTCGTAATCATGGTGGAAATTGCAGGTTGCCGTGGTTAGCCCGGCAGGTTACTTGCGCTGCGGCGGAGCCATACTTCAGCAGCAGTGGGTAGTGGTTGCAGCTCACTGCGTCAGATTTGGTATGGTCGGTGCGACGGTGCAATCAGGATACCACCACGCTGCCGGCGCTGTGAGAAGCTCAGTCAGTCAAATCATCATACATCCTGACTTCAATACCTTCTCACGCGGTGAGAAGTTCTGTTCTCCTAATGGCCGGTGACCCATACTGTAGGAATGATATTTCACTATAATTTCCTGTTCTAGATTATGACATCGCTCTGCTGCGTCTGGAACAGCCTCTGGTGTTTGATGGGGATGTCAAAGCCGTGTGTGTATCCGAGTCTTTGAACCTGACAGACGTCAATGCTGTCTTCACTTCATGGGGTTTAGATGACCAGTACTATGAAAGGTACCCTGTGGATAGGCTCAATGAGGCAGAGGTAACGGAACTGAGCCTTATAATATCTAGTGGAATCCCTTCTACACTGCCTCCTCCTCCCATCCTCCTCTTCCTCATCCTCCTCATTTTCCTCTTCTTCCTCCTCCTCTTCCTGCTCATTCCTCTCTCCCCCCTGCTCCTCCTCATTCTTCTTTCCCTCCTTCCTCACTATCTTCCTCCTCCCCTTTTCCTTTCCCTCCTCTCCCTGTCCATTCCTCTCTTCCCCCTGCTCCTCCCCATTCATCTTTCTCTCCATCTTCTTCCCCTCCTAGACCTTTTCTCTCTCATCTTCCGGTTCCTCTTCTACATACTACCCCATCCTCCACTTTGAATCCATTAGAATTTCTTACTAAGGACATGAAGTTAAAGTTTTTGTCTGATATTCAATCAGTCTCGCTGATTGTAGTAATAAAGTTGTTCAATTATGTGCTGGCAGCGGTAATTATATTTTATCAGGTGACCATCATGCCTCACAGCGAATGCGTGAGCCGATATGGCAGGGGATTCGTGACCGATCGGATGCTGTGTGCCAGCACCACTAGTAAAGGATTGTGCCAGACTCATTCGGGAGGACCCCTGGTAGTACGCAGGCCAGATGGCTCTTACTCGCTCGCTGGCATTTTGTCAGCAGGGATGAGATGCAGCACCCGTGATAGCGTCGGACTTTTTACCAACATGTCGGCCATGTATGATTGGCTGCACAACAACATGGTTCCAGAAGATTCTGTCCCTCAGCTCATATCGTCTTTACCATAAAGTAAAGACATTTGTCTGCCAATAAAAATTAAAGCACATGTGAAAACTCAGTGTCCACATCAGGAAGAGAGGGCGCACATTTTCAATAGCCAGAGCTTGCCAAGGCAGAAGGCCCAAGGGCTCAGCAGGGCTTCAAGTGAGCTACATAAAAGCATCTTGTCCAACATTCCTTGGACAATCCTTGTTTATTGGTGTTTAAGGCCATCCTTGTTACTTGGATCAGTCACTATTCTAAAGTCTGTGACCGACGTACGCTCCAGCTTGTTTCAAGTTACAAGGATTGACTTCTTCAGTGCTCATGAAACTTTGTGTTTCTGCAGGTTCATATTATGAGTTGCGTTGTGCACATGTATTTGCACTGATAGGAACATGTAAGAGACATCCAAGACAGAAATAAACCCATCTTGACCAGCTATTGCTTCTAGTCATCTCAACTGGTGAGGAATTTAGCTGAGCTCAATCAGGCTCTAGAAGTTGTTTTGCAGACTCTTGTTTAGGATTTATTAGCAAATGTTCACATATTCTCATGTTCTTTTGTCAATGTGAGATCAGGTCCCAAATATTACGATGGCTATCAAGCAGAGAAGCTAGGTGATTGAATATTATGTGGCTGCATGAAGCTATGAGTGCATGATGTTTATTCAGCTAAAACTACATCATCTGATAACCAAAATAAAGATGGAATTTCACCAGATTAGTCAAAAGTTTCTTTGGTGCTGTAAGCTTCTGCTTATTGGCAACTTTAATCATAGACCCGAACACAAAGAGGAGATATTCAGTTTCACGAAGACTGTGAAATGATTTATGGTGCTTGGAAATAAGATGTAGGGTAAGCTGGACTCAGACTTGCTGATTTTTAAGATCTGTAATCATCTGCGCTAGGATTAGAACAAAACATTCAGTTGGCAGTAGCCAAAAGAGTGCCTGCCACACCTCAGCGCTCATGTATTTATTCTCCCTCCCTCCCT
>ERZ1740065.2023-NODE-2023-length-12496-cov-12.951692_pt1 | contig 12496 bp, 4 predicted proteins | sample MGYA00581738_ERZ1740065 | MGnify/ENA primary metagenome ERZ1740065 (study PRJEB43018, sample SAMN04849749) | marine metagenome | isolation source: floating plastic debris | place: Pacific Ocean | collected 2008-09-01 | study: EMG produced TPA metagenomics... | reverse complement strand
GCGTGAAATTATAGTATCGCCGGCGGCTATCGGCGCAGTGGGAATGCAGCTTAACAGATTTTGTGATTCAAGCCAGAGCCGTATTTGAGTAATCAGCCCTAATAATGTGAGGGTGTGGGCACATGGGCTTCATCGCCTTTACTCTTATGTGAGACAGACGTCTCTACAGGCCTGTATCTAGACAATGAGATATTATCTCCTCGAGTGAACAGCTTACACCTCAAAATCTCTCAGGTTTTTAATTGGTGCTGAAATAGTTTCGTTGTCGTAGCCATGGATAAAGTGTTGTACCCAGTTGCTATCTACTGTAGATCCCTATCAGCTGGATGAGGACGATGAGAAGATACCAGAGCTGATCACTGTAGAGCCTTTAGATCTTGTATCTGAATGCTACAGCAGCTTAGTGGACAGCTTCCTTATGAATTCCTGTAAGTACTACCGGCAGGTGTCTGTCAGTGCTCTCTTCCGTATCTATCTATCATCTACACGACTTCCAGTGCAGGCTGCACTGCCGTCATGGTATTGGAGTTGTGCTCTCATGGAGATGTTATGATGCTGCTGATCGTGTGCTTCTCACAAACGAAGTCATTAACTATATTTAGGGTCATATGGAGATAATGGGCTATCTCTGTATTGTGACATCACTACTGAATACTTGCTAAGGGGTTGAGGAGGTGGAGGGGCAGTTGAGGGGGTAGAGAGGAGGTTGAGAAGATGCAGGGGACTTGAGTGGCGCAGGGATGACTCAGCTGTTAGTGTTCGCCTCTTCACTAATACCTTTGGCTTTTTTTATAGCAAAGAAAACAGTTACTGGAAAAAAGAGCCAGACTACCTCCAGAGCAAATCAGTGTCAGGCCAGTACACAGCCCACCCAGCCGACGTACAAATCTACAGGACGCGGTGCTGATGATGTCATAGCTGAGGAATTGCGGCTAAACATCAATACGATGACATTAGATGCTAGCGACCAGCGTGCTTGTCAGACGCACAGCCATCGGATCTCAGACAGGATGGCGGCAGTGATGGCAGACATCTGCGATGGTGACGCCATCGTGTTGAGCAGCGATGAGAGCTCTGATCTCTCTCACTTCTCAATAAACGGCACGCATAGCGAACTCAGTGCACCAATCAGTGATGGGCTTAGTCATTCAGGAGAGGACAACTCTTACATGGAAAAGTATCACGTCGATTTGTCTCCCCACTGCACCTCGATTTCCCGTCAAGATGACTTTCAGGAAACAGCCACTGATTCTTCACCGCATTCAAGACTGCGGAAGAGGAATTCTCTCGACGTGCTGTTAGACGACTTGTCGAGGTGCATCCACTCACCAGTGTCCACGCCCATCATCCAACACAGTCGGACACGCCCCTCGCAATTGTCTAACTCTGTCGATTTCCAGCACTCTCCGATCGAAGCTGGAAGTGTATTGACGGGCTACACCACCCCTCAGTTGTCTCATGTGCGTTGTCACAGAAACACATCATCGTATCACAACCCATCTCATTCATCAATTCCTTTGTTCGATGTCGACAGCAGCGGTTCAGCGACGAGAGACACGACTGTGTCTCTGTTTGATCTCACCTCGTCCCCTCTAGCAGGCTTAAAAAGTCGCTGGAGTGAAAGTAATCATGGGGAGATAACTTGTGGTAACTTTGATCTAGTCCCACAGCTGTCTCTACTTAGCCTGGGGGAGACAAGTTGACCCTCAAACGCCATAAATACCATCAAAATATTATTACGCACACTAGTAACAAACCTTCACCACTCTTTAACAGTGCCTACATACGAATCATCCCAGGCAATTCTTCTGCTTTATCAATTTGTTGGTAGTGTTTTTGCTATACTAGTATACTACTTTGTGCATATTGCATTATTGGTAGCTTTCTTGAAGCACTTAAAATTTTTCTTAATCTATTTTTTCATGTATACATGTGTTCGTATGATACCTTAAGCCAATCTAATATGAGGTGACAGCATACATGTATGTAGAAATTTATGTCACAATCTTCAGTCATTGTCTTCATTCTTGCTGACCATTATAAGAGAATCATTGATATCAACCAAGCTCAAAGGTTCTTTGTATATATCATGGATGATGTACTCCATTGGTTCCATTTGTTGAAAGATTAATTATGAAAATGTTTCCAACGAACATGTTACTATAGCAATCATAGCAGTGCATTTCCTACACCGCTCTCCGGCAGCTGGCACGCAGTTTGCAATATATGTAGGATTGTCTTCTCTCGCTACACCAAGCCCTTATCGCGATTCCTTTAGAATTTCCTTTTGTTGAGTTAGATTATATTTTATTGGTTCATAATGGGTTTGCAGTCCAATAAAAAACTGTTTAGCTTAGTGTATCGATTGGAATTGTTGGGTTTGGAGAGGATTCTCGAATATTAACGGTGTAATGGAAATGGCATGCCACCTCTCCCTCGGACTGTGATATCCGCATGCTGATTCTACGTAAGTCTTTCTTATAGCTGATATTATGCTTTACAAGGGAAAAAAAAATATTTCACATTGATCACCGCGTTTATTAGGATCTATCGCAAGTAACGGCCTCACGAATGGAAGAAAAACCGAGCAATCTCGGGCCACTCCCTCCTCATTGGGAGATGAGATACGACACCAGAACTGGATATCACTACTTTCTCAATCATCTGACGAAGACAACCCAGTGGGAAGACCCCAGAGTTCAGCCACCCGCGGCATTGGAAGTGACAGGAGGTAAGAACAAGCAAGACAATTTAGACATTCCCGTACGTGTCGATTATCACTCCGGGCCAGTACCACAAGATACAGCGGACCACAAGTTTCGAGAGAGGTCTCCGTTGAAAAGCAGTGATGAAGGTAATAGCCATCGTCACAAGCCAGTATCTGGACGCACGTTAGGTAAACCTGATCAAAATGGCCCACAACCTGCTAGCAACGATAGTTCCATTGGACACAGGGATGGCAATCCAGGTCGCAACGCTGCCAGTTCAGAATCAAGTCACAGTACGATGGCTGCCCAGAGCAAGCCAGCTCTCTTGGCCATAGCGACTATACGATCTGATGCTGAGGCATTACACAGCAAAATTGAATCGTTTACGAGCACCAAGGACTCCAATGAATACAAATACCTTGAGGAAATGATGGAAAGGAACTTATGCAAACTAGACAACGTGGAAGCTCAAGGAGACGATGAAATACGTGCACAGCGTAAAGATGCAGTGAAATACATTCAACAGTGCCTGGACCAGATGGAACTAAAAGCTCTGGCCAATGAGACTGGGTAGCTAGAGATAGAGAAGTCACCTACCTCTTTGAGTGATATGTTACAGCTGCTTGTATGCAAATATGAACTACCCCATTTTTTCACAAGTATTCCAAGCTTCCTTTAGGTAATTTGATTGCTGTACATTACCTAGTCAAACTAGGCTGCATTCGTAGTCCTACCATGTCTACGTACTTTCAAAATCACCAATATTTCACAGAGATACTCGGGCTGGAGTGGTGCACGTATACTGTATTGTATAAGAACTTATTTTCGCCCATTATATTTATGTTGACCAATATTAAAAGGCCAAAAGCATGATATAATCGCTGCGTAATATCTTCATGTCACAGGTCCTAAAGCTATGAATGGCACACATCAAAATATATAGTAATCAATGCTTCGTATCTAAATGAAAATTAGTACTGAAAATACATCATGCCTAACTGTTCTTTGACATCTCAAATCTCAAAGTCTCATATAGCTATGGAAACATAGAGCTCAATGCAGCTTGGACTTGATCTGTCTAGCATCACTAGCCGTTATCCTAAACTTCTCCAGCTGGTCCTGAACCTTCTTGACCCTTGAACTCCACAATTCCAGCTTAGCCAAAAAGCTATCGTAGCTCTCAGGAAATGTGTGCAGTTCTCTCCACGTTATCTGAAGATAGTTTTCCTCAATGTCATCATAGAAATCAGCAGACGTTTCTACTAACTGATCACTGTACTAACCTTCCTACGACTGTCCTCACTTGTCCACTTCCATCCTAGGTGTTTCGATCTGTAGTCCTTGATGTTCTCCTCATTCTCCGTCTTCTCATAGCAGACAAGTAGCAGCTTGTAGGCCTGATCGTACCATTGCAGGTAGTAAGCACCGGTATCTACAAGTAGGCTCACCTACATTACAACTATCCATCGAGGAGCTGTGTCCCCCTACATACCCGCCGCATAACACTCACCAAAGTTGTCTACTGTAGTCTTCAGCAGTGGCTTTGCTTTTTCTATGTTGCCAGTAGCGACAGCCAATTCAGCGACTTTAGTTCTTGCTTGCTGCACCGAGCCGTGGTTCTGACCGAGACAGAGCGAGAGACGGCGCAGCGCCAGGGATTGGCAGTTCTCAACGTCATCGTACCTGACAGGCAGAAGGCTGCGTTAGATGGCAGTATTCATGACAAGTACTGGGAATCATGGGAAATCTTAGCAGGCATCTAATAATAACTAAAAATAAACCGATAATACTGATAATCATAATAATAACTAACGTAGCGTTTTAACGTTTTAGTGTTTTTACTAATATCATAGTTCAGACTGTAAAACGGAATTTTTTTGCTTGGACAATTTTTGCAATCAGACATGTTGTAATATTTGCAACTTCACAAGTTACTTTTTGTGCGATCATACTTCAATCTCTGTCTGATATCATCGCATTGAGAATCAATGTGATTGATATTATTATTATTGATATTATTCGCGATTTAGTGACTGAGAGCTCGATTTACAATTCGCAAAATAATTCTGTTTTGCAGTATAGACATGGCTAAGCCCATTGAAGGGAAGGTTGAAAATATTTCAAGAATTTCTGTTTATTTCAATTAATAGAATTTCCTATTTCACAATTTCTATCTATTACTTTAAATTTTTACGAGCATAATTTTTGCATTTTCATCTGTGAGAAAATATTGCAAAAGTATATTTTTGCGTTGCTTACAATCAGTGTGTATGTGTAGACAATCAAACAGAAATATTTATGCATTCAATTTTTTTGATTGGGCAAAAAATGATGAAAAACGCAAACATCAAATGAACGCAAGAATCTCCTGTTTTACAGTACCTGTTAGAAATTCTGTATACGTCTGCAAGGAGCAACAGTGCTTTGCTAGTTTTCACACTGATTTCTCCAAACGACTGGTTGCAGATGGACAATATGTTCTTTGCCTCTCCTTCAGCCCAGTTCAGCAGCTCCTCTTTCTTCTGCTCATCAGAAGCCATAGCCTTGTGGATCAGACTCTCAACTATCAATTACAAACACATGCTATCTTCTCGAAATCCTAAATTCAGGATTGGTACCAGGGTTTTCTAAGGTTTTCCGTAACATAGTGGGCTGTGTACTGAGAAATGTTTTGACCTGCGACCTTAAATGCATTTTTATTTGCCAGATTGCACGATCACAAAAAGCTTCTACGAGAGTCAAATTAGTCAAACCTGATTAAAATAGAAACAGCTCATGTTTGCAAAAATCTTCAATGTCGCAACAATGACAGAAACGCAAAAAAGATTTCCCCAGTCTACAGTGTAGTGTAAGCATCAGCTGCAATAAGATTCAACAATTAGCCAATGGTAGAAAAATTAGCATTTTTTACTCTCCTTTTCATAAACGATGGTGTTAAGCTTAACCTAAAGTAGGCTTAAGTGTGGTGAAAACATAATAAATATATAATAAATAATAATAAATAGATATATAATAAATAATGATAATAATAATAAATAAATAATGATAATAGTAATAAATAAATATATAATAAATAATGATAATAATAATAAATAAATAATGATAATAGTAATAAATAAATATATAATAAATAATGATAATAATAATAAATAAATAATGATAATAATAATAAATAAATATATAATAAACAATTATAATGATAATAAACAAATAAATAATAAATAAGAGCGGACTAAAGTCAGCTTAACACAGGAGTAACAGCAGCGTATGAAACCAGAGCAAATGCCGATAGGAGAGTAAAAATGCTGAAATGTTTTATGCTGAAGCTATGAAAACCTGGTATCAACCAGGCTGGGATCTCTGTCCCCTCACCGACTAAAATTATTTATTTGTATACTGTAAACTCAAATACTTTAGCTGACAAAAAACATTATAGCGTTTTGCTCAAATCAGTAGTATTTTTGATAATAATGACTAGAATTTTTAACGATTTCCTTAGAACTTGTGTATAACATAAAGAGCTATCAAAAATATAGCGTAAAACTTTAATAGCATTTTCTCTGAGTCGCTATTGTGTATATGTGTATATATGTATATGTATCACTTTTCATGATAAAATTAAAGTTTCGTTCGTGCTCTATGGAAGAAAAAGGAAAGAAAGAAGAAAAAACAGCATATTAAAAGGATTGACACGATCATAAAATGATTCCATTAAGCAGCTTCACGCTCTAAAACCGTATCGCCTGCAGTTGACACGATGAGCAGGTGTTCGGTATCTACCAAAGGGTAGTTGGTCCAGAGTGATGGGACTGTCTTTGCCAGTTGCAAACATTCTTAGACATTTAGTTATTATATCTATTATTGTGAGGTCGCTAAAATATTTGGGTTTACAGTAATATTTTATGAAGCACTATGATTGCGCGATGTCTTCCTCCATAAAAATCTTTCGTTCAGATAATGATTTTTAATGAGTCCTCTTACCCAGAGTTTCAATGAAAGGAATCAGTTGGGGGTGGTGGAGGGGAGCCCGGTCTATGGCTATGTTGTAAGCCTTCTCCGCACATTTGTAGTACTCATCACCGGTGAAGTTCCCCACGGCCATCAGAGCGTTTGCTTTGCCTGAAAATACCCGGCGTGACTATCAAACACTGACTACACTGACTACACTGGTACACTGATGCTGAACAGTAGCGAAGTCAATAACATGGCTGTAATAAAAATACACGAGTTCAACTAGTTTCTCTCTTTACCTCAATGCTTTCAATTTCTCTGATTTGAAACATAATAATATGATTATACTGCAGGTGTTTGCTAGGTGCATTTTGCTTACTCCGTACTTATATAGTGCGTAGCATGAGTTCATATCATGTTCTGAGCGTTTATGAATATTATATACAGTCAGGGTGGAAGTGATGTCAGCTATGAATGATTTTAATCTCCCATCACTGAGAATGTAAGCGTGAAGACCTGAGCTCCAAGCAGTCAGACCCTCACTCTCCATCCGCTGTAGAGCGAGAAGGAGCCATGGCTAACTGCCAATCTCCTGTCGATCAGCTGTCCTAGGCTGTCCTAGGCTGTCCAAGGCTGTCCTAGGCTGTCCTAGGCTGTCCTAGGCTGTCTGGGGTGTGTCTAATGACCCCATGAGGGCCGCTTGCATGGCTTTTTAGGACTTATCATGACTAATCAAGAACTTCTGGATCTGTCTCAGACATACCGGAACTTGTGTGCCAGGACTTTTCAAGATATGAGAGGCCCACCTCATGCTGCCATCATGACTTTTTATAACTCTGTCCTGTTGTTGTTCATGACATAAAAGTCCTGAACCGTGTCTCGTTGTCCGCATCTAGAATGACCTAGAATCTGCTTGCAGTGTCTACTGGACTCCCTGGACATAGCAGCATTGCACATAGCTTTGCTATCAGTGACAAGCTGTTACAGTGGGATGTGTACATATTGATTGCATGTCACAGCCTGCTGTGATCTATTGAGGGATGAAGACATTTAACCATTCATTAACTACTTCATCACGGAAAACAGATCGATACTTTCTGCTTCCAGGAACAGACGCTACAGCAGCCTCTGCTTGTACTGTAAGCACAACATTAGACTAGTGTGCTAGCACATAAATGTGTGACCTATTTACCAGCATAGGCCTGAGCCACCTGCAGACACTTGTATCCGTATATCCGATCTGCGATATTTACAGCTGCCACTGATGCCTCAACGCCAAACTTGTCTTTGCGAAACTTGTGTGAGAATGTGACAAATGTCTGCAGAGCTTTCAGGTATACCGGATGGTAGACGCCGAAGGCTACCCTGCAATAGAAAGTGAAAACTGCGACTGTCCGCTGTGAGGCACCACCTGTAAAGAGATCGATGTGATGCTCTATAGCTACAGATTGGAGATACTCACTTTGCCTGTTGGACAGCCTCCACTGCCAGATCCTCGGCTCTTAGTACTTTCCACTGGTTGCCATAGGCAACTGAAGCGCAGCACAGCACCTCAACCAGCATTTCCTTATCGTCCAGTTCAACCTCCTAACAACAAACATGGGCAAACAATGGCTTCCCCGTGGAGCTGCAGTAGATTTCAAACATGTTTATCAACTTCTTCATGCCTGCATTGATTTTTGGGCCCAGGTGTAAGATGGTCCAAAGCTCCCTTGTTCTCCCATCATCACACTTGTCTGTAGAAACAGCTCTGAACAATCCAAAATTTCTTGACCGAATGACATCATCCCAATCTTCTCTCTCATTGACTGCGCAAGACGATAGAACTTATCGGCCTCCGAGAAATCAAAGTTGCCGTTGTTCAGCGTCATAGCCTGCACATATACTCTGTACAAAGGGACCCAGAGTTCAAGGCCTTCCTGGCTGGCAAGGAATGTTAGTACCGACGATATGACCTGCTTGGCTAGCTCGTACAATGCCATGTTGGATAGGAAACGAACCAGGTTCAAGCCTAGTTTGACGATGTTATCCATGGTGTTAGGATCTGCTTCGCACACTGTCCACTGCGTTACTTCGTCAAATGACTGAACGATCTCCTGCGAGATGTCCATGTCAAACTCTTTCAGTAGCAAGTAAAAGTATCTCTGATACAAGTGGTGCTGTACTGGGTTCTGTATTACATCCAACACTGCAGAGCATGTGCAGAATACTGAGTCGTCTGGCATGATCTGCTTCTTCAAAAAGAAGTAGGCAATCTCCACTTGTCTCATTTTGCTGTACACGTGCATCTCCTGCTTGGCCAGCGCATTGTCAGCCTTGTGGTTCGACCTCTCAAGGTCATCAATTTCTTTTTGTGAGAACTCTAAGCAGGACTTAAAGCCTTCAGGATCTTCTTCCCAAAATAGAATGGAGAATGGTATCGCCGTCTCTATCAAAGATGGAGGTAAAGATGGAAAAACATTCTGAAATGACTTGAGAAGTAACCAAGTTGCTTTACGATTGAACTCACTATTGAGGTCTTCAATGTTCCACTGGGTTTGGCTCGAGCTGCTCTTTTCCTCTTTGGCGGTTTCTATGGTTTCAGGAGAAGGTTTTCTTTCTGCTGCGGACATATCGGTGTTGTTCCTTACCAGTTGCTTGCTGAGTTTCAAGTCTGTAGGAGGCCGGCTGTCATTTCTAGCTATACTCGGCAGAGGCGCATACTTGGAGTAACCCTTTGCCTGCTGTAGTTTTGTAGTTTGCGGGAGTCGGATTGGGTGAATCATACGATCAATGATCGTGTTGTCCAGGAACTCAACTAAATTCTGATATTTAACCCTAGTGGTTATATCGTCCACTCTGGGATTTAGCAATGCAGCGCGAAAATGTTTGTACCAGTTGGAAGATCGACCTTTTGTTGGTAAAATGTCAAGTAACCTTTTGGTTTTTTCATGCATGCTTTGGCCTGAGGTGATCAACTCAGTGTCATTCTCATCTAGCACAGAACTCTGCTGCAGCGTCTGCAGGATGTGATCAACTCTCAGCTCTTGGATCACAGCAATTCGGTTGACCTTCAGACGTTGCAAGTTCTGATGCTCTTTCGGAGTCAAGAGAAGTAAATCTCTGAAAACCACTCGAAGAAATTAGATATCTTCACGTAAAGACTCTTAGTATCGTACCATACGAGTAGAGTATGAAGTGTTAGTATACAGATGCCTATATGTACTACAGGCATTGATAAAATTAGCTTCTAGCCATGTTGTGAAATGTGAGGTTTAAACATCGTATTTTACATATCATGCATGACTTGTATTACAAACATGATGTGTATTGAAACGTTTTTTCAGATATGAAACAACAAAACATATCTTTCCATCCATTTCTTTTACCACCCTAGCAACGTATAAACAAATAAAAAAATTGCTGAATAACAAACATCTTACCGTGTTTTTGCCTGCATTTTGAATGGAGCCGATCCTAAAGATTCTTATAATCCAGATATTGTCACTAAACTATGAACGATAAGAAGTTGTGGCTAGTTTCCATAAAAAGAGATTACTTGATGAGCGTTTCTTTTTCATAGTAGACAAGGTAACCGGAAACCAACCTGACATTCATACATAGTGGAATCGCTCAAACCTAGCCCTGGTTTGCTTACACATCGATCGGAGTCGTTATTCTTCTCAAGAAGCCGCTCCGGAAATAACTCGTGCGCTCGTTAGCACATTCTAGAGCGATATATATCGCTATCACGCTTTCTGTGCTTGTTCGTCTCCTGTTTTTATCTACTATTATGCATAGTTTTATTTTGAGGAGAGAACAACTTCTCATCTCCGTAGTTTACGCGTGTGTGGATAAGATAATTTTTATTGAGGTTTTCATGAGAAAAATTCAATTCTGTTGACCTGTGACATTTAACCCGAATCAAAAGCATGAGTTATTGAGCTGAGCTTGTTGAGCTGAGCAAATTAATTACCTTCTGCCAACCTTATCCATCTTACTTGCCAGGTGTCTCGGATTTTGTGAGACAACACCAGGATTTCATGGCATGTCCTGAATAACCATTTGGTATTTCAACTGTACTGGACTTCGAAATTTGCCACTCAAACATTTTCTTGATCTGTCTAGCGTCCAATGCTGAGCGTTGGGAATATGGAGCATAAGCATGAGTATTGGTGGTAAGTATGCAATCAGCACATCAAAGAAGCAGTAGAGGTATTTCAGGTGTTTGTTCCATCTCAGTATTTAATGGTATGCAAGATATTTTGTGACTGTGGATGTTTAATGATATGGAAAATGCATATCCGTATTGAATACTATAGTGATGATGTGATGATAAACGAGGACTGCATCACACGCTGTAATGTAAATGTAAAACAGTGATTAGCACGTGGAGATAAATCCTAGTTATAGGACTGTCATGTTTATTGCACATGTATATGAGCCGTGGTTGTATGCTTGCTCAGTTGTTGCTCAACTGCTGGAATCTGCCGATTCTATGGTATTGTAGTGAAAGCTATAAGTTTTTATTTGTATACTGTCCAGTTATTTCAGAGATAGTCTATGATCCCTCGTTATTTACACTCAGCTTCCACTTATCGCACTCTCAGCTATTAGTTTTGCATTGCTAGCTTCCTTCTTTCTATTTACACTTGCTACCAGTTCCAGCTATGTAACCACCTGGCACCCGCTATTTACCAACTGTAATGGAACTAATCGCTGGACTTGGTTAAGAGACTAGCTAGAGAACAATGCTGATATTGTGCCTATGTCTTCTTGCCTGTGAACTAGTCTGTTGGTCCTGGATACCTATCTATTGTGGATTGTAGTAGCTGTCCTCAGGGGCTGCCTATAGGATTTACTGTGGGTATCTCTGTGCATGAACTGTGTTGCTCAAGGCACTCAGATGCGTTGGCATATTGTTGTCTGTAGTCTGTAGTATCCATCACAGGAGGCTAGCACTTCGGTGTATCCCCATCCCTATCTGTTGTAATACGTGGGCACACACTACCTTTTCGCATCGGCCGGACGAAGCTGGTTGGTGTCACACCCACGGCCATTACAGTATGATACATACAGGTATATCAAGACGTCTGCTCAAAGTAGTGCCTAGACAAGAATAAGCATTCCTGCACATCAAAGCTTAGTTTCGTTTCTAAGGTACCTTGTGCTAAATTGTCACTCCAGTAATCTGAATCAATCCTGGAGCCTGGTGAGTCCAGGATGCTCTAAATTTTCTCATGGTTAATCTCAATTGTTCTAGGGGCTGGATGGCGCATCTATGCATGGTGATCAGCGAGAATCAGGGGGAGGGGGCATTACTGCCAAAGCTTCTACGACTTTGATTACTGCACCTCCCAACTGAATATGCAGGCGATTGGGGGTGGGGGGGGGGTCTTGCAACTTTTATTTGGCAAGTATGAAAATGCCAATGAAAACGGCCGCCCCGACATACTATTTATCATCTACTCATCCACATTATATGCAGGAAAATTGTATTTTTTGTGAAGAGAAATCTAACGCAGTTCGATAATGGTGTCAACGAGACCTCTATGCATAGGTGCATAGCTAATCTCAGCCTCACTGAAACAAGTAAAATCCAGTCTCAGGGTTCACATCATACATCACCAGGAGCCGCAGTAATTTTGCAGCCAGATTTTGGAGCTAAAATTGCTATTATTGATTTCCTAATGTTCTACTGTGACTTATTGGTTAGATATTGCTGAACTGAGCTCGAATATGGCAAGATCTTAGCTGTAGAGAGGGGGTAGGATCTTAGCCGTAGGAGGGTGGGAGAAACATAGAAGGAGGAAGGTGGTAGGTACGTAGAAGTAAGAGATTAAGTTGTAAAAAGAAGT
>ERZ1740065.2022-NODE-2022-length-12496-cov-15.145246_pt1 | contig 12496 bp, 9 predicted proteins | sample MGYA00581738_ERZ1740065 | MGnify/ENA primary metagenome ERZ1740065 (study PRJEB43018, sample SAMN04849749) | marine metagenome | isolation source: floating plastic debris | place: Pacific Ocean | collected 2008-09-01 | study: EMG produced TPA metagenomics... | reverse complement strand
GGCCTATGGGCTGCAGCCAAGCGATTCCTTCGAGGAAAGCCCATTCATTCTAAAGATCAGTTACAGGATTGGCTTAATGTGTACATGTGGAGGAGATGGGTGGGAAAGAGATCAGATCAGAATATTTTTCACTATTTTCTAAGGGAAGTGACATCCCTTTACAAACTGTGAGCATGTTTCATGGTTTGAATTAACCTGTATGCAACATGCATACCTGGCAACTGTGACTGCATGAAAAATATTCAGAACATCTACGATGAAATGAGACCATTAAAAAACGTTTGAACAGAAGACACGAAACATGAAACGCATTCAGGTCGGAGGAAATGGCAGCACGACAGAAGATTACATGACTTTACATGACGCTTGCTGTCGGTAAAAAACATATGTCAGACATATGTTTTTCATTTTGGCTCTCATGTCCAACATATGTCCAAAGTATGTAAACGTATGTCGAGATGGTCGCTGTATTACATGTGTATACATCATGTAATCTCATGTAATACGTATGTTTTGGCGTGTTAACATATGTTTACAGGTGTGTCAGAGAAAAACATATGTCGGACATATGTCGAACATATGTAAAATTAGGCATGTTGACATATGTCAGAAAAAATGTGTTTACATGACGTAAACATATGTAATACATGATGTAAACATATGTTTACATGACATAAACATATGTAATACACGATGTAAACATGTTTACATGACGAATTACATGTGTATGACATATGTCCAATACTGATAGGAACTCAAGTGTACCTGTAAACTTTATACTGTGAACATAGAAATTCTAGCGTTCTAGTTTTTCCAGAATAGCAGTATTTTGAAAAATGGCGTTTAGAATTTTTTGCGATTTTTCTTTTATGAAAACTAAAATTGGCAACTCGAATACCTGCAAATGATAATTCTGAATGGCTACCTAACTGACTCCCTAATGTTTGAATAAATAAGCAGCATGCATATTATAATGGTGTTTTTCTCAGCTGACTCTTCCCTTGAAGAATGATTTCATACTACTTTGCTTAGTATCACAGATCATCGATGATCTCCTCTAGTGTCGTTGTCATCAGCTGATGATTTACTAACCGTGAACAGATGCTTATGGCAGAGGTGGTACTTTACAGAAGAGGTCTAGTGATGGTATGTCAATTAGTTCCGCAGACTCAGCATGTAATCTCATTACTGATGGCTATAAACAAGCCATTGAGTGCAGTACGACAGCTTGCCTCGCTAGCCATGACTGGCTGTTCTGCGGCTGTGAACTACGACCGATATATTACCACAATAGCCATTTCGAGAGTGCGATTAATTTAGAGGGAAATTTTTGATCGTAGTTAATCGTTTGAGAAATTGATCGTAATTAATCTTCAGCTAACGCGATCAAAATGCAGCCCTAATATATAGCATTCAACGTTGATAGTGTCTTCAGCTAAGTTGCTATTATAGCTATTACTGTGAGGTCGCTAAAATTTCTATGTTTACAGGAACAAAAATAACACTAAAACATATGGTAGATTATTTTTACTACAAACAACATGAAACTTGTGATCGCTGATTATTAAAATAGAAAGAAAATAAGTACTATGATAATATGTATTCATTATCAGCTGTGGCATGAGTATTTCCGATTGCCTTAGAATTTTTCTAGCATTATGGTTAAATCAAAATAACTCCTTTCACTTTTCCTGTAGCGATCTTGGCTGCTCTATCTAACAGCAACAAGCCAACTTATTATGTTACCTTTCTATTGCCTCTTCTATGTAGCAACCTAGCTTGGTCTAAGCTTATTCAGCTTAAGTTTCCCTGTAGCGCTGATCAATTGACAGTGAACAGAAGCACCAACAAGACATGTCACCGACGTGTCACATAACTGGATAGAAACTATTTTTCATGTACCAATTCCATAACATTTGTCTTGAGGATAAAGGCGTATGTTATAGGAGTTTGAGCAGTCAAACTTCCAGTGACTAAAGTTAAAAAGCTTTAAAAACTTGCGTACACTCTTTCTGCACTGGGATTTGATAGCTTTTGTTCTGGTTTCTTTGGCATCACCATTCATTCATTGTTACTTGTACTTGGTAGCAGTGAACTGGGGCGTTAGAGATGCTTTTTCGTACAGCTTTTTATTTGAAGCTTCAAACTGTCTAACTCTGGAGCAGTCGAACTCTCGACTATCCGACATACGAATACATGCCCCTGCTTGAAGATTTTAATAATCAGTAATCACAAATTTCATTTTTTTTGTAGTACAAATAATCTACCATATTTTAGTGTTATTTTTGTTATATAGTTTACTAATAAATAACATCAGAGGCTGGAAACTGGTGTTCGACGGAGGCAATGACAGCATAAGTGCGTTTCTGTGTCACAGAAGTGAAGGTAGGCTGCAGTCTTGAGATTCTAAATGAAGTGTGATTTTATATAACTTTCATTAGGAGTTGTTCTCTCTTGTGTGAAATGACTTGGGCATGTTATGAAGACAGTGCGGTATGCAGTGCAGTATATTCTCCTGTCAACTTTTGTGTACTCCCGCTAATGCGCGCTCATGAGCGCACACTCCCGCTCACGCCCACACACTCCCGCATGTGCATGTGCATGTGCATATCGACGGGAGAATGACAATAAGTGGAGCAGAGATTTACAGTGAAAAAGCTGCTTGTTTTCTATTTGTATGCATTGATTTGTAAACTAGACATCAGAAACTGATCGCATTGCAACAAGTAGTGTTGTAGCTTGTGGTGTTGAGCTGAGAGAATACCAGTGTTATAAGTTGCTACTTTTAGATAATTCCCAAGTGGTAAGTCGGAATCTATGGACAAGAGGTTCGTCGGGCTCTCTGTCTTCTTAGGGACATTGCTGATGCTTTCACTCCTAGTATCAATCAAGAGGAGCAACTGCATAGCCTCTCATCCGGTTGACAGTGGAAAAACTGAAAACTGGATGGCAATTATGTCATTAGGAGTGACATGGCCGGCATCAAATGCAACCAATGAATGTGAGTAAAGGACTAGGAGATGGTTCAGTGGTGGAGTCTGCACGTCGAGACTTGAAAGTTTTGAGAGGTAGTGGGTTCGAATCCTACTGCAGTACACCTGCTGGGCCTTGCGCCACATGTGTGCTCCAACCTGTACATTAGGCAAGCTTGCGATTTGAACTAATTTTTTCACTGATAAATGCCCACCGTAATTCTGAAATGAGAATAGGTTTTGACTGTATATCTACTACTCCCATCACCACATGTACCTAGTAGTGCTCAAAGCGTTGTGGGCAGCGAGTTAATACCTTGTGCGCTCGTAAACCACAATTTAAATGCTTATTGAGCGAACGCTGATTCGTGGAACTTTGTCATATTTTAAATGATACACACAAAGACAATACTCAAAGACATAGAATCATTGATGTACGAGAAGATTTTCTCACAACCCAAAGCAGTAGAACTTAAGCCAACGACATTGATTTCAGCTGTCCAATCAGATGGCTGCGCTACTGAATTGAAGTACAACTGCAGCGCACTACCCGAACCAGGATTGTACAAATCAGGGACTCATCCACTGACATCTCTCAGCAGCTTCCCCGGATCTGGAAACACCTGGACAAGATTGCTTCTCTCTACTCTTACTGGTAATGAGTGTGCCTCCATCCCAATTCCATGCTGGCATCGAAACCATTTGTAAAAGATTTCATGTACTTGAAAATGGAAGGTTGTTGCGCAATAGCCCGTCAAAATGAATAATTTCCCACAATGAAGGCTGGAAATAAGAAGCATCCTATATGTTCATATGTTGGGCGGCCTACGCTTCCTATAGCTCAGCGGGCACTAACAGAGGTACAGATGCTTCCAGTCACCACATGTTTGCACACAAATGCGTATGAAACGTTCATCGGATGTTGCGGTTTGGATTATCAAGAACGGCATAAAAAGCGCTGCTGTAGGTTTGCTATTTACCACCGTAATAGCTAGCATTTTTGCTAACTGTACAAAGTGTCCATTGTACATGCACAATGCTGAAAATGCCAGCTATCCATTTCCAGCCAGAATAAATATGCTTTAATTGAGGGAAAAATATTTTCAGTAGCCCGAAGCAGCTTTTGTCATTCTCCCGTCAATATTCGTGCATCAGCACGTGCAGGAGTGTGAGGTAGTGAGCGAAATAGGTTCAGGATTGTACATGATAATTGACAGGGGGATGACAAAAACCTTAAAGATCCAATTTCTGAAAAGTGAATTATTTCTCTAAAAATTTGGCTAATCTTCACCTCCCTACTAATCAATTGCTTTCTAGGTATATCAACAGGTCAAACAGGCAAGGATTCAGCTTTCAAACACGTACCCGGCATGGTTGAAGTTGGTAACAGCTCCGTTGTGGCAGTAAAAACGCATTGCTGTGATGGGTCGGAGGAAAATCTCTTCATTCATGAAAAACAGGTTGAGAGGTAACTATCAGCATATCGCTGATCATATTGCATCAGGTAGATCAATTCCTAGACTCTGACAACCAGCACTTGCCCAATAGTAGACAGTACCCAAATAGCATAATAGGCTCGTGTCACCCTCCCGTAGATATTTGTGCATGTACCACATGCAGGCACCTGCACAAATGCGCGTTGATGTACGGGAGTGTGCGGGTTTAGTACTCAGTATATGCATGTTTCCAGAGCAATAGTGATAGTACGTCACCCGATAGATTGCCTGCTGGCTTACTACAGCTACTCAATGAGAGGCCACACCAACACTCCACCAGAATTGAACAACGAGCGACAGATGTCAGGTGATGCTCTCCTTTAAACTAACTTGTAGCAGTTTGAGATGACTACTTCAAACATCTGACCCGCTTCTCCCAGCAAGACTGCTATTGAAATTCACATTAATAGATTCACGTCAATAGATTCGCATTCATATATTAACATTAGTAGTCCGTTGGAATGGGCGAAATAAGTGTTCAGCTAAAACTTGTATCGCGCTCCTTTAGATGAATCATCAATATGTTGCTGCCACTCAAAAAGCTAAGATAGATACGACTACTGATGTCCTGAAATTTTTAGCCTGGAAAAAATTCTTTGCGGAGAACATAAAGAACTGCACAGAGTGGATGCAGTTTTACATGACATCCATCTTGTTTTCTATGAGAACATGAAGTCAGATCTCAGAGCCGAGTCGATAAGGATGAGAAGATTCTTAGAGGTACCCATTGACTGTATGAGGCTGTGGTGTACCGTCACATCAAACCAGCAGACAAAGTTTAAGAGAAAGGTCAGTAATTGTTAAAATTCATAGCAAAGAAGCAGCATATCTTATGAAACATTAACTCAATTCAGGTAGAAAGATGAAGTTTTAAAGATGAAAAGTTCTCATGATAGATTAATATCAAGCGCATTATAACGTCTCGATACAAATACTTGGTCTTTGTCTTTTTCCCGTAGATTTTTGCAAGGACTTCCGCTCATGCGAGCACACTCTCGGACCCGCCTTATGCACTCATATCGACAGGAGAATGACAAGAGCTAAATATTTTTCAAAGTTAGTTCTCTTAAACAGACTAGCCCTAGCAATGGTCACCAAAAAAACTAGGCATCGCCGATGATTTGGACGACCATTGTGGAAACATTGTGTGATATCGGTGCGCGGAGCTTAGTAAATGCACTTGGTAAGGCTCAAAAACAGGATTTATCCCATGTTCTAGCTCACGCAGACAGTGAGTTTGACACTCATGTTATTGAAGCTCATGCGTTGCCATTTGAGCACTGTACTCAGACCTCAACTCCTTGTAAAATCTTTGACAGCACTGGCAGCAGCGCATGATAATCATTGCGGGAATAATGGTTGAGAGGAGGTTCGATTTAGCTTACTTCAGCTTATCATGATTTCAGAAACATCTCGACAAAGCCCGGATGTACGATGAGGAAATGCTGATCGAGGTTGAAGAGGCACTCGTCGAAGTCAACAACCTCATTGCCAGAAGATTTGGTACCAGAGTTTCGAAGCACGTTCCTGATTGTTATTCGACTGGCGCCCAACAACGATATAAATGGTTGAACGAGTGATTTACTAATTTTTAGAGGTGGACTCTGTCTGGACTGCCTTCTTTCCGTGAAAACCTTCTTTTTGAGGCATCATACCATACGTTAACCATAATCTTCTGGTGCCGTAATAAAATATACACATAGCTTCCATGGTCAGTTGGACAAACTTCTGGCTACTGAAATATGTTTCTGCCGCTGGGCATTTGTGGTTTGTTCGCCCACACCGACATTTCTTACTCTTCTACTTCTAATAGATGAATTTAACTTTTCCTTGACTTCTTTCCGAGGAAACCTTTTTTTCTGAGGCATGATACCAAAATTTCCATTGTCATATACCAGCAACGCATGCAGGACTTTCATAACTGATCGCAATGCAATGATACCGCAAGGTTGGTGGTTGTCAGAAATGAAGTTTTTACAGTTACACTGAGTCTAAATACTATGATTGAGCGCTATTATTTGCCTGCTCACTGCATGGTGTTTCAGCAATTCGTGATGTGCTGAAGTCATGGGCTGAAATTATTTACAGTTTATTGATAATGGTGAATTTGAAGATTCAAGGAACTACAGTATAGACAATAACTATGTACAAACATTAGCAGGAGTTTCAAACATGTCTCAGTGTATTTGTTCTTCAAATTTGTGCAAGCGCAAATGAGAAGATTTGGCAATATTAGTAAATCTGTCTCTACTCAACGGTGGCAGAATCATGATGCCTGCGAGGTAGCAGGTGCGGTACTGGGAGACAAATGCCAGGGCAAAAAAATACTGTCTTAGCGTATCTCTAATTTCAACGATAACTTTTCCCAAGGTCTGGCCTTAAAATTTGGGAATTGTTGATCCCCTAGCGAGGCTTAGAGGAAGTTGGGTTCTTGAGAGGATACTTCCATCCTGATTCCATATTCGGGTCACTGGAACAATTGAGACTGAATTTGGTATGCCAGGGATCAATGGGGTCCAATATAGCTGTCAAATGTGCTGATCACTAAGTCTGGAAGAGCTGGGACCCCAGCAGTAGAGAGGTAGACAACTGCTACGACAGCACCTGGGATGCCGTTGACTAATTTAGACTGTTGGCGTTCTCGACGAAAAAGATACAGCATTACTGGAAAGACAAGGAAATGGGTGGAATGGATGTAATAATGCTATTAAAGAATCAAGTTATGTTACATGATTCATGGAAGGCTGTACGAACAGTATGAATAAATGGGCAGGAGGAAAGAAAATTAATGAAGGGAAGCAAAAATTATGGGACTGATGCAACACTATACGGTCACAATCAATGGGCAAGAAGCAGCGAAGAAGTGAGAGAGGAGAAAAATATGTTTCTGGTGTAATGCAATCCCCAGATTGAAGAGGATGAAAACAAAACGCTATGCTCCAAGCAAATTCCCGAAGTTAAATTATCTGGTCACAAATAGAAAGGAGGTGGTAGGGAAGCTATAAATACCTTGTGTGAACGAACAAAGGGGCAATGAAATGTTGAACAGTTGTCCACAGAAGTTGTAGCTTACTAGTTGGTGAAGAGTACAGTAGTGCTGTTTTCAGGGAGAAGCATTGATAGCACTAATAGCAAGGAAAGCACTGAAAGCATTAAGTCGCTAAATTCAGTCGCTAAATTCAGTAAGGGAAGTTGGCACTAAATTGCAGTGGAAAACATTCCTCCACTGCAGCGACTTGAACCTACACATTAGAGGTTACGGGCAGAGCTGATGACCGCTAAGCCAAACAGACCACTTACGCATACCGGGAACTGGAGCGAGGTACTGTAGAAGTAAAATTTTTTGCAGCATGACTTTTAATGCATTTTTGTGAGGTTGCATAATTGCAAAGAAACTTTCGCAATATTTTTCCTTTTTCCTTTTAGTGACTCAATTGGAATGAAAAATCGCAAATAATTTACGTTTGCAAAAAATTCAATGTTTGTAGGATTGGAAAAATCATAAAAATTTTCAAGCGCTAAGATTTCTACTTCTACAGTATATTCGATCTACGGGATGACCGGTATGGCTAATTTATCGCTTGACTATATTCGACCGATAATGGTGCTAAAATGTTAATCTGCTGGCATCTGCCTAACACTTTGGTTATGAGCTATAAAATCAGCGAGAAAATCCCTCACATAGCAGATAGTGAATATGGCTTAGGTTTTGTTGCTGCAAATGCCCTGAGAAAGAAGCCTTTTGTTGACAAAGGTTTCTGCACAGAAAAATGAGGGTCGGTATAGCCTCGGGAAGGAACTGTTAAACTACGTTCACTCTGTTCACTTCGTTTCTGACAATTTTTGGTAGTAATGATTCTTTGGTTAGTCTGCACGCCTATGAACTCATAGCGCTGCCCTTGGGCCGCCTAAGGGCCCCATAGGGTGGTTCTTAGAAATACCTAAGCAGTTCTAAGCGATCATAGGCGGACTTACCTGTTGTTGGGTCCTATTCCTCAGGCGATCTTCTGCTTTGTTAGGTGTCCCCATGATCGCATAGGGAATAGATAGGCTTCCATTCTAAGAACATGTTCCTATCTTTTCTAAGACCGCTAAGGGCCTATTCTCATAGTTTCGGCACACACTCATTGACGTCCAGCAAGTCTTAGTCGGTAGCCATGATTGCTATATAGGTCAACAACTACACTCTCGAAGATGCACAACCATAACATAAAGCAATCAGCTTTATTTCCATCTTTCGAATATAAAACATCACTAGCATTCTTCAGTCACTGTACAAGAAAATTTGCAGCTTCACATTGCTATCCACTACTAGTATCTTTGGCATCGTTTTACAAAACTACGTTTGTGATCATACATGCTACGCATGGACGTCCTGTCTACGAGCAGCATTGTTCACAGCCCTCAAGTGGCTCATACCCTGCTACAGGCTGTGCTGCATTGCAAGCTCAGCAGCTATCGTGATTATAGAGGCACACCAGTGCCCATGTGACACTGTAAGCCTGTTCTTCTTCTTACCAAAACAATAGTCGCCTTTACCGTGCTATAATTCAATGCTCTACTATAGTGACTGATCTTCTCTTGAAGAAAGAGCATCGCACTCATTTGCAGGATAACAATGGTAGGTGGACAACATCCTTTGTTATTCTCTTCCACTTATTCTTTCCTGAAAGCGCAGTTTATCTTTGCTTTTGGTGCTTTTGGTGCATTGCAAACGTGGTTCCCAGCTCTCCACGCCCCCTTTCCCCATAGCTGTGCCTGCGACTGAGCCATGCAAGACTACTTCATTTTCAACAACCTTACCTCTTCAAAGCTGTCTACCTGTTCCCTTCATAACTAATGCATGCCGTTAAAAAATTCTCGTTGCAAAGAAACTTATGCTATGGGATGCAAGAGACTTAAATTACCTGGTTACAGTGAATATCCCGTGCAAGGCTTCATGTATTGCGAGGACAAATGGAGGCCAAGAACAAGAACATCATTCTACAACGCATGACTGGCATAAAACTTGTATCAACCATCTATTTCATAAATAAAAGACACATAACATAGAAATACTGACGGCTTGTTGCTTGTATAAATAAACACTAGTACATGTGTCTCTTCAGGTTTGACAATATGACCGGCACTGTAGTCATGTGTCAGTCAGCGTGGCTCTCTCGGTGCTCTTTGACTAGCCGCACTTATATTCCACCATAGAATATGCATTTTCCTGCACAACTCTGGTGGCAAGGAGCCCTCGTGGTCATTCTCTCCATGGCATGGCTTGAGCAGCGGAATCAACTGGAATCACGACAATGGTACTGTGTCACAAATAAGACATAAATAAATTTTCTGTCATATCAAAGCCAATAGTGAATGATTGATGCAGCACAACACGCGACATTCACGGATGGTCGTCTCATTTATCCGCTATAGCCATTATGCAGGCCATGTTGTTACACCAATGTCATTCAGTTTCATCATATGCTTCGCTAGATAGATTTCTATTTATTTTGCATATACCTGCCTTTCTCACAACATAACAAATCTGAGCATCGTCACAGTCATATAACTTTCTGAATGTCAGCACTTGCATGACAGCAATGAGCAAGCATGGTAGTCTTCCTCATAGCTGGGAATGAAATACTTGTCAGCCTCCATGCGCACATACACACATCATGTCAACACAAAAACAATAGCACTTTTATCTATTTCCTCAACGGTCCGTGCAAGTCATTGTCAATCTGTCAGCCTATGTGCGAGCACAAGGTGTTTCATGTAATTAAATAGCCGCATGACGCTCTATACATGCCGATGTGCTCAGCAACAAGGGAGGATATATATACTGTAGCCAGACATAGTGTAACTGCGAAAACTACGGCACCACTACAGACGCACCAGTAGCATATTGTAATAGACTGCAGGTCTGACACCAACCAGGTTTTATCCAACAATACAAAAATGCAGCATGCATTATTACAGAAAGGCAGCGAGTATCACAACAGAAAGGCAGCGAGTATTACAACAGAAAGGGATCGGATACACCAAAGTGCTAGCCTCATGTGATAGATAGAGCAGGCAGCAGACAACTGTGTGCCAGCGCAAATGGATATGTTGATCAACATAGTTCTCGCACAGAGATACCAGACATACCCACGGCGGATCCTGATGACAAGTACTTCAAGTCACAGCAGGTCTCCAGTATCCTGGATCAACAGACTAGCTCGCAGTCAGAGCAGATGCAAGAAGACGATGGGCACAGAATCAGCACTGTTCTCCACCTAGTCTCTCATCCGAGTCCATTTAATGGTTAAACAGTAAGGACCTGAAATAGGAACATGGCTTTATAGCTGGCACCGAGTAGCAAGTGTAAATAACAAGAGAAGCTGAAAGTACAAAAGAGATAGCCTAATGCAATATAAAAAATACGCAAGTGCTTGGCTAAGACTTAGCTGTGTGTTAACACAGACGGAGCTCGCAGTCATCACCTTAAGTCAGTTGAAGAGCCTACTCTCAATGGAAAGACCTCCATGCACACATCCGACAATACGTTCAGGCATGTACGGACAACAACTATTCCGTCAACACGTATGATGATTAACAACTCAAAGCAGCCAGTTCAGCTCCTGCCAATCGTAGACATGAATGACTCGTCCCGCGGCTCCAACTGCATCATAATTGCTTACTTTAATCTATTCCTTTCTTTAGCAAACAGTCCACTCTTCCATTTCCTGCGGGTGTAGCAGGGTCGAGAGCACACATCAACGCTCGCCGCCATTATCGCTATATAGGCTACTGGATACACTCTCAAATCTCATAAAGAATAAACCGGGATTGCTACAAATTATATTCCAATTGAATAATACCTAAAGAATTTTATGTAGCTACATTATTCTACAATAGCCCGCAGTAAGCTTTTCTTTTAGCAATCCCTCCATGATCTTAAGTTTATTACGTTGTTCCTCGGTTCACCGCTGCAAGAAGGTTACTAGATGAGTCAGATTAAATTCAGCTTTATCTATATTTTTCCATACAGGTTTTTACGTCGCCTGCAACAATATCAGCCTAACTAAAATAAAGGCATCTCCAGCTCAGCTTCTAGAGGACGTATACAGGAATGTTCCCACCAATGAAAAAACTTTAATGTAAAAGAATTGATTAATCTTTATTTTGCTACAATATTATTGAAAGCATCAATTCTTTATATATATAAGTCAAAATAATTCTTATGAACAAGGCAGGAAAATGGTACGCTCACACTTGAGAACCAAGCCTCACTCTGAACATCTGAACTCGCATCTGGGTTCCACAGACTAAAAGACACAACTCCTTATTTTAGAGAAATCCAAATACTAACCAACCACCAGTTGCACACCGTTAGACTTATTCTATCTTCATTTCCTTCATTTCCAAGTTTTTAACATGAAGTAATAATGATAATAATAATAATACGAATAGTAATCACATCGGCTTTTGTCATCCTCCCATTGGTATTTATACAAGCGGAACATGTGCACAAGTGAAGGAATGTGCGAAATCAAGCACTCGCATGTGAGGAGTGCGCGCCCATGTGCGGCAGTGAGCCCGAAAAGTGACAGGAGGATGACAAAAAACAGGATATCTACAATATATTTGTCCTCTATGCAGTGTTGTGTACATCATCCTTCGAGCCATTCATAACTGTGACTACTACCAACCGAATAGTAATTTGGAAAGTGCTTCAAAATTCCACTACCAAGCTCTTTGCTTATGAGAGTTCTTGCCTCCTTGAGTACCTGCTCAATCTTCTTCACCATGCTTCTGTCATACATCTGGGCTTTGTCAAGATGTTTCTGAAATTATATGGAGCAATGTTAGTTAAATTTTATCCCTAGCTCATTATTTTTAAGACAGTAAGGATTGCTGTTTACTGTGGTCGGTATGGCGAGGTGATTGTGTGATCGTTTACTGATATGTCGTATGCTGATACTACCATTCATGCATGGACATTGGTATTGTAATGAACGCGGGTCTGACACCGACCAGCTTAGACTAGTCGATGCGAAC
>ERZ1740065.2020-NODE-2020-length-12506-cov-10.328247_pt1 | contig 12506 bp, 16 predicted proteins | sample MGYA00581738_ERZ1740065 | MGnify/ENA primary metagenome ERZ1740065 (study PRJEB43018, sample SAMN04849749) | marine metagenome | isolation source: floating plastic debris | place: Pacific Ocean | collected 2008-09-01 | study: EMG produced TPA metagenomics... | reverse complement strand
TCCTTTATTGTCGCTGTTACTATCTGGTTGTTATCAGCTTTCTGAATTTGATGCTGTAGTTCAGTGAGTTCGATCGTGTCTCCTTCTGGCATACCTTCTGTCACGCCGTCTGTCACCCTGCCCGTCACACTGTCTGTCATACCTTCCGTCACACCTACTGATGTAGATTTTGTCACACATTCCTGATGCAAACACTAGATTAGATAATCAGGGAAGTTATACGCAAGTTATGCAGTCAAATTACCGGATTGGGAATTCCAGCAAGGACATGCCGCTGTGGTAGATGCTGTGGTGGGCGGTTGGGGGATTTATAAGCCAGCTGGGGTTGTTCCTCATTCTCTATGTGATATGTTGTTATACTAGAGCAATGATGATGTAAGCACTAGTTGACAGAGTCACCACCAGCTCTACCTTCTGCTGCCTAGTTCTAACCATCATGCATCTGTCCTAGTCTGCAACGCTGACGGGCAGTCATCCCTTGACAACTACTCTATTACAGGAACGAGAAGGCTAACGCACATTACACGACATCCTTCATAAACAGCCTCTTCTCAGAGGAGGGTAAGGGCTACTTTACCACGAGGATGAACGTCCTGGGCCATATGCAGCAGGTATGTGTGTATTACTGCGCCAGTGGTACTACCTACTCGCTCGCGCAGCAGTCAGTCATCGTATCATACCTCTTCTTTATCAGGGCGGCAGCGCCAGCCCCTTCGACAGGAACATGGGAACCAAGCTGGGTATGAAAGCCGCGCAGATCCTTATAAAGACGTGTATCGAGATACAGACCAAGGACGGTAAGATTGCCACTAACAACCCATATTGATCGTGTTTGTGTAATCACGCACACACTCTCCTATCACAGGCTCTACTCTCACTCATCACCCATCCTCAGCCTGCTTGCTAGGGGTGCAAAGGAGGGAGACAGTCTGCACCCCACTCACCGACCTGGCCCCCCTCGCAGACTTTAAGTATGTTAGATTGCCTCTCCCCTGATATCTCTCAGCTGTGGTGTCGTCACGCAATGACGCTATGGTTTTAGGAAGAGGATACCACTCAATCAATGGTGGCTTAAACTGAGGTCTCTCCTGAGAATAATGGCAAAACATGATGCCGTCTACACAGCAGAGGCAGAATACGATCCTTCCAGTATGCCCCTAATCATCAAAGCCTGCGCCTCATCAGCATTGCCAGAATATCGTCATCTAACCCCGCCTCTCAGCATCTAACCCCGCCCCACATCACCCTGCTCTGGTGCTCACCATCCAGCTCCACCTCTCTGTGCGCCCAGAGCTGTGCACAAGAGCTGATTTATGATCACTTCCTTTCTTGGCGCTGTGCCGTATATCACCATAAGTCCTGTAGTGTTTCACTGTCTGCGTTAGAATAGATAGCTGATAAACCGTCAGCATTCAGCTCATCCCCAATAGGAAATCTCAATAAACAAATCTCTCCCTCTCCCAACAACAACTACTAGTACTGGTCACTAGTGCCGGTCACTAGTACTGGTCAGTCGGATTGTGAGATACAACTGTCTAGGATGAATTTTTATATTTTTATTTTGTGATGTTGTTGTTGAATATTTTGTTGAATTGTTTTGATGTGATGTTTTGCTGTTTTTAAGATTAAACGGAGTGTTTTTACTCTGGATCAGCCTTTTATTGTGCTGTCATTGTTTCTACTATTTGGGTAAGTCCTGATAGAGAGTTGGCCCGTGGTAAAGTGGTGGTATAGTAATCCAGAGAGGGGAGGAGTTGGAGGGTGGAGAGGAGTTGGAGGAGGGGGAGAGGAGTTGGAGGAGGGGGAGAGGAGTTGGAGGGATGAAGAAGTAGATTATGACTGAATAAAATTTATCTCTGACCCATTGAGAGAAGAAATAGACCACCCTAACCACAGTACAGCTACCGTAGCATAAAGTGATGGATCTGGTGGTGTGAAATGAAATGGAGCATTTATCCTTACATGTCCACCTTGCAATCGCTCACAATCCTCCCATGATGGTGGAGAGAAAATAGCCAGAAATAATTCAACTGTACTGCATCAAGTATGTATGTACATGTATGTATGGCAAATATCATGGTTTGTTACAGCCAGTCGGTACCTGCACATGGAAATGTCCTGAGTTCTCAGCCTATCGATTCATAGCGGGTGGTGTACTAGTATTTGATTTATTCCACTCAGAACCGACTAATCGGAGTTGGATAGGTTTTATTTGGAGGGAATTCCAGCCTGGTAGATCATAGATGCTGGCTAACTGGTATGTCAGTTGAGTCAAGCAATGGTTATTGCGCAATGCAAAGTCAACAAATCGCTAGTACAGTAGTACCACCTATAACTTGGAGTGCAATTGACTATCACTTCACTCAAACCTGTTCAGATTATTATCATAGCCAATAATTCTATCCTCAAAGACCTGTATCAGTAGGATAGGATCCAAACAAAGCAGGAAGGAAAGCAAGCAACCTTTGATCTGATGACATGTCACATCCATCTGTAGCAGCTGCTGTTCAAGGGGAGATGAGTTGTCCTAGTTATGAATGGAGTTCATACCATGTTCCTAATTTTAACATTTTCATTTTGTAAGGCACCTCAGACAGCCATACCTGTGTTGAAGTTGCTAATACATATATACAGATACCGGAATTGGTAGAACCTACTGGGCACATAACGTAGTATCAGGATCATGATGAAGCAAATAGATGATCTTTTACTGACTTCGCCTTCATTCATGTATGAGACACAGGAGAGGTGAGCTACCTAGCTGTCTGCTTCTCCCATGCCCCACTCTCACTCCTCTACCTCAGAGTTATGTATTCAAATTTAAAGTACTATAATAGAATAAGAGCTACCTGCGAACTACCTGCGAACTCGTAAGTACTGCAATTTGTGCAGAAAAATTGAGCTGATAGATGGAGGTTTTTGCTCAAGACATGGCGGAACTACTGGTATGATACACGTATTATCTTTCATGAATGTTGACCTTTGGTCGGGTGGGAAGGCGGTAAACCAGAACACAGCAACAGAGCCCTCAGCATTTATTTCTAAACTAGGTCGAATCACTAATATCAACCTATGGGTGAACATATTGTAATTAGACATATACTGATCATGTGGAGATAACTTCCGATCACGCCAAGGTCAGGAGGTATCTGAGAGAGACTCTGTGACTCTTGTGATAATCCTACCTTGTTCTCTATACTGCCTCAAGACTTACCCTCATCTAGTTAGTTACTGCTCTACTTTGTGTACGATTGGCTGACAGTAAATAGATATTGCTTGCTTATTGGCTATCTGATGTGAGACCCTGGTGTCAGATAGCACTGTCAGTTATCAGTGAACCTGTCATATTGAGATGATCAGTGATAACATTTCGGATGACCTTGCGCTCGTCTCACTAGTTCATAGCGCATTCTAATGCTTGCACCGCAAAGGTCTATGGCATTTTTACTCAAACGCTTGCCTATGTTGTACCACAGCCACAGCTGTGTTCAAAATGAAACATTCACAGTATTGAGTCACTCCCTTTATTGGCAAGGATATACTGATATGGCTTGTATTCAACATGAGGCAGGTTCACTGACTTTAGGTTATCATCATGAGAACTCTCTGAAGTCTATTGCTACTATATGGTACTAGTAGTTGATTAGTACTAGTAAATATTGATGTAACTTGTTGACGTTACGAGACGGAAGGTGATCTCACCTCACTGCTGTGAGGTACTAGTTGGCTGACAGAAAGTTGGCCTGAGCAGAGGAACAGCCTTCCAGTTCACAGACCTGAGTCGTGACAGCTCTTTTTTCACTCTCTGTCGATCGGTTTCTGTGTACCTCGTCAGATATTTCTCATCCAGACCCAGCATGTCTGCTGTGATATGTGGAGGCAACTCCTCTGACTCCGTTCTGTACTGATGTCTGGCTGCTATCATATCTACTATACTTTCTTTGAGAAACTCCTCGGGCATGGATCGGTCTCCCCAGTACTGTAAAAACAACAACATCTGTTGTCAGTTTCTCTGACGCATGAAACAATAGAGAGAGAGATGGGCTGGAGGTGAAGAAGAGGAGAGGAGAGGGGAGAGGAAGAGAGAGGAGGAAAGGAGAGAAAGAGAGCGGGAGAAGAGGGGAGTGAAAGAGAGGGAGAAGGATACACACAGACAGACATTCAGACAGGTGGTTGTACCTGAGGGTGATGAGGATTGTTGTCATAGTGATGCTGTAGAGCAGACGTCCATCCGGGATTCTGGGTATCGGGTGCTTTGAGTATGAACTTGATGGTGTATGGTATGAGCTCAGCTGAGGCGAACTTGGACAGGTCGTGTGCAACAAAATCGTATTGGGGATATATGGTCTTTCCAATGGCATACACGAATGACCTGAAACAGAATGGGGTTGAGTTGTAAAACCTAAAGCCTTTGAATCACAATTTGAGCTGAGCTCTTGGATCAGCTGTCATGGATTCATGATGACTCTCTGCTTCATAAATGAAATAAAAGCTAAATTTACAACTTACCTGTGTAGCTCTATAATTCGGATATTCTCCTTTATTTGTTCGTCAGTGACCACTAAATCGCCAAAGTCCTGTGACTGGTCGGACTCTCTCCTAAATACACTTGTTCTGCTGCAACAATCGTCCATCATTGGAAGCTAAGTGATGTTTTGGTAGTTAGCAAGCAGCTGTCAAGAGTTGAACTAGTCTGAATAAAGTCATTTTGCTTGTCTCCTTATATATCAACTGTCCACCACAATGATACATAAAATCCAGCCAATGATGTGTGCGGTGTGCTTGGGGCTTATTGCTATTGAGCTCATTCATGCCCTACTTGTTTGTGACAAGCGATTAGTTGCTCGTCGCTTCCAACGTGGAAATTCCACGAGGGTATCTCCTCCGCTCTAGGCCGAGTAGTCACATTTTAGTAGACTCGGCGTGGAAACCGAATCGATGCGTGATGTAGTCCCATATGATAATATCATTTAGATGATTAGATCGATTCCATTTCAATACCTGGACCGAAGCATCGTCTAAAAATAGAAATCTCGTAACGCGACAGTCCGTTACAGTAAAAGCCCGGAGACGTTGGTTATGAAGAATGTGCTGCCCATGAATGACCTGAGCCAGCTCTGTGATAATTTACCAGTAAAAAGCAGCTTTCTTGAAATAGATATTGATATTCGTAGCTTTAAAATCATTCACGCATCACATGTCTCGTTATCGATTAATCGATGACGACCGCTTCAGGATTCTGTTGTTTACCCGTCTCTTACTGTAGCTATGCGATTGGTCACTAGAATTTACGTCATTTACATCAACCAATCGTGATAAGAGAAACAAAACGAGCCCATGCTCTTTGAGTAAATCACGTTGCTCGATCATTCCAGTGCTTTCTCAACTTTTCGTCGCTGATCAAGAGAATTCGACGGGATTGTTATAAATAGTGAGAACTTGGTGAGAGCCCATCAGAATGAGTTCTATAGATTTACAGCAAGGACAGGAAAGTCTGCCAGAACACTGGGAGATGAGGATTGATCCACGAACAGGTTTGCCTTACTATCTCAACCATGTCGACCAGTTCACTACTTGGGACGATCCAAGGTTAGTAGAAAATCCGAGAGGTATGCTTAACAACATGGGCTCGATGTTGAGACCGAGTGCACCGCTGGAGAGAGTGCGACAAAAGTCCGCTGAGCCTACACCAACCTCTAACCGGTATTTCTCGGCACCAAGTCAGCCTCAGACCAACTACTATGCTCAATCTTTGCCACGAAGGAGGCCTTCCAACAACCACCCGCCACATTCAACGATGAGGCATCCGTTCGGCGACGAATGGTTCAGTCGATTCACAGATGTTGATAATGACTTCTTCGGCTCGGCCTGGCCATTTAAGTCTCACACGATACAGCGACAGTATCCGACCAGAGCTCGGTCAGTGCAACCAGAGTCTATGAGAACACGAGAGATGCCGCGGCAGCACACTGAGGACGACAGCTACAGACGAGCAGCAGACAGCACTGATGGCCGGTACCAGGGTGAACACTACATCATACCAACTAGATACAAGAAAAATAGTCACCTCCATCCACTCAACAACAACAACATGGACCAACGAGCGCCTGCTGACTTTCAGACACAGAAACCTACCGATGTAAGTAATGCAAGTGTAATCGACTAACCAGTGCGTTAAAGCAGACTGTACGTGTGAGTGTATGTACAACGTAATCTGGTTCATCAAACTTGTATAGGTTGTCAGCCTATAACCGGCAGCTTAAACTCTGGTATTTAGACTAATTAGCCAGGAAGCAGCTCTGCTAGTAGCTGAATAACTAGTAGTTGGTATATAGTCGGTGTAACGACTTCTATCAAATTTCAGACGAATCAACATTCACCTCGACGAGAATGCGATGATTCTAACGAAGACGCCATTCTCAGACGAATGAACTCGGCCAATGAGCAGCAAGATGACGCTGAGAACATGGAGGAGTGTACCAGCTACGGCCAGACAGTGGTAGAGGATGATGGAGAGTCGGAGCGTGTGGCTCCAATAAAGATAGTCATAGAAGAGCCTGAAAAATCGGCAGCATCAGATGTTGACCCTCCAACAAGCAAAGGAGTGGACGGCAACAAGGCTAGCCAATCAAATACTGCGTGTCAACGGGAAGCCGGAGAGAAAGTGCCAGCGGATTTGGAGGCGGAGAAGCAGGATGACGAGGAGGAGGAGGAGTTGAAGAAGCTTATTGGTCAGTCATATGAAGCCATCAAGAAAATCCTCTCCGATGTCAATGGCTACAAGAATGAAGTCGAGGTTTTTAAAGGCATGAAGGATAGCAAAGAATATCGGTACCTCGACGAAATGCTGACCAGATGTCAGCTGGGGTTGGATGACGTTCAGACTCATGGCGACATTGAACTGAGGAAATCTCGCAAACACGCTGTCAACTACATAGAAACAATACTTAAAACTTTAGAGGAGAAAGCTGCTAGCAGCTGAATATAGACTCCTCTCTCCCCCTCTCTCATCTCTCATCTCCCTCCTCTCCCTCATCTCTCATCTCTCTCCCCCTCCCTCATCTCTCCGCTCAGCTGCTATGTTTGTCATGGTTATTTATTACTTTTCTTACATATTTTTGTTATCATTATTGTTATCGTTACTGGGACGTCATCAATGCGTCGGGAATACACTGTTGATGGGACAGATTGTTATGAAATTCATTGTGTGTAGATGAAGTGTGGCCATAGGTGCCTATACATTCCACGCCGCCTGGCAACCAAGAGTGTAGCTATGCACTCAATGATCAGACTGTCCTCGCGCAGACGTATCGCCGTGGCGATAATCATTGGCATTGGGCGTAGATGTCGTGAGTCAATATTTGAATTAATTGCAGGGCAATGGATCTTATAGGCTAACCAGAACTCGATCTTTCATTGCTAATGGCAAGGGTCAGCAGACGGCCAAACTGCGGCAGCCTTTAAGATAGAATCAAGATGATTGGTGACTTCTGAGACTAATCGGTTGTGAAAGATGGACACTGATAGTGCTGCCGGGAAACGCTGCCCCTATTCTACTAGATACTAAAACTGGAGACTTCTGTCTATATGTAGTTCGCTGTGTTCTATTCTAATACATAGGGTACGTATGGCTAGAAGTACTGCTATGTGTTTTATAGCTGTTATGGAGAGTGAATGTATAGCTGCTAGTACAGAGGTGTAGGCCACTCTCTTACAGCTAATGCTTCCACAGTGAATTAATTGCTCTCTATGCAACATAATGTCATGATGAATAACGTGAGTGAATTACCTGTCAGTATATTCTACCTGGTCATGGTTACCGCCCACCCATATGCATAAAACGGAATGAGTGAGCTGTTTATCTTGATAGAACAATCATTGATTGGTATGTGATCGAGGGGGCGGGACAAAATATCTGGAGAAAACCCAATCTGCTGTTTTTGTGTTCAACATTCTGTCAGAGCAGCTCTGAGGCCTCAAGAAGAGAGACATAATATAATACTGCCATCCTCTGTCCACAGGAAGTGATGAACGTGACAAGGGAGGGATCACGGCATGTGCCCTATTGTGGGCGTAGAACTCTATAACTTCAGCGATCATCAATGATCTCTGGTAACGTAGAGAACTGATGCTATAAAGGTCAAGGACCAATGGTTCAGTCAGACTGACAATATCCCTGGTCAAAATCATTACGCTCTGTTATTACTGCTCTAATATTTTGCTATCATTGCTTCCTTTGGGAGTTGTCCTCCCATAACTGCGGTAGCGAGTAGCTAGCCACCCACCTATGGCTGACTCATGGGACAATGACCCCTGACCCTGGCTTTGACTAATGAGAATCAAAAGGCTCAGAATGAATTGAACAGGTCACAGGTGTGACTTGAGTTCAATCGCTCCAAGTCCAACCCACGTGACCTATGAGATTGTCACAGCTCAGTCAGGAGGCACCAATTCAGCAGCGCCATCTAGTGGGTGTGAGTAGATAACCTAGTGTACCTGCAGATAGGACTAACAGGCTGGACCGAGAGAAATCTAGAACATACCAGCCTTTGCTGAATGCGGGATGTGAAGGCAGAGGCAGCGGACGTCTCCTCAGTTACTGACATCACCACTGCTCTTATCATTGTTGTTATAACCCCACAGCTCACCATCGACAGCTGTATTCACTAGATCAACCAGAGGTTCACCTGCTGAGCTACCTCAAATCAGATCACCTTTTCACATAAATTTTTTTGTTCTAACAGTTAAAGAACAATAGAGCACAATAAACACACAAATGGTCAGCAGCAGACTATTGAAGCACAATTGTATTATTTTATCCTTGCATGTGTGCAGAGCTAGAATTACATTAATTTCATGCTGCCTGAACACAGGCGGTGTTTGCATTGGCGGTGGAGCCTATTATGTTAGAGGAGGGCAGTTATAAGAGTATCCGTAATCAATCCCCGGCTGGCATTACAACTGAGGTTCATTGGCAGGCCGAGCGCAACCGGGAGAGAGATAAAGCAACAGGCAGTACGCAATCAACTAGTGCTGCACTCTGCATACAGGTGTATAGGTAAACCCTAACCAAGGTAATGTCTTCTCGCACAGATCATAGTTATCTGAGTGTCTCCTTTCTCAGTATTTAAGTCATGGTTGTCTTGTTTTACAGCCATCAATCATGTCATTTCAACCTGTTCCATCACGATCGCTAACCAGATCTCTCTTCACCCTATCGTCGAGGGAGGCAAGTGCCCAAGTGGCCGCATGTAACTTCTCCCAGAAGCAGGGCATCAACAACAACGGCGAGGAAGACCTGAAGTTGGCCTGCTACTTGATGCACGTCACAGTGAGAACTGTCTACTCCGACGGTCAGATCCCTCAGTCCTGTTTCAAGAAGATTCCCCGCCTTATTAACGGTATACCTCTTGGAGCTGGCAAACTGACCAAGGTCGAATCGCAGAATGTACAGTGGAAGTTTGTCGAAGGCACAACCTCTTTCCTGTCGGTACCAATACTGAAAGACGAAGCGGAGGAGAGTAGGAAGAGACTGCGTGACAATTTGATTCAACATGGGCGCCAAGTATTTGGAGATATAACTGTGAAACTGAACATAGTGCTTACTGAATGCCTAAAATATGATGAGGAGATATTCATTAATGATATCGCCTACTCGTCAGACGAGGGCCTGCATTTCACCGACTAGACTATCTCACCCCCAGCAGGATGTAGTTAATGGATGGAGATGAGTTAGCGGTAGGACATTGCTGTGACCGCAGCTCTGTGGTGTATCCAGTCCTTGCAACCAACCTGGCCCTTATCTGTGACTACTACACTATCTGCAAGTCAAGGCTGGATAACAGCTGCAAACGACTGTCTTCGCTGCTGTGACTGATGTATACAACGTTCATCGGCAGTCAGACCAGTGCTTGTTTGGTGCCTGCCTCGTGATTACTGAGCCCATTGCTTTCCATTGTATTTGCTTCCTGATGATTGCTATAAAGCTACCTGTCCAAGCGTGGCAAACTTCAAGTCTACTGACAAATTCTGCAACAGTTGGCAGTGAACCAAATAAAACTACTGAAATAGCGGCTAGTTGTTCCTTCATCTAAGGCCCACGGATGCATGAACTGAACACAATGACTCAAACCTCATAGAATCCATCCACTGACACATATGAGGCAGTGGGCAAGAACTAAACAATGAACAAGAATCAATAAATATCTTTATTGTACCATAACAGAGATTTCATTATATCTCAGCTGATTAATGCAACCTACAAACAGATGAGAGAAAAGAACACGAGAGGACAACTACCACGTTTTATTTACAGCTGAGCCTGGGAGGCTGCCATGTGCACTAGGGTTATGGTTGAAAAGGTGGTGTTAGCCTGCATAGACACAGCAGCGGAGGCAGCACTTCCATACAGTCCAAGTGCCAATATTGTCCTTTAGCCTCAGATTCTAGTCGTGGGGTAGGGGTAGCGACTTGGGTTGGCCAGCTCTCAGTCAATCTTCACAGTTGAGTATATGGTGCGGACGAACAGACTGGTTCCCATGTATCCAACTGTACCTGTAGAATAGTAGATATGATCACGTATGAGTTACACTATTGTAACCATTGCTGCTGCCTATGGACTGACTAAAGCGGGACGGCAGCAGAAAAACTCAATTCCAAGACAGGAACTTCAGGTATTGTTTGGCAATAAAACAAAGCATAGTTGGGTGTAATGGAACAGAATAATACTACGCCTCTATAGTAAAGAAGAATAAGAGATAGGTAGAGGGGGGACAATTCCGTATAAGAAATCAGTTGTCTTTGAGAGTAAAGTAGCCTGTCCACTGGAGATGTACAGCCAGGGCGGTGTCACAGTGACCCGGCAGTGTCACAGCAGCCCGGCGGTGTAAAAGTAAACAAGAGGTAGGTCTGGCCAATGGCTCCATCGCATCAACTCGTGGGGAGGGGGGGCAGACCGAGGTGTGAGCCAGCAGATGAAGAGACAGCTTACCTGTCATGACTCCGAGCACCGTACTGAACAGCGCCATGTAACCAAAGTAGAACGACGTCTGGAAGAAGCCGTACATCCTGCAACAGACATGTGACGCCGTCAGTAATCGTGTGTGTCATGTCAGTGATTGTGTGTGTGTCATGTCAGTGATTGTGTGTGTGTCTTGTCAGTGATCCTGTGTGTGTCTTGTCAGTGATCGTGTGTGTCGTGGCATGACAAGCCAACAATGGTAACTCACTTGGTTTTAAAGAAGAAGTAATAGAACGAGTACATGTATATGTACATGGCTATGGAGCCGGCGGAGAAGAAACTGGTCCACTGCCTAGAGAGAGGAAACAGCAGTGTGGCTGGTTACAATGGCGGCAGCGTGATGCAGACAGGGAAGATGGTCATGCGTGGCTGACTTACCAACGATAATCCTCGGCGTTCAGCAGGAAATACGTGCAGACAATCGTGACGCAGACCGTAACAATGATCAAGATAAGGAATACGAGCATCATGAAACCATAGACGTAGTAGATCTTGTATGCCCAGAACGAGGTGAATATGAAATACCTAAAACCACATAAGATAACATCAAGACGCATGGAAAGACAACTCTTAGATTGGTGCAAGCGCGGCAATAGCCAGGAGAGGAGTGAGCAGGAAAGGGGCTACATACATTTCTATGAAGATGGAGCCGAAGGGAAGCACACCACCGAGCAGCGTGATGATAGCTGGCTCCATGAACCACTTCTTCTCAGGTATGGGCCGAGGTACGGCGTTGATTCGACATGGGTTGTTGGCCTGGCCAGAAAGGTTCCTACCCAGTACTGTACCGACCAGCGTTAGAGGCAGAATCACGAATAGGCAGATGCAGGCTATGGCCACCTGCAGCAATCGGTCAAGGTGAGACTGTGTCAAGCGCCGATAGGCAGACGCGCCGGTTTTCATACTGAGAGTACTTACCATCGTGCCGAATGGAATGGCTCGTGAAGCGTGATAGTAGATGGCGATGAAGTTAATAAAGAATACTGTGGCGCAGACGGGTATCGGCAGTAGGAACGCACTGACCATCATCTGCTTTATCCACTTTTTACCTGCAAACACAAATTGCCATATGACAGGCCTGTGACAGAACTGTGTGACGTGCCTGTGTGACGGGACGCAGTATAGACTGCCAGTCTGGCTGGTTGGCAGAGAACTTTCATTACTTACCGCCAAAACGTGAGTAGAGGGAGCCACCAAAGTAGCCGTTGACAGGCGAGGTAGCTGCGTAGACGAAGATGGCTGTGCTAAGCATGGAGCCACGTTCCTCGTACAGATCGCCAATCATAGCGAAGGAGATGACGAAGAGAGCGACGCACACGAGCTGGTAGCCGGAGCCGATCAGTGCGGAGAAGATGAGGCAGTAGGCAGGCGAGCGAAACACATCACCGTGCACTTGCTTCCAGCCATACTCGTCGCCCAGGTCTTTCTCCTGTCGATATATAGCAGTAAGTGAGCGTATGGGAGAGAGAGAGGGAGGGAGGGCGGG
>ERZ1740065.2018-NODE-2018-length-12507-cov-11.222936_pt1 | contig 12507 bp, 11 predicted proteins | sample MGYA00581738_ERZ1740065 | MGnify/ENA primary metagenome ERZ1740065 (study PRJEB43018, sample SAMN04849749) | marine metagenome | isolation source: floating plastic debris | place: Pacific Ocean | collected 2008-09-01 | study: EMG produced TPA metagenomics... | reverse complement strand
CCCCTCCCTTGCCACTCCTCCCTGCCTCTCTCTCTGTCTCCCTCCTATGAACGTTAATAAGTTTTGTCCATTTTACTCAGACCAGCGATAATGGCATGAATCCGTACTAGTGTATGATGTTAGGAACTGATGAGTCTCTGATCTATACCATTGTGATCCGAATGTTTCATATTTCAACCTTGTCTAGGCGTACCAGTGAGTTGCTGGAACCCACCCATGAGTCTAATGACCCGACCATAATGCAGGAGCTAGAGAAGACACCTGCTCTGGAGGGAGCGGGTGCCCCGTCCTCCATTGATAGGCCAGAGAAGAGACCCCAAGTTGACAGGGATGAGGTCACTGAACTCGGAGACCAGGTCGACGAACCCAGCAGGAAGAAACCTAAGGTAACCGGCCTCTGAGTTTAATGATTCCGTTGAGGACAAGCAAGCAGCTACTGCATACATAGAAATTTTAACAACTTCACAATAATAGCTATAATAGAAGAAAACTGCTATTGAAGTTGTCACTATTTTTTATTTTTTTTTATAGCTCTTTATGTTATATACAAGCTGGAAAGAAATCGCTAAAAATTGTAACCCGCTATTATTCAACATACTGCTGATTTGAAAAATCGCTTAATTTGACAATGCTAAAATTTCTACGTTTACAGTAATTATTATCTACAGCAGGTAAAATAAAATAGCAATGCTTTATAGTATATTATATGTGCCCATTATTGACCTACTCAAGGAGAATGATTGCTTGTCAGTAAGGAATACTGACATGGAAAACCACAGTCATTTCATTTTATATTATGACAGCTTGCTGAAAACACCATTTTTCTCTTCATAAGATAGATAGGCAGACAGACAGACAGCAGATGTATAGATTTGTCACTTAAAGCACGAGACTAAAAGCAATAATAATATGTGTCGGAGGTACTCAGTATGAAAGCATATCTCTCAGTAACCATCTAACCTCGGTCAGCTGGATAGTTTGCAAATAATACATGAAAACTTGTGCTTCAGCTTTGCTGCTGTGACTGTGACATATGTGTGACATCTTTGTGACATTCATATGATGTATCTATGACTTACTTGTGACGTGTCTAGATAGCGTCAAGTCTGGTGTTGCCGCCTCTTGAGCCGAGGACTGGCGGCGTGACGGAGAGATTGAGGAGACTTGGTAACCTTGTCATAGACGAACCGAAATGCTTTACCAAGGGTCAGATCAAGCACAGGCTAGAGACACATGCCACCACCTGCCGACCACCTGTAAGCAGATCTCACCAACCCTCCTCCATTTATCAGTTATACTATAGAGTGTCATGAGTCAATATGTAAGACTATGATGTACTGTGGCATTAAGGTGCTACTACGAAAATATCAAGTAGCGGTAGTATGAGATGTGAATGTGGTACTATGAAACACGCATACTAGTGCCTCTCAGTTTCATAGTAGTATGTGGCAGCACAATGGGTGAATCTATTGGGGTACAGGCAGCAAACAATCACACTGAGTATTTCATGTGATTTAGTGAAGTTTTAAAAGATGAGCAACTTTTTAGACCTGTGAACGTGTTGTTACAGAGAAGCCATTGCTGTTTCTCCTCCTCATCATTTAAAGTGAATTCTCAGAATTATTTTTTAAAAAAAATCATCACCCCATCCGTCCGCCTGTCCATCTGCCTGTCTGTCCGCCTGTCCATCCGCCTGTCCCTCTGCCTGTCTGTTTGTCCTCGTATCTATCTGTCCGTTTGTCCTCCCATCCGTCCGTCCTACGTCCACCCATTCATCCGTCTACCCTTCCATCCAGTCAATCAACAAACAACAGCTACTGGCAGACAGACAGCTTCCTGGTGTTGGAATTTTGTCCACCTCCCTGCCTACAGAGATCATCGACAACGTTCTCTATGATCTCTTATGTTCAGTTGTAACTCGATGTTACACAGAAACTAATGAGTGTAAACTGTATGATAACAGGTGTGATTGTGTCTGACAGGTGCTGCCGCAGCCAAGTCTCCTTGTGGACAAACTAATGGTCTTACCTGGCAGTACAGGTAACTCTTCATCAGCTGGCATAGCAATAATAATGATGAGAATAATTGTAATACTAGTCTCTCCGGTCTCTCATACAGGTTCCTTCAATTCCCAGATCATGCTGGAGTTGTACAGGGAGCTGTGTACTATTGCCACCTTCACTCGGACACTGCCAGGTTTGCTTCCTCTCACCTAGTGCCTCCATTAAAATTGCAACTATAGAGCCAAGTTACATTGTAACTTATATAAATATTGGCCCTCTAAGAGAGGACAACTCCGATTCTGAATAGGGGCCAAATGTAGCTGGAAACTCGTCTGTAGTGTGTTCAATGTTTACGGGATACAGCGAATTCATCTCAAATAGGCAGCAAATAAAGGAATTGAAATGAGTGAGCAGAGTACAGCAGGTCTAGATCTGCATGTACGGTAGTATGGCAGGTCTAGATCCGTACGTACGGTAGTATGGCAGGTCTATAGCCGTACGTACAGTAGTATGGTAGGTCTGTAGCCGTATGTACAGTAGTATGGTAGGTCTGTAGCCGTACGTACAGTAGTATGGTAGGTCTATAGTCGTACATATGGTAGTATGGTAGGTCTATAGCCGTACGTACGGTATATCAGGTCTATATCTGGGTTATTTTGTGACACCAAAATCTAGAGAATCTGCTTCAGTTTCCGTAGTCTGAGTATGATAAGACCTTGATAGCGAGGAAGTGTGTAGTTGGTGGCAATGAGCCCTTGTGTACCAACAGATGACGCCGTAGTGGATGAGGCTGGAGAGATCAATGGCACACAGCTGAGCCACAACTGGAGTCGGGAGAATCTCAGGCGTGCCAACACACCTGCATCGGGCAACGTCAGTCTGGTCGGTAACCCACCCTCATTCGACTGCTGGTAATAGCAGTAGGTACTGAGTCTATCGATTATCGGACAGATTGTTGTACAAACAGGTGCTGGGTAGGAGCAGAGTCGATGAGCATTCGGCATTGCAACACTCCGTCCAGATGGCTCTTGGCAGCAAGAACCAGTCCTCAGTACAAGAGTCGAGAGCTGATGACATCTCAGGTCAAAGGTCAGGCAGGCTGCAGACTCCCAGTCACCCCCACTGCCGTGTTGGCAGTGATGGTGACTGGAGCTCAGACTCCCACTCCAATCTACATGGCCCTCATCATAATGTCTACATCCAATACAGTTTTATTAGCCCCTTGTCATCGTTCATATTGCTATTGGTCATTACTGTCTCCGTAGACTCGATCTGGAGGCTGCCAGCGTGATGGTCGGCGCTGCTCTAGTCGAAGACAATATACCTGCGCCGGAAGCGTTTGACTATCCACCAGAGTCGGAATCAATGCTGCCACCTTCTAATAGTACGAGGTCGCAGTCTGCAGCAACTGCTCTTCAACCAGAGGTAAGGTACTGGTGTCTCAGTCAGAATAACTGTAGCTGTTTATTACTAGCCGTAACACCAGAAAGGTGTTATTATGGCTCAGGAGATATTGGGAGGGTCTGCTAACATTACTATTAGCACCATTGGTGGTTGTGACCCTGATATTGTTGTGGGTTACAGGAAGACGGTCTGCAGTCATTGATCATTGATGATGCTACCATGCAGCCATCGAGGCAGTGTGCTCTGACACCAAAAACTCTGTCAGTGAAAGACCAACTGACCAGGTAATTCTCAATCTCCGCCCTCTCAGTCTCAGCCCTCTCAGTCTCCACCCTCTCAGTCTCCACTCTCCCAGTCTCCGCCCTCCCAATCTCCGCCCTCTGTAACCACGCTAGCATACATGCAGGTCATACCTTCTGGATTTATGCAGGAGTCTCAAGAGACACTTCATCAAGAAGGAGAGAGTGAAATTCTCCAATTTGAAAGATCTTATTCAGGTTGGGAACACATCAAGACAAGAGGTAGCAAAGCTGTTCTACACCCTGCTCAGTAAGCTACCAGAACATCTCTGACCCAGAGCACGACTAGCAATATCACCTCTTCTATCTGAATCATGTTACAGCGATGACTAAGCACCAACAAGTGGAGATAATTCAGGCCTCTCCGTATGGCTCTATCACTATAACTAAAGGCAGAAGGCTCGCCAACGTCTAGTGGGTTCAGTTATTTACCCACGAATTTCAGTAACACACTCTGTGCCGTCTGACAGAGCTAGAGAAGTTTGCGATGTTATATGTTAGTTCCCTTCGCAGAGTTTGAAAATTGTGACGTGTTTTTGATTCATGATAGCTTTTAACTGTATTTTACTTTTTCAATTTTAAAATTGATTACCGGTGACTCAACGGTTTTTTATTTACATTTATTTTATTAGTATTTTATTATCTATACCAAAAGCACCGATGTTTATTTATCGCTCACCAAATGCACTCGAGTTTTATCGTCATTGTTGTCGATTTTAGTTGTTATGAAGATTTTTTATCATTGGATATGGGTTTTAATAAATTTGATTTTCAGACTTAGAATCCCTGGAGTCCTTGCCGTGAGCACATTTAGTCATTTTCCCTGCAGGTGGAACTGTCCTAGTCATATGTTGATTTACATCCGCATCAATACTTTACATAAGAATGAGATGAGATGAAACTAATGCATGTAGCTTGTTACTCTCATCTGAGAATCGTCATTGTGAGGTATTCTGTTGAGAGAGCTGTCCCATCTTACCAAGATCAACATTCCGATAGAGTAGTGGCGAGTACAGTCGAGTCTTTCGCGTAATTGAATATGCATTTAGTATTGGTCAAATGACTGTAGTCGGACCAATTATGATCGGTTTAAGCTGAGACGCTGTAGACACGCCTATTGACACGCCCCTAATCAGTCCAGTTTCATGAAGCCGCTGTTGAGATGAATTAGCACATTTGGCGATTGACTGACTGTTCTGCATATACACAGTGCTTGATAGACGTGTCGAGAGGGGTATCAGAACCACCAGCGATATTTTAGATAGGATATTATACTACTATGGCGTCGTACTTTGACGAACATGACTGTGAGCCTTTGGGAGAAGGACAATCACCTGACCATTACCTTCACTTGGCCAGACTGCTGAGGGATGGTGGATTTTTAGAGGAATTTCAAGAACTCTTTGGCCAAATTGAAGCATCTCCACCAGCTTCGAAAGAAGTCGTACAAAACTTACCTGTATGCTCGGTGAGTTATCCAGCACTGTTTATTCTTTCTTTTAACCGACTAGAATTGATGGTAAGTAGCAGAGTGAAGCTTAAAGCTTTCTTCCTTCATCACCACCTCCTGAGACCATAGTCAGACATGCATGGTCGTATGTTTGTGTCGATGACGTCTAAATCTTTCAAAATTCCATCGGATTACTTTTTAGTTCAAAGAGGAGGATCTTGGTGATGACGTCATATGTGCTATATGCAGAATCCCTTATACTACGAAGGATGTTGCGAAAGTTTTGCCTTGTAAACATCAGTTCCATGAGAAATGTGTCTTGCCGTGGCTTAAAAAGACAAACACATGTCCTGAATGCCGGTAAGTTATGTGTGAGAATCAGAGGCGACCAATTTTTCAATGTTCCGCAACACGTGAGGGCGAAAATATTGCTGTGAGGTGATGTCAGTTGCATGGTGTCTGAAGCCCCCACCACGAGGAGTATTAGTGGTTAGGGTCATGGGTTGAGTTTAAGAATTGAGTCTACTATGCTGTTTAATCTCTCACTAGTCAAAATATTGACTGATCATACATTCAAGTGTCAAAACATAGGTGACCAAAAATATTGGAGATTCAGTTTTTTCTGAGCTTTGAGAAAGCATATCTCAGAACCCCCCACCGACAGCCAAGATTCAGTTATAATTGAGCTCAGCTCAGCAAAATCTAACCAATCGGCTACAGGTAAAATCCATTTTAGCCTCAAGTTTTGGCAGTTTGCCATCGATATGTCTTGGTCTGATCCCATACTAATTGGTGCCCTAGAACTTATATTGTGTGCAATTTTGGCTGTGATTCAAAGGTTGTGTTCAAAAGAATGATAAAAATGGATGGAAATTTATCTCAATTGGTCACAAATGTCTTCTACTAAATGAAACTAGATACTGAAATCCAGCGTATCATTGTTTGACACGATTCCAATACAAATAAAATATAAATACTATATAAATAAAATTCAAGACTGGTACGTCTGAGACAAATCAAGTTCTTGATTAGTCATAATAAGTCCTAAAAAGCCTTGCAAGAGGCCCTCATGGGATCCTTAGGCGCACTCCAAGACAGCCTAGGACAGCCGATCGACAGAAGGTTGGCAGTTACCCAAAAAAGAAATAGTAGTTGCAGGCAGAATCCCGGCATTTCCTGTGATAAGATGATGCTGAAACTGAGGAAATAGAACTTTTCATTTTACCATTTTCTTGAAGCTAAGATACGGGCGGATCCAGGAATTTCTTTGACTGACGCAGAATTCGTCGGCTCATAGTAGTCAGCTCATAGTCGGGTTTCCTTACCTATTTACTAGTTGACAGAAAAGAAATAGTTGAGGCAGATTTTTTGACAGATGCCGTCAGTAGTGTAGCCGGAATCCAGCCTTGGATAAGGTTTTGCCAAACAATAAAACAAGTGAGCACTGACCTTCATGAATAGCAAAAACAGCCTGACGTGGCACTTTTGAACACATCCCACATGACGTTGCAACCCATGCACCTTACCTCCCAGGGAGTATGGTACTGTTTGAGAGGGGTGGAGCTACATTCATTAGTGGCAACTGCTTCATTGGATTCCAAATTTGTTCTTCTTTCCATTGTAGACATGAGTTGCCAACCGATGATGAATCATACGAGGCGATGAGACAGTTCAAACTTCGAGAGCAGCAGAGGAAGCACGATTTAGAAACACTGCATAATTCCATGTTCGGATGATATGTATTCTTATATTACGCACGATTATTATTTACAGTGGTTTATTTATATTTCATTTCACTCGAACAGCTTGTCATTGCTATGATGGCCTGTACATTACGATTTAAATACAAGTATATACATATATGACGACATCATCTCATTGTGATCACTAAAACTTTTAAGCATCCAAAATGGGAATGTTGACCCGGTATATAGACATCACGACAAATGCGGAGGTAAAAGTTAGGAGATGTGGGAAGACAACTCCCAAACCTTGATAGGCTATGATGTGGACTGAACGTAGTATTTACTAAATATTGGTTCCTCTTTGATGCACATCATTGTCAGGTAGACGTGGAGGAGCATCTTGGGAAATCGTGAAGTGAAATATTGCACAAACTCGTTGGGTATGCTGCCAAGGGAGCGCTTGACATCATCTGGCAGCTCTCGGTAGTGATGTTTCTAAAAATAGTACAGTTCCAGAAAATTACACTTAGAACGAAGATCACCCAGTGATTCTCTGCTAGGTGAAGTGCTTGTATCCTCCACTCATACCAGTTTGGAAATCAAATCATTCTAAATGTGGCTTCGTTACCACTTTTGCTCAATTTTTGCATTTCCATTGGAAAAACTGCGAACATACCCCTATTTTGGACAGAATTACTGTAGAACTGGATTTGATAGCGACAGAAGTGCTAGCGTTTCCTTCAAAATCATCAAGAAATAAAAATGATAGTGATCTAATGATAGCGATCCCATAGATGGGAGGAAACCTCCTATATATGGTACAATGGGTATAGTTTCTGTAGTGAATTCCAAAGATAGCAATCAATTTTTGTCACTATTTTTGCGGCCATTAGACTGTCGCTATCAAATCCGGTTCTACAGTAATGCAAAACACAAGCAGACCATTTGCGGTGGCTGAAAATGCAAAAATAAGTGTTTGCAAAAGATTTGGTCTTTTAGTGTAGTTAGGTAAGCTGGAAGTGGAGAAGACAACTCCGCATACCTTGTTTCTCATGGCGCGTAACAAATCTCTGAGTGAGGAGCCCCTGTAATTCCTGAACTTACGCAAATCTGAAATACGACAGAAAACATTAACGACACAATGATGGATGACCCTTTATCGATATGTTGATTAATTGCTAGATTGATCGATCTATGGATTGATTGATCTACAGATTGATTGATTGCCGTACTATGAATGGTACAGCAGATAGACGAGATCAATTAAAATCTTTGACCAACAGTGACTGGAAATCCAAACGCACTGACCGATCACCTAGATATATCAACGACGACACATTTCCTCTCACATATGTTAGCCTATACATCTTTAAGTATTAGTTTAATGTCATCAAAAGTTTTTAAAACATTGACAGATTCGCATAAATCAATGAAATAATAATAAATTATTATGTTTATATCAGGTATTAAGTGTATTATTGATATGCGTATATTAATTTTCATCGGAGAAGAAGTACTGTAAACGTGGTAACTATAGCGAGGTTCTATTTATAGCGTTTATAACGAGTTGCTCAGCAACATCAAAACATTCAGTTTAGTTGTATAGAACTTAGTAAGCCTATATGTCACGCATCCCAATCCGTTATTGTTACAACTGGTACCATTTGCCCTCAATTAAAACTATTATAATCTAGGCCGAAATCAATACGGCGTTTACAGTATGTCATTACTGATAGATCTACATACTGAAGTCCTGATGTCAGGTGCACATGTACCTACCCTCATACAGCTCAGCAGATATGTGATCCTTCCAATCGCTCTTGACAACAGATGAACATCTATCCTCAAGGCTGCGGACAACGAAACTGCCCTCAGATTCCTTCTCTATCCGATCACTTATATCCTGTACAAATAGAAGATAAATATGATCAGGCAAGGAGAGCAGACGGACAAATGACTAGTCGGCAAGGAGAGCAGACGGACAAATGACTAGTCGGCAAGGAGAGCAGACGGACAAATGACTAGTCGGCAAGGAGAGCAGACGAGCGAATGTCATCAGCTACTAACTGAAAAGAACTGCAGCTGTTTCTCATCAGACCAGAAGAATGGGTGACAGAGTACTTCGGATACCGTGGCTCGAGATGTTGCATCATGGGATATCATCCACGAGATCAAATGCAGACAGGTTATGTGACCTACAATCAAAATATGATGTGATTACAGATACTTTACTAACAGGATATATGATTGCCACTCATCGTTGTTATCATTACTATTTTAGTTTTTTATTTACTACATATCTGTTTATTTTATTTATCACCGTTGTTACTGACTATTATACTGACAGCATTATATAACCATATCAGAACGAGGTTTGTGCAGAATGAAGCAGGGAATGGAGGGTGTAACACGCAGTACAATGAGGTCTGCATTCCAGTCCTGACAAAGAGAGGTGTAGAGAAGAAATCAGTAGGTGGTCAGTTTGATTGCCAATATCAACTTACCTGGCTCAAGTAGGTGCTCCAACTTGTATTCGCCGTTGAGAATATTGGCTTGTCGTCTCAGCTTGTCACCAAATGGATGTTTGCCGCTGGACATGACATAATATATGAGACAGCCTGCTGAGAATATGTCCACCTTCGTTGTCTGCAGAAAGGAGAATATTGAGAGAATAACTCCAAAGCTGTTCAACAAATACCAACACACAAACAGACGAATGTAAGATTTCACCTGCCAGCACTACTCAGTATTTTATCCATTTAACAGTTTGTTATTTTCTCTTGCTGAAAAGCCAAAAGCCCAAATCTGATTTGAGCCTCTGTTGGCTTTTCTGTCTTGTTCCCTCTTTGTTAGCACACCAACTTATAATATTAGCTAGTGCTCTTTTCGATTCCTTCATTTCTAGAAAGCCATCCTTGAGAGGCTTTGTTGTAATAGATGCTCGCCTGAGGTGTTTGTTATGTGAGGAGGACGTTAAATGGGTAAAACAGCTATATAGGAGTCTACGCTATTAATACTACACTACTGGCCATAGTACCAGCTATGAGCACTGACTACCAGTACTGATTGCAGTACAAACCGTTACTATCAGTACTAACCATCAGTACTAACTATCAGTACTAACTATCAGTACTAACTATCAGTACTAACTATAGTACTGTAAGTACTAGTGTGGTGAACTCACCGTCCTCTCTTCCATATTGAGCATCTCGGGAGCGATCCAGCCATCTGTGCCGGCTACACCTGACTTCTTGGAGAATGAGTTCTTACCGACTGCCAGCTTCTTACAGAGGCCGAAGTCTGAGATCATGGCGGTTATCTTGCCGTTGGGTTTGGTGAAGGACAGCAGTACGTTGTGTGGCTTGATGTCGCGGTGAACTGGAACATATCAACTGGCGTTAACTAGACAGAAAATACCCCATAAACACTTTGATACACACTCCTAACCCCATGGAGAGGGCAGATTGCAGGGATTCATTCGACTTTTAAGGTTGATACTATTTCCATGAAGGTTTTTGGACTGACAGTCTGTGTTCAGTTCATAGTGACACTCTCTAGTAATACCGCTCTACTGTGTGGCTATGGCCTCACCTATTCCGAGGTGATGCAGGTGAGCAAGTCCTGATATAGCCTGCTCTAGTAGTTTTATGGGAGTAGTGTTACACACGATTTTTTTCTCAATATAATCAGTGAGAGTTCCCTGGCAGAGTTCTAGGGCTATATACCTGAACTGAGCGTCCGACTCCTACCAAGAACAAAGATGGTGAGTAAGACTGGAAAGTGCAAGTATAACGGCTAGATGAATAATCGCGCAGACGTACAGTACAGAAATACCGGATCACATTGGGGTGCTGGTCGGACTCTCTCAGCAGCTGCACCTCTCTGTCAGCAAGACTGAAGCATTCAGGGATCATTCTCTTCACCGCCACCTCGCGCCCGTCAAACGTACCCCTAGAGCAATCGGAGAGCATGGTAGAAGTTCTGGAACGTTCTGAATAGGATGTTGAGGCCGATGACTTCATACCTGTACACAATCGTACCCTCACACCCGTGTCCGAGCACGTCCTTAGGGTTGAAGACGATCTTTCCAATCCTGTTGTGGCCATACGGCACATCTGCACATAAAAAACCTCAGCTAATCACAAGCAATATGAAACATTCATATCTTGTCAGAAGAGTGGTGAATGCCTACCAATGTCAAGGTCAGTGAGCGACAGGCTACTAGTATCGGGCGATATCGATGTACCGAATGATTTCTTCCCTCTCTCTGAATTGTCCTGTATCTGTTTTTCTAGCAGTGTCTTAAACGATTGCTCTGTTCTCTGAATAAATTATAGGCAAATCAATAATCATTAACAACGATAACAATAATATTAATTATAATAATACTAATAATAACAATAATTCCTTAGAAGAATAAATAAATTAGAGGCAAATTCATGAAGTCAGTCCCGAATATCTAACGCATGGCACGCAGCTCACAATCATCTTCCATATGGAAATATTAGTACACACTGTCTATTACAGTGATAGCAAGATAGGACAACCCCTGTCTCAAAGTATAGAGCAGGCTACGGCTGGTTATTCCAATTACCCGCTGGTTTGTGATGAGGAAGGCGACTCCGGAGACGATTATGACGAGAATGGTTACTCCAAAGAGCCTGATCTCGGTGGTGATCCAGTCGGCAGCGGTGTCAGGTTTATCTGACGCCTCAGCGCGCGGCAGCTCGGGGTTAACTCTGTCGGCGTCATTAATCTTCTGTGTCATGGGGATGAGAGGAGGCAGCTGAACGTCTTCGGGCCGGTGATGATTACCTTCATAAACAAAGAACATCACATTGTCTTATCTCTTACTATCCCATCATATCTCGTTGTATCTCATGCTATCTCAGGTTATTGCGTTGCATCTCATGTAACTTCATATTACCTCATTATATCTCCACGCATTTCATATAATTATATGATATCTCACTGCGTCTCGCTGCGTCTCGCTGCGTCTCGCTGCGTTTCGCTGTATCTCACTGCATCTCACTGTATCTCGACCGTCTCACTGTATCACACCCGTCTCGCTGCGTCTCACTGTATCTCACTCGTCTCACCGTATCTCACCGTACCTCACTGTATCTCACTCTATCTGTATTCCCACATCACATCTCCTTGCATCAGATGAACAATGACTCACAAAATAGACAGTAGACCAGTCTTATAGATTCGTAGTTACCAATTACACAGTTAATCTTTACTAGTCCTAACATATAGGCTATATTGACCTTGACATTGGCCTTGAGGTGAGGGGTTGTTGACATGACTAGGAGGTGCGATACGAGAGGGATTGGGTACATAGAGGGGAGTAGGAATGAAGGGTGCATGTATTACCAAAGAGAAGTAGGTCTTTGGGATTGATGGCCACGCTGACATCTCTGATAGGCGTATCGGTAATGATGACATCATCGTCTGCAGGTGCTATTACTATACCATCCTGACTATCGCCTTCACTGACAAGAATAGGTCCAGTAATTCGTGGTAAGTGTCGTGGCTACAAACAGATGTTATATCGCTACATACACAGCGCCCATGAGAGAGGGGGGTGGGCACGGAGTGTGACGGAAGAGAGGGTGATTGAAGGGATGAGGCAGAGAGACGGGAGGGGTGGATGAAGAGGAGAG
>ERZ1740065.2017-NODE-2017-length-12509-cov-11.769632_pt1 | contig 12509 bp, 13 predicted proteins | sample MGYA00581738_ERZ1740065 | MGnify/ENA primary metagenome ERZ1740065 (study PRJEB43018, sample SAMN04849749) | marine metagenome | isolation source: floating plastic debris | place: Pacific Ocean | collected 2008-09-01 | study: EMG produced TPA metagenomics... | reverse complement strand
CTGCATAGACACTACTGCATAGACACTACTGCATAGACACTACTGCATAGACACTACTGCATAGACACTACTGCATAGACACTACTGCATAGAAAAGATGCATATTTCTTCAGGTCATCAGTGATGAGCTAAGGTGACTTCAGACTTCTACCACTGTTGTCAAGGTCACACGGATATTGTTGAAAGTTCCATTGGGTATGAATAGCGAAACTGCGGATGATATTGGTTCACTGATCTCACAGCGATTGAAGACTACGTTTAAGATTGACTTATCTGAAACTGGAGGTTTGACATCACTCTTCTGTTGTACAACCAGCTATGCCGAATGTTATTTTATTCTGCATTGACACTGAAACGAGCTGTAATTATTCGTTAAAGGGAACTCTAGCGACCTTTGACCTAGTGAACTTTGATTCCAAGTTCATTACCATTGGTCAGGGACCCAGACATGACTTCGACTGACACAGAAGTCATCAACACATAGCTGTCAGAAGGGCAGTTTTCGACTGTTGAATGCAAACCAATTGCTTAGCAATGACATGATGATTGTGGCATATGTAGCAGTGACAGTGATACTAACTCACACTACTAGCACCAGGACAAGCAGTCATGGATCGGAAAGTACTGGCCCAGCTAAACACTCGCAGAAAATCTGCGAAGCACAAAAAATCTGTGAACAATCTACTCTCGCAAGTGCTCCGAACTAGCGGAATCCCCCACTCGCAACTCTCAAAGCATGCTAAAGATTGATGTGCGCAAATTTGCGAGTAAGACGCTCGTTGGTTGTCCATCCACCTAGGTGACTCCGTCCCCACCGCCTAAAACAGAGCGTGCTAGGCATAAACTGAACTGTTGGCTGACAACAAAGAGATTTTTCTGGGAAATCTCGCACTGTGTAGCAGCCCAGCCGCTCCTGTGAGTGCTCCTTGCCAGTACATCTCACAGATTTTCTGCTAGTGTGTAGCCGGGCCTTTAGACACTTCTCTAACGCGATGGAGGGTCCGTTGGGCAGTAGCCCAGCAGCTATACCAGCTGTGTGGCTCCAGGCACCTCTGATTTCATAGAGGTAGTCAGTGTGGTCTGAATTATCTGCTGTACTGCCTGATGGTTCATCTATGTTTCAGCTGTTGACTCATTGACCATAACATTTTGAGGTATTCTCTTTCCATGTTTTCTTACCATTAGCCACCCATTGGCAAGCCTCGGCTGGCGTCCATATCTTATTTCATGATTGTAACTCAACCATTTGACTACACTCACTCTGTGCTATACTCGATTCTCTAAGATTACACAGCTGCAGCAGTAGTATTGGGCATAAAATTCCATATCAAGGATTTATCTACCTCGGGTTCCAATCATCCATCAGGCAAAATCCTGATTCTTGTATTGTGACAATTTTCATAGAACAGTCAAGCAGTAAAGCCGGGTGTACACCTACGCAATTATGGCTCAATTCGACTGCCACGAGGTGGAAACGATGAGATTTGGGCTGCTTTTGGACCGTTCACGTGTGTTTAGACGTGTTTAATATTTTCGCTTGCACCGCTTGGTTACTTAGCACTGATTGGTCGGCTTGTGCACGACTAGCAATGTGATTGGTTGTGCGAATAGCACTGTGTGCGGCGGTCTCATCAAGTGTGTTTGCGTTCACTTGAAACTACACAGCATCTAACGCTCGTACAGCTCACCCTATGCGTAGGTGTGCTCCTGGCTTTAAAGTTCTATACTGTATTCTATGTGTAGATAAAGAGCTTTATGGATAACTTGAGTTTTCAACATTTTATTGAACCTGATAGCTGAGAGATAGTTATTCAACTGGTCCTCTGGTACAAGATTCCCCAATCAACTGAACCCCAATATATGCTGCACACTCCCTTGGCTAAGTAATGAACAGATATTATGGTCAGCATTCATGACACACAGAATAGGGTCACATGTCGTGACACAGATAATAAGGTCAGAGGTCATGACACGGATCCAGATGGATGTCAGAAATCATAGCATGCAAGTTTATGTTTGCTTGCAGATTATTTCATGCAAAATTCCAGTGGAATACAGCTCATCACTCAATGGCAATCGTAGTTTTTTATTTTCCGCCGTTTTTTGGAGATCCTGTCAGCATCCTGACCTCAGCCAGAACTTTCTGCTGATTTTCTTTCACTTCGCAGTAATCAGGTACGGCAGTATCCTTTCCTCTTACCCAGAATTTTCCTGTGGTTCCGCCAGCTTGGTTATGAAGCGCGAGGTCGACAATGTAGCTCGCTCCCCGGGGCACTCCCTGCGGCTTCAGGCAGCAGAAACAGCAACACATCAGCATTTTCAGTGTCATACTACAAAACGGATCAACTTGCTGATTGGTCTACAGCTTTATGGTCTCGTGGTTGCATAAACCCGCTTTCAATTCCACTGGGGCACGATTAATTGTAGACCAAGGAGTTGTGCTCTTAGTAGGGTTCAGTGCTTAACATGTGAGCCTTGTAATGCTGGCGCTAAATTTTCATCATTAAATTTCTTCTCCAAAATTTCTACAGCTTTACAGAAGTAGGTTAGTGAGATTAAGGATCTTCACACTTACCGGGATCCTCCTTCAAAGTTACGGCTGAATGCGGTATCAGGAATGGCTCCCGGGCACATGGAGTTGATCGATACATTGTGGCTTTGCAGTTCATCAATGAGCGCCAGGGTTGTCCACATCAAGGCTGTCTAAAAAAAGGATCACATATGATATAGGCGTGATATGGTTCATAAATAATGTTTACAAAAATGCAGAATCAATTAGAGCAGTGTTGCCAACTCCAAATGGCAGAATATTGTATTTTTCAGTGATCTAGAAATAACCCCACCATACTGCCTTGAAAACCACTTTATGGCCTTTATTTCAGTATATCACTGCTCATCTACTACAATTGGTCAGTTTCTGTGGGCCTGTGGTGGGCCTGTGGTGCACACAGACCACAATTACATGATCTGATGTGGTAAATTAGCCTCAAAAGTTCAAAAAGCAGTAGATCTATGATTAAATCCTAGGGTTGGCAACGCTGAATCAGAGCTATTTCCAAAAGCTAATCAAGAGACACCATACGTGAGCAGCTGCTGTATGCCAAGTATTACACATTGGGTAGTGCTGATTTATGTTTTGGTCGGCCCGCCTGTGAATGCTCCTCAGGGCCACCGCAGGCCCGCATAGGGTAGTTCATACAAATACACATGAATGCTTAGGCAATCCTAGGCGGAATTCTTAGTTCTTGAATCCTACTTTTCAGACGATCCTATATTTTTCCCCATTAACCATCAGCGCAGTTTGAATCTCACTTGATGATGATTTTTTGTTGGAAAGTATGATATGAGGCCTTGGTCATTCTCCCATCGATATGTGTGCATCAGCATGTGCAGGAGTGTGTGCGAGAAAATCCACAGGAGAAAAACGTAATCTGATTAAGTGCATTTTGGGAGCTGATGATAGCCAATGAACGCTAATCATACAGTGATAATGCATCGAATGCTGAAACCGCTTCTCTATGCGGAAAATATGTGGCTATTTTTAGATGCTTGCTCACTATCACCATAGCCTCTCTCCGCCTAAGGCAGGAGTAAAAATAATTTACTTACTTTAATTGTAACGAAAAAGTCAAAAAATTGTTCACAATTAAATTTTTAATTTGAGCCCACGTTATGAAGACGGTACGGTATGCAATGCGGTATACGGTAACATTCGGTGCGCGCTCGTATCCCAGTAGAGTGCGGGATACGGCCACAACCAGTGCGGTTACCAGTACGGTGTGGTACGGTTACCAGTGAGGGATACGAGCTAGCTAGCACTGGGCGGTTCACAGACATGTAATATCTAGTTACCAAAAATTGTTCACAATTAAATTTTAGATTTGAGCCCTGGATGACACAGCTACCTTTGAGTTTTTGTAAGCATCGAATCCTCGACTGGACTTGACTCCTTTCATCATCAGGTTATTAGGATCAGGATTGTATGGAGCCATCATCCCTTGCATGTTTATAATAGACGAGTTCACCATCACCACCATAGCCGATCCCTGAAAGACACAAACAATTAGAGTTTCATTGAAGTGGACCTATATATATTGAAAGCATAAAAATTCCATTGTGTTTTGGTCAATTTTTCAAACTTGACATGAAAAGGGGTCTTTTAAGCAACATAAAAATATAAGGAGCAATATGAAGACCAAAGGAAAATTTTCCAACGAGAAACAGTGTGACAAGAAGCAAGGTCTGTGTGGTATCGGTGAGCAGCAGCAAGTTCAAGATGGCAGCATTCAGGCTAAGGAAAGATGCATCAGGACAGATTGGGATGGAGTCAGAACATAGTGAGGCACAGTCAAATAATGGGGCGGAGTCAGGAGAGAATGGGCAGAGTCAAGTCAGAGTGTGGTGGAGTCAGGATCGATTGCTACGGAGTCAGGACAGTTTGGGGCAGAGTCAGGAGAGATTGGAGTGGAGTCAAGACAGATTAGGGCGGAGTCAGGAGAGAGTGAGGTGGAGTCAGGACAGAGTGCAGTGGAGTAAGGGAAATCTCTGGTCAGAACCAACCTTAGCAGCAGCAGTTGCAATGAGAGAGTCAGAGAGTAGATCGGTAAGTAAAATTGGACCGAAGCAGTTAGTGGCCATTGAAATCTCCCAGTCAGGATGGTGGTCACACATCGTTCTCTCAGGTCCATCTTTTGGTGACATTCCAGCGTTATTAATCAGCACATCCAGCATGCAATCATCTGTTAAGCTGTAACAATTGCACCACAGTCAACGTATAAAAAAACGAATGGAAGGCTCGCCACTCTGATCCAATGTGAATCCAGCCCTCTGGAGTATCTGTATGGTGGGAGTGTATGCTAAGAGCAGATGGTTAGGTATATGCTGATTTCATGATGTTCACCATTCTACTATCAGCGCCCCATGCTAATCCCGATTCACTTTAGGCTTCCACTTCACTGCTCTGACTCTGTGCCTTATGCCTCTCCTATTGTCATACTTCGCAACACCCAATCTAGTCGGCTCTTTCTCCCTCTGCATCTGTACTTAAAAGTTACAGTGATGATTCTAAAACTCTCTCGCACCCTCTTGCTCTCATTCTTTTGCTCTCATCCTCTTGCCCTCACCCTCTTGCTCTCACCCTCTTGCTCTCACCCTCTCTCTCTCTCTCTCTCTCAATTCTCTCTCTCACCCTCTCTCACCTATATCTCACCCTCTCTCACCATCCTTCTCTCTCACCCTCTCTCACCATCTCCTCTCACCATCTCGCTTTATCCACATCTTTACCTCAAACTTGCTATCATTATTTGAAAACCTACCTACAGTTCATTCGATGTTTACTGTACTAGACACCAGACACAGATGTGAAATCACATTACCATTCAGCCTTGAACTTTTCTACCATCTGCCTGACAGAATCTGGATCGCTTACTTCACAGATAAGATAGCGGATGTCGGCGTCTGAGCAGGAGGCCTTGACCTCCCTGTATGACAATAAACACAACATTGCATCATGGGAGTTATCTGAAAGTCAGAAGTCATTTCTGAATATAAAGTTGTTTTCTATTGCAGCCTTAGCTATAACAATTTTGAATGTTGGAAAAGACTAGCATTATAAATGCAACAAATTAAATGAACGGAGCAAGAGAAGACAAATCCGAATTGCTACAGTGAATACTTTGGTGGCGTTGCTGAGGAAATAGCTGCAGATGCTATGAATAAGACATATCTGTGCAAATTACATGTAGAGTAACAGTGAATAGGGAGCTCCTATGAGAATAGACTGGAAATGGAACTCTGGGTCTCATGTAGTGGTGCTTTACTCAACTAGCTCCGAGTTCTCCAACAAAATGTTATAACCATGATCTTCCTCTCACCTCATCATCAGTTCTCCTTTCTCATCTGACCTCACAGTGGCAACCACCGAATGACCTTCCTCACACATGGCCTTACACGCCTCTAGTCCAAGTCCCACATTGCCTCCTGTGAGCAGGATCAGCTTCTTACGGCCGTCTGACATCTTCAGTCACTGGAAACCCGGACAAGAGCTCTGATACAATGATCTCTCGTACATCGCCAAAATAAAAAACCAACAAAGTATATATACACTCAAAGCAAAAGACTATGTTCCTCTCAGCAATCTTCAGTGCTAATATTACCACTTGAACTAAAACGCTGAAAGCAGCGTCGCGTCAGTGTCTTGCTTAGGTGTGAGCCAAGCTAAGACTTAATCTCATGAGATTTTCACTCACAATAATCTGAGAACTTGTTGTACAGTCTGAAAACATTGCAAGCTATTCATTCTCCATAACTAGCCTTTGTAAATATCCCTTCTCTGTGCCAGCAATTGCCTGCATGTGCTCTTTTATCACTCAGCTTATTTCCTACCATCGTTGCTCGATGGGGTACCTTTTAGAAAGCAAATGCGACCGATGAGCTGAGTCATGAGAAATGAGGGGCAACAGCATTGATCTGCTGCAATAGTATCTACTATTTAAGTATCATTTCACAGACACACAATTGACTTCTTCGCAAGAGATCAATGCAACTGTGAATATCATCGTGATGCATATCAACAGGCAATAGTGAGCATGAGCAACTCTACACTTCAATTTGGTTTGAATGAAGCTGCAGAAGTGAGTAAGATACTGAACTGGTTTCATAACTGTCTAGTACTGAAGTGACTCAACATAATTAGCTCTCTCTATATTCTGTATTCTGTATTCTGTATTCTCTGTATTCTGCTCAAAAAACCAAAAACCCCAAAAAAACCGCTATAAGCATCCTTACATTTACTGTGTAATTGTTTAATGAAGCAGCCAGCTCCATTTCAAAAGCTCAGCATTCCCTTGACTATAACTCGTATTGAATTCCATTCTAACAATTTCGGCATTTTTTACTCTCCTATCGATAGGCCCGCCAGTGTCATAAACGCAGGTGTTAAGCTTAGTCTTAACACCTGCAGAAGCGTGCTAAGTGCGGACAAACGTGTGTTTAATATCGGCTTAACACCAACGCATGATCCCGGCAAGGTGATTGATAGAACAGTAAGAAATGCCATGATTTCAATAGCGCAGCAGAAACGTGCTGAACTTCCCTCCTATGATGGCAGCGCGTCATTGCCATGGTTTGATCATGATATGTTTAATGTGAAATGTGAGTTGGAATAGTCTGAGCACCTGCTAAGTACCTGTGCTGATGAATTTTGACTTTTAGGAGATATTATATGCTATCAATTTCTCACAACCTACCAAAACCACTTTGTTTATAGAAACATCATCTAAGAGGTCGGCTCTAATGAACACTTCAGCAGAGATGCTATGTGAACGACTGTGGTACTCACCCACGTTGACAGCCAGCTAGCAAAGAATAACTGGACACTATTAGTTGTAGTCATTTATCAAGGTATAGAACAAAGACTAACTGGCATCTATACAGGTCGTTTGTCGTTGTTTAATGAAGTGAATGGTTGTATTTCAAAAGCTCAACGGCACGTTGAATAGGGTCAGAAGAAGTGTGACAGAAAACAATGTTTGAGGGCGTGGCTAAAATAATAAGGTCAAAGGTTACAACATATAGAGTTAGGTCAAAGGTTACGATCCAGCAGGCCATTTCCCGAAGCTTATGAACGCTTACGTGTGCTTCGTGCAAGCTTTTGCGGGCATAAGCTCGCTAAAGCTAGCGAGCGTAAGCGTGGAAAAAGCGGAAGTACGCTCAAAATGGCGTGATTATCGACAGGAGAATGACAAAAGCCAATAATTGTAAAGCGTCAGAGTTCAGAGTTCATGTTTGCTTACAGGCATTTACTTCCACGGAAAATACTAATGGGTGGTTTAGGCATAGGAAAAGATTCTGGATAGAACTCATTGTGGATATCATTAGGTGTTGTGGTCTAGTCAGGCCAGTGGCAGATTGGGAGCTTGTGCTAGATCAAGGTTACATTCATATCCTGCCGGTTATAGAACATGTTTGTTGCCTAGGGTATATGTGGGAAATCTCTCTTTGCAGACACATGCTGAGATACTATAACTCACCCAGCAACACCACCAATTTAATATGCAGAAGTTACCGTCTTATAACTGCTGATTGACTAGCCACCATGCTGTTATTTTTGTTACCATGGACAACAGTATGGAACAGAAAACTAACAGTATCAAATGATCATTTTTGTTGCTTAATGAAGGAGCTGGTTGTATTCATATGACTCAACAAGACAGGTAATAGGGTCAGAGGTTGTGACACAGATAAATGATAGTCTGGGGAGGGCGGTTGAGACAAAGATAATAATAAGACAGGTCATAGAATATAGATTAGCACACTTTTACAAATACTGATCTCTTCATGGAAAAAAACAAAGGAGTACTTCCCCAGAGTTTTGTGCTGTATGCAGTAACAAGAATATCTGTGGGGCAGTGAGAATGTAAACACTTTATTTAACCTGACAGTCAAGAGGCAGATATTCAACTAGTCGTCTGATCCAAGATTTACTAGTCGAATAGAGCCCAATATAAGCTGCATACTCTCTTGGCCAGGTTGTGCAGAGATGATAGAGTTGGATTTCATGGCACAGATAATTGGGTTGGATTGTGACACGGAAGATAGGGTCAGAGTTCATGACACATATACGAACGTCAGAAGTTATATGAACATTACTATACAGACAGTCATCTCTTTCTGGAAAAATTGCCGTCGCGAATAATTTCCAGTGGAACACAACTCGTCACTCAATGGCAATCAAAGGTTTTTGCGTTTCTATTTTCCTCCGCTTTTTGGCGATTCGGTCAACATCCTGACCTCAGCCAGCACTTTCTGCTGATTTTCTTTCACGTAGCAGTAATCAGGTACAGCAGTATCCTTTCCTCTTACCCAGAATTTTCCTGTCGTCTCGCCAGCCCGGTTATGAAGCGCAAGGTCGACGATGTAGCTCGCCCCCTGAGACACGCTCTGAGGCTTTAGGCAGCAATAACAGCAACAATTCACAAATTTCAAGAAGGCGCTGCAAAAAGGGAAGACATCAACATATAAGGCAGTATACTATTAAGTTTACTTATCCTACTGATCGATGCTTGTGGAAAAATAATTATAACTGAATTGATACCAACTATCTGCTTGTAGTAGAAACTAAAATGAGAGCCCAATAGATGGCAAGTACAAATATTTTGTATTTCCATGATGCTCCCGTATTTGAGCTGGCGAGAAGCCATAGCTCAGAACCCCTACCCTCTATAGCTAATATTCAGTACATATTACACTAAATGTGGCTTGTACAGCTACATTAAGAAAATTAACTGATATGGTTAACTTTTTGGTCCGAATCTAACTCTACTGATTAGTTTCATTCCAATTGCATTTGTTACAATTTACGTTGTAAGGGTTGCGAAGATTCTGCTGTATTTTCCCCCATCTCACCAAGGGCTAATCTAACCAGCCATGAGAGAAAATTAAGAAACTAATAAGAGGCATTTTACTTCTACACTTTCAGCAGCCTAAGCGATGGAGAGTAATTTAAAACACTGGATACTTATCACCTACCGGCTCTCATGATATTTTTTCTATTGTCAGACAATCAGTATTGATTCAAGTATATTCAACAATATCAAGCTGAGAAACAAGAAATTATAATTTCATAGCTCTAAATAATTAGACCTCTTGGGAGAAATAGCAGCTTGTCATTTTTTGCTGTCCTATCGGCATCTGCATGTGGTGTGAAAGTGTGGAGCAAACTAAAATAGGTATAAAGCCGTGCGGCCGTTCCATATATAACACATTCACGAATGCCGATAGAGTAAAAAATTCTGAATTGTGATCTTTGCACTCGTCGGATTAGTTTTAAGTAGTGCAACATTTCTTGAAAATAATTAATCACAATTAATCTTGCGATTAATATTTTTAATCTTGAATTAATCTTATTTTGATCTTGCCACCAAAATTTAGTTCCTGAGCTATAGATTTACAACAGTATCATTGCTACCAGCTGCAGCGGCTGACGTTGACGTTACTGTAACGTCTTTTGGTGGATCACTAGTGGTATTATACTGCATTGGTGTTGAGTTTGCTTACATAAACATGCTATCATACTTATCCACCAATCTTTGGAGCATATTTTCTTAGTTTTTTAGGGAAATTTAACCTCAAACTGGAACAAGATTTATCATCTGGCATAAAATTAATATTCTGAGCAATTAATCATAGAATAACTCGATTAAAATGCAGCACTAGTATTAAGAGTTACTATAACGAGGATAGAACTTGGCAAACAGCAGAAAACTTGGCTTGCGTCGTTCTCCTGTCGTGATGTGTGCACCTGTATGTAGCACATGTATGCATATGCATGAACGAGTTTGCAGGTGTGTGCGCATATGTGCAGGAGTTTGCGCACATATCGACAGGAGAATGGAAGAAACTTAAAATTCTCTCATTTTCAATTTGCCACATTACGGTCCACCTGGTTCTTTTGCAAAAACATTTACAACTTTCCGGAAGCTAATTAAGTGTTAGTGTACTTACAGAGCCGCCCCTTTGGAGTTACGGGTCAAGGCAGTGCCGGGAATGACCCCTGGACACATAGAGTGTACGAATACATTGTGGGGATGCAGCTCCTCCGCAAGCGGAATAGTTGCCCACATGAACGCCGTCTGAAACAGAAGTAGCATAGATGAGAAGAACGCTGTATGAGTCCGCCATTATCTCAATCATATTCAATTGCAAGTCTCAGTTTTCCTGACTTAAGACTGTGTTTATATCATCCAGATTTTTTCAGATTCTGAAGGTTCAACAGTGGAAAAGGAGGCAACTCCCACATCAGTTTGGCATGGGAACCGATTTTTGTCCGATTTCATCCCAATTCAGTGCATTGTGAGAGACTAAAATTACTGCAGATCATCATTTCGAGCTGCTCACCTGCGTACAGTTTGTTCAGTTATGAGCCTTGGTAATGGAATGGGACACCCCTCCCTCACCCACCCTAGCACTGTTTGTGCTTAGCTTCACGCTTTCGCTCCGCTCAGGTGCTTAGCAAGCTTTCATTCTGGCAGATATAGCAAGTGCACCCTCAAACTAATGATCCGAAAGCATGCAATGCAATACTCTAAATCCTAAATCACAATCAAGATCAAATAGCACATGGTAGACTAAGTTCTACAGTCTGTTGCCCCATGTACTGTATACATCCCTGTTCCGACAGAGTTAAGGATATGATTTCAGTCTATTAAACAGAACCGTGAATTTGTGAAGTATACTGAAAAAGTTGTCACGATTAAAAATATCCAGTTGGATCCCCTACATAGTTACCTTACACACATACATCCTACACATACACCCTACACATACACCCTACACATACACCCTACACATACACCCTATACATACACCCTACACATACACCCTACACATAAACCCTATACATACACCTTATACATACACCCTACACATACACCCTATACAGTTACCTTTGAATTCTTGTAAGCATCAATACCGCGACCAGACTTGCTGATGTCCATATTGATGTCATTAGGATCGGGATTGTACGGAGCTATCATCCCTCCAAAGTTGATGACAGTTGAATTCACCATCACCACCGTAGCTGAACCCTGATTCAAGAGAAAATAACTAAATGCTGTCAAATAGATTTTGCGATCAATCGTGTAGTAAAAGATTTGTGATCTTAATTTTTTTTAATCTGAAGAAAGCTTGAGGTCTAAAATAAGTGATGAGAACACTTGGCTCATCATCGCTGCACATTGATTTCTATACAGCAACCTGTAGGCAATGTGGGGTGTGCACAAGGTTAATCTAGAGGGAATCACCATAGAGCAGGATTGGACAGCAGCAGAAAGGGGTGGAGCTAAGTCAGAGAGGAGTTGAGCTAAGACAGAGGATGGCCGAGCCAGGACAGAGAATGTGGTAGCATGAGGGCAGAACAGGCCAGAGTCAGGACAGAGTGGGGTGGTATTAGGAGAGAGTGAGAAGACTCAGAAGAGCGTGATGTAGAGCTAGAAGAGAGTGGGGGCAGAGTCAGGAGAGTGGGGGCGAAGATGAGGAAGTCCCAACTAGGACCAACCTTAGCAGCAGCCGTCGCGATGAGAGAGTCAGAGAGTAGGTCAGTAAGTAGGATTGGACCGAGGCAGTTAGTTGCCAGAGCGAGTTCCCAGTCTGGATGGTGGTCACACATCGTTCTCTCAGGTCCATCTTTCGGTCCCACTCCAGCGTTGCTTATCAGTACATCCAGCATGCGTCCATCAGTCAGGCTGTAATCATTGCAGTCAACTAAGAGATGGTCCACACAATTGTGGCTGATGAATATTTACTATGATATCAATCAGTGCAGTGTTAACATAGGCTGTCAACGGCTTACTCTCACCACTCCATTCCGCCCCCTATCAACTCCACTCTCCTCTCTTATGCCTTGTTATTCCATTTTCCTTCCTCTGCTCCCCCTCTCTCTTTAAACCCACACACAATAAAACCAAAAAAGCAAACACAAAAAAAAACCAAACAAACACAAAAAAACAAAA
>ERZ1740065.2016-NODE-2016-length-12512-cov-11.711407_pt1 | contig 12512 bp, 17 predicted proteins | sample MGYA00581738_ERZ1740065 | MGnify/ENA primary metagenome ERZ1740065 (study PRJEB43018, sample SAMN04849749) | marine metagenome | isolation source: floating plastic debris | place: Pacific Ocean | collected 2008-09-01 | study: EMG produced TPA metagenomics... | reverse complement strand
TTTTCTTTCTCTCTATTTTTCTCTCTCTCTCTCTCTCTCTCTCTCTCTCCCCTATGTTCGGTATGTTTCCTTTTATTTCCCTTGCATGTGTTTACCCCTCCTTCCTCCAGTTCGTCGCGGAGCTCTCCATTACCTGCTATATTCTGTCCTGGTTTGTTAAACCCATCGGTTGACTTCAAGGTGAAACAGCAGGATAACTCCCTCATTCTGTCATGTTTAGTGTTGGTGACGGCAGCAGCAGAATGGACACTATGAGAACGCAGCCATCGGTGAACGGCGAGAAAACTCCTGTCATCAATGTACAGCAAGTGAGCGTCGACGGAGAAGAGCATGAGGTCCAGATGCGCTATAAGAAGTCCACCGTGACGAGCAAAATTGACTCCAAGACCAATGATGACGAGAAGGGGGGCAAAACTCCGAAAGCTTCTATTGCCCACAGGTTTGTTACTCCGTTTTATTCTGCATTCTGGCGATGACAGCTCGGTCGTGTGCTGGAGACTGAGTGCCAACATGGCTGCTGCGTTTATTAACGAGTTGTTCTCACGTAACAGGAGTCATTCAGTGCGAGTTCGTGGTACCAAAGCGCAGGCATTGTAAGTGAGAGATTGTGTGGGTGAAATAATATAATCACGCTGCTAGTATAATTCCTTGCCTGATCGTAACGATTGCCTATATATCACTGCCCTCTGACCCATGCGGCAGCGGTGGAGGAGCCACCATCTTGCCACGCTGCTGAGGCAGCATCATCTAAGCCAGTTTACAGGTGGACTGTGGCTTCATTACCCAAAACTTCCTAGCTAACTACCAACGCCCTGTAACACCTGCCTCCCCCAATGCATACACGCATTGTTACCTGTATCTGTTACCTGGACCTTTTACCTGTATTGGTTTCCTGGATCTTTCACCTGTATCGGTTACCTGGATCTTTTACCTGTATCGGTTACCTGCTCCGTGTCATCAACATCACTATCATTTCTAACGTTGACCATCAGACAGAGGAATATCATGATATCACTGGTCTCTCTGTCAACGTTTGACGTTATTGTAGCTATTCTTATTATTATTGCTATTATTAGGATTATTTATATTTGTAATTATTTTGGCTGGAAAGGATATTTTCACCCCAAATATACCTACGGGTTTGTGTTATTTTGTTTGTAATATTTATCGCTGCTGCTTATGTTTGTGTTGAGATCCAGCAATTCAGAGTGTCTATGGCTTGATAGGCTTGCCTCTCTCCAAGTCAATGGAGAGGAGGGATGGAAGAGACGAGTTGGCGATAAGGACCACGGTAGCTTTAGATCGGGCTCCATTCATGCCAGGCTGAGCAAAATAGAAGACAACTCCAAGAAATGGGAGACAAGGAAAGGGCAAGAAAATGACGCCAAGCAGTTTACTGTGGAAGGCAAACTAGCGAGTAAGTAAAACTCCTGAAACGATATTCTCTCACACGTACGATTCCCTCACACGTACGATTCTCTCACACATACAATTCTCTCACACGTACGATTATCTCACCTACTCTGATATCGTACTTACAGAGAAGGGAGATGCGCCAGTAGCCCCAAGCCCCCTGATGCCGAGGAAGGAGAGGCTGGGAGGCGCTGCGAAACGTGCCAACTCTCTCAAACTGACCAAGCGAGGTACTGTTTCTGTTACGCGACTTACTCCACTCTGTCGATAACCCATGTGACTTGGTGAATCTGGTGTTAAAGCATTATTGGCGTGTTCAGTTTCTCTAGGCGTTATATCAGGTAAGATATGCAGCAGACACGCCTTGATCACTGCGTACCTAAGACTCTGTACGCTGCTGTCGCAGCCGCTGCTGCAGCCGCCGCTGTCGCAGGCGGGCTGTATGACACTGGACACTGTTACTAATAGCCCTGATGACAGCCTCTCCCTCTATACACTGCGCACAGTCTAAATAAATACTCTCTCTATGGCTACGGGCACGCGACGATCATCCTCTCGTACTCGGGTTGTTGTACGGCATATCTGTTGTTGCTGCATGAGGCGGTGTGTTTGTGTGATGGACTTGTTCCTTCGACTGACATCCAAAACGTCTACCCCACTTTTTCTCTGGTCGATTCTGAGCCTGCTGTGTTTCTGGTTGCTGATTGGCTGGCTGCGGATATTACCCAGTTTCTATTGGCTGGACTGTGAGAACTCCCATTGGCGTGTGATTGCAGTGCATCAGTTGATATCATATTTTTGTTCATTTCATCAAGTCTCTCCGTCTGCTGCAGAAGACGCAAAAACTCCCATCCGGCGACGACCAGAAAGCTCCTCGTCTAAAGCAGCAGTGGAAGACAACTCCGAGGAATCGAAGCCCACTGTAGTCCAGGTGCCAGAGATGGATGACGTTGCTGAGTTCTTCACTCCTCAGTCGACGCAGGACAACATCGAAGTGACATCTGACGACTTTGACCATCTCTTCGTTTACTCGGCTCAGATGTGAGTCAGGTGTCTGAATATGTGATTCATCGACCTTCACCTTCAGCGCACATGTATGATTGGACGAATTGTAGGTTACCCGCAGTGACGAGGATAAAGCCTAAGCGGAACAAAGCGTCTCGTGCGTCCAATCCCATCAAGGCTCTGCAGCAGAGAAATGATCTTCAATCGGAGTATACCGAGACTAAGTCAGACGTCATCAAGAGAGAGATGAAGAGAGTTAACAAAGCTAAAGGTGCCATATTACATCTGAACTAAGGTCTCAACCAGCAGTGTTCAGCTAGATGTTGACGTCGAGTACCGTTTCAGTGGCAGAGAACGCCAACAAGACTGCCCTCGCTGGTCTCGCCACCAAGGAGGACTTGAAGAAAGTCTCTCTCAAGAAGATGAATCTGAACAAAGTGATGAATCGAGGCGGAATGAGTGCCGTGCCGTACAATGACCTCATGCTCATACAGGTTAAGGGTCGTCGGCACGTGGAGATGAGAATCGTGCAGCCAGTCTCGTCGTCAATCAACAGCGGCGACTGTTTCCTGCTCGTCACGAGAGACAAGCTATTCCAGTGGATGGGCGAATTCGCCAACCTCATGGAACGGTGAGTAGGCATCGTATCTGGAGTTATCTTCTCCTGTGTGTAACGATGCACTGCTATATAAATGCCACCATGTTGATCTAGGTCAAAGGCTACTGACCTGGCGACCTATATAGTGACCAAGAAAGACTTGGGTTGTACGTCGGCGCGTGCCATAACAGTTATCGAAGAGACAAAACAAGTTGGCTCAAAATCCAACGAGTTCTGGCATCTGCTAGGAGGCACGACAGCATACAGCTGTGAGCGAAAGATTGTAGGCTATGTGATTCAGCTCTATTGATGTCTGCTGACGTTGTGCTGTCCTGCTGCAGCTACCGGACCGCCGGATGAGGACGAACTGTACGAGAACTACATGGCAGAGACGAACATCGTGTACAGAGTGGAGGGAGAGGAGCTCATGGCTCTGGATGATCATTGTGGCGAGATCCCGAGATACGAGGTGCTGCAAGACGACCAGGTATAGTAAGCCGTGTGCGAAATGTAAACCCATGACAGGTGTGGCCAATATCATTGACGTATTGATGCTTTCATCTGTAGGTACTGGTGTTTGACTTTGGCTCTGAGGTCTATGCCTGGTGTGGGAAACATGCTTCGTTAGAGAAGAGGAAAGATGGCTTCAAACTGGCAAGAATGCTGTTCGATTCTGGCTACGACTACACAACGTGTGACATCAATCCTCTCTCTCCACTGTGCCGTAAGTACACAGATAAACGTACGCTAGTGGTGTAATCTAGAGGCAGCACACTTACATGTCTTTGTAACGCAGTGCCTGCAAACGGAGGGCTTCCAACAAAATCTGACGTGAGACCTGATTGGGCTGTCTGCGGCAAGGTTACCGCCAATATGGAGACTATCCTATTCAAAGAGAAGTTCTTTGACTGGCCGGAGAGTTCTCGTTTAATTCAGGTATTTTTCCTTTTGTTTCATTGATTTTTTTTCAGCATATGCGTCGTCAACTCGACATAAAATAAAGTTGTATAACTAGGTCAAGGACAATAGTGAAACGTCTGCGGTATCGCCGACTGAGCAGTTGAAAGCGTTTGATGCTCAGGCTATGATACAACCAGCTGACGGTCCAGTGACTATGGTACTTGAGGGCAGCAATGTTGGCCGTGGACAGAGCTGGTACGCCTTCCAACTCCCTCCCCCCCTCCCTCCCTCCCTCCCTCCCTCCCTCCCTCTCACATCTCTCCGTCTGTTACATACTATCGTTATTTCATGCACACATTTGCCTGACTGATGTAGGGTGGAGTACGAGGATGGAATCAGGCGCGAGTACAGTATCAATACAATGGGATTGAAGATGTGGCACGTATCCGCCTCCGACTACTATGAACTGATGGAGGACAGCTATGGCCAGCTGCACAGTGGTGACACCTATGTCGTTCGGTGGCAGTACAAGATGCAGCAGTGCGGTGAGTGGCTCTGTGAACTGTACTGCGTCTGGGTAGTGGGCAGCACGCTGATCTTACTTTGTCTCCCTTTGACAGGAGTGCGCGACCTTAAAGGCAACCTAAGCAAACACCAGAGTCTGATGGGACGGGAACGCTTCGCTTACTTCTTCTGGCAAGGCTCTCAGTCCTCCGTCAATGAGAAAGGAGCATCTGCTCTGATGACTGTTGAGCTGGATGAGGAGAATGGCCCGCAGGTAATTAAATCTCCCAACCAGTTTTACCTGCACTCAGATATTGGTGAGGAGCTGGTTGATATGAGAGACCGATGTTTGTGTCACTTCAGGTACGAGTCGAGCAGGGAATGGAACCGGCCTGCTTCCTGTCTCTGTTTGACGGACGCATGATCACTCACCTCGGCAAGCGAGAGGACGATGAGAAAAAGAACACTTACCGTCTGTACGTCGTACTGCATGAGCATGAGAGGGAAACGTCGCTGCTGGAAGTGCCTTGTCGTATAGAGAGCCTTAGAAGGTAAGTTACAGAGCTAGAAATTACTAACATTCCTAACCGCTCTCCTGTGCTGATGAACGTTATTTCTTTTAGCCGAGGAGTATTTATCTTAGTCAATATAAAGACGGGCTCCCTCTATCTGTGGTTTGGATCTCAGTCAACAGTATCTCAGAGGCAAAATGGGCAGAGGATTGCATCTGAACTCGCTGAACGATGTCCGATGGAGGTCGGACTCAGTTTGGAGTCTTCTGTCTACGTTACAGAGGCTCAGGAAGGCACAGAACCACACGAGTTCATGGCCGCCCTCCGGTCCAACAACAGAACGAGATACGACTGCCTCAAAGACCGTACGTCTGCCTCAACATCCATCTGCTATTTGATGGTGCCATTGCATTGGCCAGCTATCGTAAGGATTGGCTGTTTTTTCCAGGATCATCACGTGACGAGACTTACGTGCCTCGCCTCTTCCAAATGTCCAGTGTTAACATGGTGTTCCATGTCCAAGAGGTGTTGCATGCGGCAAGGAATGAGTCCTACTCGTCGTTCCCATTTATGCAGGTAAGCAGAGGCCGCCGACCCTCCATCGACGTACCTGTGTGCCGTTGCATCATCGTCGATTGACTCTTGTAGAGTCAGCTGTATCGGCAGCAGCAGCCAGCCCTCCTGCTGCTGGATTTCGGTAGAGACATCTTCCTCTGGCACGGCTGGTGGCCACTCGGCTCAGAAGACGTTGAAAATGTCAATACTGGATCCGCCAGAGCTCGCTTTACAGAAGAACGCAAACTAGCTATGGAGACGACAATAAATTATTGCCGAGGTAAGACTCTGCCCCCTGGTTGCTCATTCTAGTGAACTGTACTCTCTGACCTCTAACCTCTGACCCCTTGTAGCCCGTGGTAGTGAGTCGGCAAACATGTACTGCATCTACGCCGGCAAAGAGCCTGTTAGCTTCACCAACCGATTCGCTGACTGGACCGTCCTCGATGAGGCTGTCACCGCCAGCACACAGGTACAGCTGACTGCCCTCACTGCTACCAGGCTTCACTGCTGACTGCCTTCAATGCTGCCATCTCTGATGCTGTATGCTGATTGGTTGACTCATTGCCTATAGGAGAATCGACCGTCGATGTTAGAGAACCTGGAGGAATGTTTCAGCCGTCTGTCGAAGAGTGTGTACACTCTGGCTGAGCTACAGGAGCGACCGTTACCTGATGGTGTCAACCCTAGTCGCCTCGAATCGTACCTCTCTGACGACCAGTTCTCGGTCAGTTCATCGCTTTCTTTGTGATCTCTTGTCTGTCACGTCTGCTGTCACAGCTAATCGTGACGTCTGATTATTATTACAGGAAGTGTTAAATATGAGTCGAGACGAGTTCTCGTCTCTTCCGTCATGGAAGCAGACAAATCTTCGCAAGGAAGCTGGCCTCTTCTGATCGCCGAAGGCTCCAAACTCGAATCACGAACTGACCACTGTTGACTTATCTCTCTCTATCTATCAGTGTACACAAAGACCGAGTCCGCTCAACTTCCATTCCAAGCTCGTATTTCCTATTAGATCGTTTATAACCTGGCACACTATCGTCTTGATACAGTGCTACTATCTATGCAGTGCACACTCTCTGCCCCGGAGGCTGACAGCCACTGTGCCCTCCGGCAGCGTGACTCATCAACTAATTACCTGGAGAAACTTCTGCCACCCTTACTGTGATGATGATCATTACCATTCTTCTCGTTATGACTATTATTATTATTATTATTTACATAGTGTTTTGTCTCTATTTTTCTCTCATAATGCATGCATTGAAGTATTTAAGAAATTTATCAGTTTTCCTCTCAGATCGACATATGGATGCAGAGCTGCCTAATATTGTATAGTATTGGAGAATTATTGGTGCTTTAGTTTGAAGGAAAATAATAAATGGACCAGTTTTATATTGAAGAAAGAAACTAAATTGTTCTGTAAATCAAATACAAGTCTATGCCATCGTCTTCGTCGGTCCGTCTGTCTGTCTGTTTCCACCCATTGCTGCAGATGAGCACTGCGCCATGGCCACCTGACTATAATATAGGATATATATATATATATATCCTATATATATAGGATATAATAAAGGATATATTATATCCATTATACTGTTGATAGTGTCAGTGAGGGAAAGTTATGTGGTTCAGGAATGTCACTGCCAAAAGCCGGAATTCTTACATCATGAGATCATTATTTGATGGTTTTTATTTTGCTATTAATAATATTTTCATCCAGTTTATTGATAGAATAGAGCCTGGACTCCTATCACTGCCCACCCCGCATTGGGTGGACTCCTATCACTGCCCACCCCGCATTGGGTAAACGTCAGTGGGAGTTTTCTGCTCTTACATAGTAATATGCAGAGCCAACTTCTGATTGGATAGTATTTAAATCCTATTTTTTACAGTTGCCAAAGACCCAGAGTGTCAATACTCTTGATAATAGTACTCTAGTTCTATGATCACAGACATGAATGTCAAGGACAATAGCAGGGGTCTCTAGACCCCTGCTATTGTCTATCACAGGACTCTAGCTTTGATCAGTTTGGTAGCAGGTAGCCTGCTTGACACAGTGATGTTATAGCCACATGGCCACAGTTATTATAGCCTGGGATCCAGACAATGAAAAGCTCATCCATCACCTGACTTGAGTGATCGATTCTGGTAGAGTGCAAGTCTATCAATGAACTTCACAGGAAATGTCACAATAATCACCGCTAGGAGAATATTTACTTGTTACCATGGTAATACTGCCTGGTTTAGAATCAACGATACTCGTGAAGGATGACGATGATCTGATGACTTTGATCACACAGGAATGGATGCATTGCCTATATGCTGATCTAAGCTCTACCACTAGGCATTAGGAAAGTAGTTGTCCTATTGTATATAATATGCTGTCTAATTTATGTGGTCTGAGATTTGAACGGATTAGTAAAAATTGCAATTATTGTCTCCACCTATGTCTGTTCTTGTCATGCATTCATTCGTCTATCCTGACTTGACTGCTCCTGATAAACATACCAACAAACGCCTCTTTAAATCCTTGTGTCATACAGGAGAAGAAAACTCTTTGGCACAACGAAGGTTCCAATAGTAGCAAGAGTTTGATCATAAACCGGGTCAGAGGTCAAGTCAAGGTCGATGTTGGAAGCTAGAAGGGAGATTATGACTCAAAATTGTCTGGGCTATCAATCGCAGCTGCATTTGAAAAAAATTGCTACACATCGAGGCTACTACTGGTACATCTTTGGACCTTGTATCATGAAGGAGAAGACAACTCTTTGAAACCACGAACATTTAAGTGTTAGCTGGAGTTTGCCCACATCTAAGCCAAGGTCAAAGCAAGGTCGACTTTGAACAAAACCATATGGAAATCAGCTATAGATGTCATGACTCACCATTGTCTGGTCTATCAACCAAAAGCCTTTGAAAAAAGCTGCTACTGCTGGGGTAATTGTTTTCAGCTGTGGCTTGAAACTTCCACTCTGGAGATCTGTCTTGTAGAGATGAGTTCCAACCTATCTCTGATTGGCTATGTGATGGTGGATTACTACTCTGATTGGCTATGTGGTGATGGCTTACAGGCTCTGATTTGCCGCAAATCGGTAGCTAACTCTGAGTGTCACAGAAAGTCTATTGGATTGCGTCTCTCAGCTCTGACAGAATCATATTGAGTAATTGGTATGTCATATCGTCCAACAGATAGTCAAGGCACTCAATCTTGGCTCCAGCACTCACAAAGTCGCCTTGAATACCCAGCAATCGCTGGCAGCAGTTCTCTGTAGTTTCATATTCAAAGGTGAATAGTGATTATTTCCTTCACTGTCTCCCTCCCGCCCTGAATTATGCCGCCCGGATTGGCAATAAGACATCTCTTGACTGATACCAAACCAAAGACATTGTTTCTAGTTTCATCTATTAATCATACAATATACATTTTTGATTTTTGAAAAACCAAACTGATAAAAAAGACAACACATTCCTCTTCCATAAAATAGTTTTCCAAATTGCACTTAAGAAATTGTTCCATAAAAAGCGGTTCATAAGTTGTACATCATACTATGAGTGATTATTATATGGGATATAAATGATTTTGAGTTTAATATACATGTAGAGCTGTCACTGCAGGAGCCTTGGAATGTTCATTGAGATTAGGAATTTACAGAAAACAAATAGACTGAGATCCTTGGCATTGATCGGTTCCTGGAAGTGCGAGACTAGTATTGTAGGCCCGAGCCGGTGGGTCTCAGTCTAGCAGGCGACACCGTAGGTATAACTATTGTCGTAGCCCTGAGGTGGGTAGCCTTCCTGCCTGCTGTACGGTGACATAGAGCTGGAGTAGGCGGGCGGCGCCTCGCCGTAGTTTGGAAGCCCCATGTCGTCTAACCTGCCCATATCCTCCAAGGCTATCGGCCTCCTACTCCTTGGCATGTCATCTATAGCTTCAGCAAACTGCTCAACATTATTCTACAAGAGAAGACAATCCCAAACTACAGCAGTTCAAAGGGTATGAGTCATCACATGAACAGCAGTGTATACGAATCATACATAAACACACTCGGAGGACAGCATGAGCTGGATGAATTCTTGGCATTTCTAAGCTAATGTAGGACTGTGTTAGAGATCATGGCTGTTTAATGGCTAGATCAATAACTCATGATTACCGTAGGATAGTCTACTAACGTACTGGACTGGTCTCTCACACTATAGTCCCACACTACTCTATACTCCTTCACACCCATTGCCTGCCCGTACACCACAATTACCTTGTTGTTGGCCAGTGGAATGTTATTACTGCTATTATTGCCAGGGCCTCTCTCACTTTGTGTAGGATAGAATGCTGCCAATGGCACGAGGAATGACAAAGAATGAGGTCATAAAGAACCTGGGTCTCTGGACAGGCCTCACGTTCCAGTAGGGTCACACTATGTTTGTTAGATGGCCAAAGGGGCTGGAGAGGAGGTAGGAGAATATGGTAACACAACCTCTATTGATGCAGAGTGGGATGACCCAGAATGACAGAATTTGGACAAAAGACACTCGAGTGTATGTACTCCTGAAGCAGAGAGCTCTGCTTTTCATATCGCAGCGACAAACAATCACTGCATGAGAGCTGAGGTCAGGTCTGGCCCGCAGTGGAGAGAGACAGGTGAACAGAAGGCGAGGTTAGCGAACAGCCGGCCCCTCATTAAATACGCTAGTAGGATTTCCCTCAGTTCATTGCTCATTCCATCAGGCCTGATTTGCATGTCTACGTCTTCATTAATATTCGCAGCATTTGGCATCTTTGCAGAGTTCGATCCTCTAACTACCTGCCAGCACTGGCATCAAGGGAGGGACACCGAGTTCATTTCTAATGATGACAGCACTGAGGGACACCTGCGCCTGTCTGTCGATGTGATGTCAGGCTACGCCATGTCAATTCTTTGAGCTGTCTGATGAAAACTAAAGTAGTGTATCAAACGTTTCGGTCAGCATTGTTGGTAGGAGGAGGGAGTAAAGCGCTGTGCATTCCTGCCCAGTTGACACATTCACAGAGGAAACACATCAGGCATGAAGCTATTGTATCAACTTCTGTCAACATAAAATGAAAACCTAAATGAAAATCACTGACACAACAAAAAACACCAGCAACTCATAGCTTTAAAACAATTAGTCAATATTGACTCCAGACTAACCAATGAACATAGTTTTAGACTAGCAGGTATCTTTACACAGCTATCGAATGACTGATCTCAATGACTGCCTCCACGCATGCAGGTGTTAATGTAGCCCACACTCCTGGGCTATTAGATAACAGACACTAGTCTGTGTTATTGACTCGTTACTTTACCTCCATTTATAAAGCACCTATTGTATTACTGTGTTGTGCTTTCGTGCAGTGTGCCAACATTTTTTTCCCTTTTGAATTGAACTCGAAGAAGCGGAGTACAAAAGGAGAGACGATAAGCTGCCGCTGTGAGAGGAGTTATAGAGAGGGCTTGTAGCCCGTAAGATGAGAGGAGCGAGATGATACTGTGATAAGGCAGATTACTGTCATCAATAGCAGCCGAAGCTTTGAATCCTCCGCATGACACTGTGACAGCATGACAGCATGATAAAATGACACCGTGACACTGTGACAGCATGACAGAGTGACAGGGTGATAGTATGACACTGTGACAGTATGAAACTGTGACAGTGTGATAGTGTGACAGTATGATAGTGTGACAGTGTGATAGTGTGATACTGTGACAGTGTGATAGTGTGACACTGTGACATTGTGACAGCAGGGCGATTGAAGGTGCAGCTGTAATCTTCAAAGGGACCAACAGATACTAACTACCAGAAGATTATGATAATCCCTGAAATAGTTGGATCAGAATTACCAGCCATCAGAGGTCCCCCTCCCACTAACTACTAGTGAGCACATCCATCCCTCCTACACCTGATCCTCTCCTGAAAGCAGCTAATCCAGTCAGTTGTCTACTCTACCCAGACTATCCTACTCTATGATTCATAACCAATCGACATGCTTGAATTGGCTGCAAACCCAGGGGACCATAACAAACCTACAATTACAGGCTTGTCACCTACTATTGTTACAGAGTGACAGAGACAAAAGCACTGACAGATACTTGCATCATTAGAACATGTAACCATATGACAGAGAGAAGGGGGAGGAGAGAGGAGAGATAGGAAGGAGGAGAGAGAGGAGGAAGGAGAGGGAGGCGAGACAGGAGAGAGAGAGGAGAGAGAGGAGGGAGGAGAGAGGAGAGAGGGAGGGACAGACAGTGAACTTACGTATCTATATTCCATGGGGAGAGTGGGATTTTCATGGTAGTTGGCTCCTTTAGGATCACCCTGTCTTGTCAGGCTGGATGTGCTGCTCCTAAAACAGTCGAGTGATAGCAATGATTGTGTTTGCTTTCTCTGCTACAAAGTTAGATGCATAAAAGATTCGAATGCCACCCGTCAGCCTAGACATGCCCCCAGGGAACATTTCACAGTTTTGACGGAACAAAAGCGTCATTGAGAGTTGAGATTTTGTGAGGGCTGCCCGTCAATCTTTTCACTGAGTGCTCTCTCTCACTTACTCGTGTATACAAACATCGCACCAGATTAAAATGTGTGCGATCTTGGCCCTCAGGCTACGAGTAGAGTGTCAACACTTGTCCTGCCTGTCTAACAAGGTGTAGCATATGGGGCTGTGTGTAGATATTGATACAAACTGTCATTCACATGCATTGGCTATACTAGGGCCAGGACTGACTGGCTGTACTACACAGTGAGGGAGCAGTGAGGGATCGACCTATTTTAGTTCTAGTCAAGTATCTGTGGTTCACTCAATCATGCAGCTGTATTAATGTAACCATAGCAACGTTGGCTAAGTAATAATTGCACCAACTACCTATTCCCAGGACTGGAGTGAATCAAGTAGGAATGCGATGATTTGCAGTATGCTCCATTGATCTGTGTGAAAATTCTATCAAGCAAGGGATGAGACAGTGCGTGGATAATTAGAGGAGTTGGGTGAGAGCTGAAGAGAGTGGGTG
>ERZ1740065.2015-NODE-2015-length-12515-cov-12.674478_pt1 | contig 12515 bp, 13 predicted proteins | sample MGYA00581738_ERZ1740065 | MGnify/ENA primary metagenome ERZ1740065 (study PRJEB43018, sample SAMN04849749) | marine metagenome | isolation source: floating plastic debris | place: Pacific Ocean | collected 2008-09-01 | study: EMG produced TPA metagenomics... | reverse complement strand
ACGCGATGGACTGAGCTGCTCATCGCATAGCTCATCGTACTGCTTCATCGCATAGCGTGAATGCGGCTTTAGACCTGCCAGACTTGCGTAAAGGGAATGCTAGGCTGGTCTATATGTGAGCTTTCTACTGCAAGCATTTCCTACTCTAGGCTCACTTGATCTCATGAACAAGCTTATCACTCTGCATTGCCTCTTCAATCAAACAATAATCAATATTCTCCTTTTCAATGAAATTCAATGTGTAACAGAACTAATATACATTCTAGGAGCACCAGGATACCCCGCCACGCCCCAAGAGAGGACTGTCCGTCCGAGATTCGGGTATCCGTGTATGACTTGAGTCTTTGTTGACTCTCTCCACCTGCCTCCAGTCAGATTGCTACTGCATATTAGAATACTACTATCCTAATTATTGGTTCTTACTGCTCACTATGAATACGATATGATAATACAGCTTATTATGTTGAAAACTACTGAGGTTTATGTTGAGCCTGAGAACTAGACACTTTTCATTCTGTCGACAAGAATATTGTTCTACTGATATAAAATGGGATCGATGTAGCAATCTACGAGAATGCAGTTCATCCCCTACTGAAGCCCCTCCCAGAAACCTCCGTGCCAGTGCCGCTGAATCGAACAATGACACTTTCTGGTGCGAACTCATGGCCGATGAATTATCGCAGTTATCCTCTCCTGATACTATCTGGACCAACTGTAGGCGTGGTATCAAGCGACCAATCGCGTACTACTAGTATTTGGCCAAAAGTCGCCCGTTCACGGTTGACAGTCAAATTGCGGAGCTGCATTTGCAAAGATGGCTGAGATTGACACTAACTGCATGACGTTGACCAGATTTGTGCTGGAAGAGCAAAAGAGATTTCCTCATGCTAAAGGAGATCTGACAATACTTCTTCAGTGTCTGCAGACTGCGATAAAAACCATTCAGAATGCTGTAAGGAGGGCGGGAATATCGCACCTGTATGTTATTTCTGACCCACTGTCTCGTCCTGTCTTATCACGCATTGAACACGCTATAATTAATGCAGCTCTTGATTTTTGTATGCATTTTTAGGTATGGATTCGAAGGGACTACTAATGTGCAAGGAGAAGAAGTCAAGAAGCTAGATGTACTAGCCAATGATTGCTTCATCAACATGCTCAAGTCCTCCTATTCAACGTGCTTACTCGTGTCTGAGGAAGATGAAAATGTCATTGAAGTAACGACAGAAAACCAGGTTTTTATCACTTTAACTTCATCAACCACGTCGGCCCGATGTGCCCCCCTACATATAGCTACCAATTACCACTCCTTTCTACTTGCCTGAGATATTGTTTGTCCGTATTTTTAGGGCAAGTACATTGTGGCCTTTGACCCTCTGGATGGATCTTCCAATATTGACTGCCTCGTTTCTATTGGCTCTATCTTTGGGATCTACCGCAAGGTATAAAACATTTCTAGTGAGGAAACTAACTAAATTTTCTCGGCTTGCCAAGCTGCAGAGTGCTGATCAGCTATGACACTGCAATACCCTTGAGACACTGTTTATAACTAGGTGATCTATGTTTATTTTCTACTACCCGAAGGTATCAACTGGCAGTCCAGGCTTGGAAGATGCCCTACAGCCAGGAACGGAGCTTGTTTGTGCTGGCTACGCCCTCTATGGCAGTGCCACTATGATGGTCATATCACTGGGCCGGGATTCTGGAGTGCATGGATTCATGTTGGATACAGTGAGTGGTGAGCAGTCCATGATGAGTCGCTCCAGTCACATAGATTAGACTGAGTTCTTGCCTTATTTAGACCGTTGGTGAATTTGTTCTTACCCATCCTAAAATAACGATGGCACCCAAAGGAAAGTCAATCTATTCCCTCAACGAAGGTTATGCCAGGACCTGGAATGAGGCAGTCAAGGAGTACGTCAATAGTAGGAAGTATCCTGAGGTGAGATGATAGCCCTGTCACTGACTGCCGCAGGTAGTTTGATGCTGTCAATCAGTTTCGTCTCTCTAGGCTGGTAGTCCATACGCGGCGCGCTATGTCGGCTCCATGGTCGCTGATGTGCACAGAACATTGATTTATGGTGGCATCTTCATGTATCCGTCATCGACTTCCTCTCCTAATGGCAAGGTCAGCGATGTTTTCAACTAATCACCTCTTCCTGTGTGGCATTATAAGAATCACTGATATCTATCATGTAGCTCCGCCTGCTATATGAGTGCAACCCCATGGCTTTCATCATGGAGAATGCTGGCGGCCTTGCCTCCACTGGAAAAGGACGCATCCTTGAAGTTCAGCCTAAAAGCATCCATCAGAGGTGCCCTGTGTTCCTCGGATCGGCTCATGAAGTCAATGAGATAATCCGCCTCTACCAGAAACACAACATCCAGTAACGAGTATCTGTCCTATTGCTGTGCAGGATGACGCTGTATCCACATCTAGTCCGAATCACCTGTCAAGCTGACTGCACATTTCAACTTTCAAATAAACTATTCAAATAAATGTTGGTTCTATGGGTTAAAACAACTTTATTTTGATCACAGTGCAATGTTCTATCCAATCATATATATACTATGCGCCTTATCATAGCCACCTACTTGATGAGTTTTATCTTGAGACACGTTTTGCCTCTTCGGTTTTGCAGAGGATGGCCAGCTCGTCTAGCAGCGTGCTTCATGGTGGAGTTGTCCATTCTCGTTGATGATCCCAGATGGCGAACTAAATTCTTTGCTTTTCTATATCCGGTGGACTTCCGGTCGACACACTTCAGTCGTTCGTTGCACTGTACCGGAATTGTAGTGGTTTTGTCCCAATATCATTATCATTGCTTACTTATCACATGCATTAATGTAATATAACTTACCATCAAAACAGGTGAAGAACAATTTGGCCGCGTTTCGCCACTAGTTTCTATGCTAATACGGTAAGAAAGGTATATGTATTGTGATACTAATCCATTTGCACGTTGACGCACTAGTGATGTTGTAGGCGTCTTATGCCATCAGTGCACACGACTTTGTCATGTATGTATTATAGCGATCGTTTTCACTACAAATAACTATTTTATTTGCAAGTATGGTTTGATATAATGATGCTGTTCAGTCATGTTCGTGAAGTGAAGGAGCACTAATACAAGATAGTCGGCCCTAACTTATAACAGTTTGTGGTGCAGTACGCTGTACCATATACCCATCCCGGAGGGTGAACCTGTTTAGGAGTTGTTCTATTCATTTCCACTCGAGGATTATGATGATGGGTTTGAGGAGAAAATAAGAATCCGCTATGTCATTTTACAATCACCATATTAGTTACAGTATGGGGTATTCCATCTGATTCGCTGTTTTGTGTGTATCAATTATTGGCAGTGCTTTATGCTTTATTTATCACATTTCAGATGTAATTCTGAAGTAAACCATTGGTTATCCATTATCACAACTCGGTTTGTACGAATATGGCTGGGCTAGTTCCCATTGGTGGAGGAGAACAGGGTACTGATGCTCGATCTTACAACATGATGGAGATAGCAGAAGACAAACGAAGCAAAAGGAATCCGAAACAGCTAGATTTCGAGGCAGTAAGTCACCAGCCTACAGTAAATGTATGACCTATATGCTAGTGGATTGATCAGATGCCACGGTTACTTCTAGGCTATGGCAGAGTTCCGAACCATGTTCCCTGGTTTAGATACAGAGCTCATAGAATCTGTTCTCCGCGCCAACAATGGCGCCGTGGATGACACTATCGATCACCTGCTTAAAATGACAGTTAATGATGAAGGAGGAGTGGAGACTGCTAGCAGCCCTCCCACTCTGCCACCCAAACCCAGCAGCAATATCAGACGCTCCAATGAGAGGTTGGCTCCTCCTGAACCTTCTCCTGCGCTTCCACCAAGGGAAGGCTCTCTTAAACGAAATAAAAATAGAAGTCCAGTGTTGTACACCACTCCACAGACGAGGTATGATACGGAGTGGAATGGAATGGTGATACCCATGCTTGGCAGGCTTCCCTCAGACTTCCTCAGGTACTTGCAGTAACGTAGTAGTTGTAGTAATTAGTCCCACATCCCATTCTCTCTGTACATGGCTACTGCTGAGTATAGGGATTCAGAGCTTCAGTTGTATGTGTACAACTTGCTGTGGGAGACCTTAAAATAGCAATTATCATTCTTATGAAAATTGTTAGATTACAAAGATTATATGAACCGTGGAATCTGTGTGCAGTGTCAGTGATAGAATGCAGTATATATGCTATAATCGACCGAGTAACAGTCAACCAGAACTATTTCACTAACATGATGCTGGCATTCCACTGAAGGTGCTGTGCCAAGTTTAGTGACCTGAATCAGTGATATGGAAGACACTTTGAATCATAGCTTACGCTCATTCACAGATATCAGCTGCTGAGACAGAACCATTATTATAGTATAGTAGTATTATGTATAAACAAGACAGTATGTGCATGGTGCTATATTGTCATGGGATAGAGACATCAGCTGTCTGTCATTATCAGGTTGAAGCCTGTGGACCACCCACCTCCTCGACCTCCCAAGGCTCTGACCACTAAACAGAGATCTCAGTCTATGAGAAACCGGATTCCCATGCATCTTGCCGAGAAACCCGTTCATAAAAAGTCTTCAACTCTCCAACACAGAGGCACATTCACTGGCCACTCAACAACCAATAATGTCTTACAAGCCCAGAAAAATAGACAGGGGCACATAACTTCAGTAAGTGTGTCATCTCGTTTCTAGTTGGGCTCGTAACTCGATTAATTTATCTACTGTATGTCTTGTCATGTCTGTACCATAACCTGTTCAATGGAAATATTCTGAAATACCATCAATAATATTTATGGAAAATTCTGCCTCTAGCAATGTTTCCAAGTTTCCAATGTCTCAGGCTTCGTCATTGTTATGATTGTGATGGGTTTTAGGGAGTTGGTGAGCGACTGAGTTCTAATGTACTGAAGAGACAGATTGAGGCAAACCAGCGTCGTCTGCAGGAGTCATGTGACACTAACGATGTCGACTCGGATACAGACCGGTTCCTCGAGGATGAGAGGTTAGGATGTTTGTGTCCAATCGTACGCCGCGCTGCGTGTCGTCAGTGTGTGTGTCGTCAGTCTGTTGTCTGTGTGTGTGTCGTCTGTCTGTGTGTTGTCAGTCTGTGTGTCTGTCGCAGTCTCCTCCAGTGGTGCCAGTGTTCATTCCTCTCACCGATTCATCTACTCCAGTGGTGTCGGTGTTCATTCCTCTCACCGATTCATCTACTTCTATTCAGGCTGGCACTTATTATGCAAAATGAAGAATTTCTGAGAGAGTTGAAGAGAAATGAGGATTTCATGCGGACTCTGGAGTTTGAGAGAGGTTTGTGTGTCTCACTACATTTAACAAGTATCAAGGGAGACAGCGTGCTATCATTATCTCGCATATATTTCTCAGACATGCTGGCAAGTAGGCTTGCACATGAGCAGAAGAAGAACCGTGAGCTTGTGCAGCAGTCTTCATCAGAAAGGACCGCCACCAACTGGATGGTTCCACGGGCGTCTGAGCGAGACGAGGAGTCCATACCTTCGAGTCTGCATATCAGTGACTTCACAAGTGAATCAGTCAAACCCAACCAGAGGGAGCCCGCTTCCCCAGACCAGTCCTCAGTCTTCTCTGAACCACTCAGCTCTTCCAGTGTACCAGATGAGAAGAGTGATGTCGATTTTAAGGACCAGCTGAAGTCCATGGGTGCCAGTGAGTGTTGTGGCTGTAATCCCATATCAATTACTGCTTACTTGTTGTCAAATGGAAAATCTAATTGAAATCTCTGTGCCCAGCATCGAAAAAGAAGTTTGCTCTACTGGCGAAGAAGTTCTTTACAACTGCTAGAAAGAAGAGGAAAGGTAATCTCAAGATCGTTCGCGATGGCTATGGGCCATCGACCTTGAACTTGCTGGATGACAATGATGATGAGGATTTGATGGATCTGACGAGCAGTGCCGCACAGCTGGACAGAGAGGAGAATATTCTATTTGAGCCTCTGGTATGATTGCTGTATATCCACTGTCCCTACTGTACTGACTCTGTGCTGCGTCTACCCTCCTGTGTTTCTATGCTGCTTTAGCCCGATGCCTGGACATCAACTCCATCATCCGGAGAGAGGTCAAGGTCAGAGTCAAATCATGTCACCGCCCCCAGGGAATGGTTATAGCACTGCCTCTATCCACTCCCCCAGATCCACAATCACCTGCGGAAACTATCACTTGTCATAGCCATTGATGTGATCGCTGCCACTGGACTCAGTAACTGCTGCTTTAGATCTACTATTCCTACCAAGTATTCCCTGTGTGCTCGAGTTGAATACTGTTGTATTAGTACCATTTGTTGTAGTCTATCGGTAGATCCTCACTTCCAGTTGGTCAGTATTGCATTTACCTATGTTCATCCATCTTACAGTTGACGTTCAATTTTATATTTGACCATGTGGTCTCTCTCTCTATCATGTATATCTTTGTATTTAAGTACTAAAATTATATTTTTTTATTGCACTATGAATAATTAGTGATCAACAATCCAGTATTTACTTAGTGTACTAAAATCATGGGAAAGCGACTCCGTAAAACTCGTGGTTTTTTTTGTTAAAGCATGTATAAGAGCAGAGCAGGGCTCTGATTGGTATTTCGAGATGATTCCCCATCGTACTGCACTTGAGGTTCATCTTCTACAAATCAACCCACAAATTACAGTAGGTTAATATAATATGGAACATGCCACTGGATAGTATACCTTAGGCTTGATGAAATGTACACATTCCAGCCATGTGTTAAGGAACGGTTCACCACAGACTGCACAGTCACTCGACTGGGACAGAACCGGCTTCAGGTCTTTAAACTTGCGCAGTCGCGGTCGCAGCGGTGAAAACCTACAACACAAGTATTGAGATCATCCAGTGAGGGACAACTGTTCAGCTGTTTGCTGCCTGACGCTGTTCTACATCAATCGAGGGATTCAATATCTCACTACCTGTCTTTGAGTGATTTCATTATGTAACGAGCTGTAATCTCCTTCAACGATAGCACTTCCTCCTCCTGTACCGAACTGACTGGCAAGTGAGACAACAAGGGGTTTCCTTCACAATGCAGTTCCTCTAGCGGCAGCTGTTCCATCTCGGTGGGGAAGATTCTTAAATCATTTGCTGCTACATCAAGTATCTTCAGGTGGTAACACTTGCCAATACTCTGGAAAGGATAGTTAGAATAGATAGGTCTAGTCTGCATACCCGTGATGTATACATAAATGTCAGGCTCTACCTCAGGTAACTCCCTCAGCCTATTTAAAGGTACATGGAGCTCTTCTAGATTAGAGAGAAATCCAAGCTCAAGCGGAAGCCTTTCAAGGTGATTCTTTGATATCCGGAGCTCTCTCAGTCGACTTAATGCACATATCTCAATCGGTAGAGTTCTCAAATCATTACTGTCCAAACTCAACCTTTCTAGGCTCACCAATTTGCACACATCCTTTGGAAGGTTTTTAAGCTGATTGTTGTTTAGGTTGAGGACAGTTAAGGACCTCAAAGTGGCTAAAATATGAAACAGGTTACTTGATCATAAACACTTCAACTGCCATCTCTCATCGAAATCAAAAAAGGAAAAATACTCACTGAATACTCCGTCAGGAATTATATCAATATGATTCTGGAAGAGATGCAGAGTTTCGAGAGAGAGAAGGCTTCCAATGCAGTCTGGAAGAGTACTAAAGTCATTCTTTCCAAGATTCAAGGAGAGTAACTAAGGAAATAAATCATGCACCTAATAATTTTACTAACTATCAACACATAAGACATAAACTAGTAATATTTCAGCTGAATTTACTTGGATCAGTTGACCGAACTCATCAGGTAATGTGGTAAGACTGTTTCCTTTCAAGTCTATTTGGACCAAGGTATGTAATGTCCCTATTATTCTAGGTACTTTTCCCAGCTTCTTGAAACTTAGATTTACGTTTCGAGCTTGTCCTTTTATCGCCCTGAGCAAAAGACTGTCAGCCATCACAAGAACTAGACATAGAAGATAATTTATGCGTTCAAGTACGACTTATCTCTACGATTACTGTGATGGGAAAACTGCATTCTATTTACAACTCGTGCGCATGCTCTGGTTGCTATGTGACAAATGCTTTACCGTAAAGGACTCGCTGTTTCGACCTCATTGCCTGCGCGGTAGTACGAATGTTCCCTCTATTGACTACTGACTCCAGACCAAGGAACTTATACGCTAACGTAGTATATAACTTCCTTGGTCTAGACGCGGAATGGTGAAACTGAACATCCAGCAAGAAAGATGATGTTGAGCATAGTACCATCATCTGAGAGTTCTATTTATGCAGAACACTAGTTCAGATCCTTGTAATTTTTCTCCGTCTAAGTCGTCCAACTATCGATGTACTGCAGCCCAAGGGCACCACGACAGAGGAAGTGCTTTCATGTCAGCTCTATTACTGGGCTCCCAACCACATGAATGAAAATGTCAGGGTTGGATTGTATGCTAGAGAAGTGTGTATTGCCCGCAGCAGATAGATCATTGTTGCATAGTCTGAGACCATGTCTTTATGACAAATCATCCTTCAACGTCCTTCTCTATAATAGTTCACTCGGATTGCCACCTTTATTACTCCCGACTCACCAATCAGACCTCAGCTACTGACCCTTGTGTACAGCACACAGTACATCATCCAGATATAACAGTACCAAAGTGAGAGCCTCCTATAGGTTTATTGAACTCAACGACAGAATTGGTAATCTGCACAGTGTATTATATGGTATCACATGTATACATCAACAGCAGATGACACACCGGTTTACTATTCTTACAAGGTAACTTGGAATCACCTAATTCATGATTATGGCTAGTTCCTACAACTATTCACAACAGTGACGGGCTACTACAGCAGAGCATAGAATAGGGAAATGACAGTCAGACTCTCTAGTGCTGGTACAGTCCTCTTCATCATCTGATACGTGTCATCTCGTGAGAACTCTCCCACAGCTAACAATTACATGTCAGATTTATCAAGCGCTTCCATGGTTGTATCGCTTCTGGTCTGTGATCCCAGATGCGGCATGGGCACAGCACCCAGCACACCGCATCCCTGGGAGAAGTAGATAAGGCTTTCAGCCAGCTTGCTGGGGGCTCCCTCCACAACATTGGCAACATCAACCACCTCAACAAACTCCACAAGTTTGCGGTCTGTAACGCTCCGGATGGTGGCGTTGTAAAGAGTGTGCACAGTGTGGTTGTGACTGGCTTTGGCACCTGTAGACATCCAAGTATGCAGGTTGACTTGAGTAACACCAAGATGGCAGCTGTAAAAGGGCAGCTTCTCATTTCTTCTCACCCACCTGTTATCAGAAGTACGGGAACAGACAAGGCTCCCATCTTCTCAGCAATGCTTGTGCGATGAACAAATGCATCTATATAGCCCCGGATGTTCTTTGCATTCATGGTCTTGTTGAGCTGCTCATGGAAAGCATCTACCACGGCCTTGACCTGGTCCATGTTCTCGGCATGAGTGAAGTCTCCAAACCTGTGCATGATGAGGTAATTCTCTGCCGACGGATTCATACCTCCCAGCAGCTTGAAGTTTATCATCTGCAGAACGTTATCAGCGTTTTAGGTTAGTGAGAAACTATAAGCTACAAACTAATGTACTATGGGCAGTCAGCCAGGTGCTACGGCTGAACTGCACACTGAGCAACAACATTCATAAAACCGCAGTACAATCATAATCTTGTTGAGAAAGTGGCAACGTGACTAGCGGCTCAGCACATGTTTACACAAAAAGCAAATAGAGGTCGTACAAGGTTGATTTGAGAGGGAGCTGAAGTCAACAGCAATATGATAAACAAGGTGCCTGTACTACGGCTAGAACACAAATTCAACTATTCACTAAGGTCACCTATCACGGTGTGGTATCATCTAGCATGCAACATAAAGGTAACGTATGCAACATTTAAAACAGAATCTGCATAAACCCTTTGCAGAACGAACGATTGTTACACGGAGATAATTTAGGTCACAGCCTGAGTGCTGAACTGAACTTCAAACCATCACCATGTACGAAAAGCTGCAAACAAACCTTGTCCTGCAGAGACTCGAGGAAACCTGCAGACGTGCTGGTACAATGGATGAGAATAGCGCCATGCAGCTTCTTCTGAGGAGAGAGAGCCAATCGTGCCAATATGTTGGCTCCTGCACCCTCACCCAAACCAATGACAGGGCAGTGAACCTTCTCTGTGACCTCACCGATAGCCGCAGCCAGTTCATCCAAGCTAGGAAACTTGCAATCTACAAACATACTGTATGACCTCAGCCTGCAACTCCGATGGGACCGAGCTGCAGGAGAACTACTGCTATCTCCTACGTAGTAAAACAAACCGAGATACAATGCACATGAACTGCAGTCTCAAGCAAAATCATATAGTGGTGTTGTTAGTTTAATTACAGTTGATGCAAATAAGTAGCAGTCATGAGCATACTTGAATGAATGAATACAAGTGAATAATGCATCGCATCAACATACGCCCACATGCTCCCACCTACATCTACGTGTGTACAGTAGTTTTTTGTACACAAAAAATAAGAGCACCTTTCGGCAGATCGGCCGCTCCATCTTCGTGACCTGGAAGGTTGACATGTACCCAAGTGGCTCTTTTCGTAACTTCACTCATGGATGGGTGATTCACGAAGTTCGCCCATGATGAGCTGTTACAGCCCAAGTCATGGACTGTTAGTATCACAGCTTTAGCATCATCCAGCTGACCGAGAATGTCGCAGACCAGAGGCCCGGATTTGCTCGTCTCAAACGTTGTCCTGCTTGCAGCCATATTTCCGAGCGTCCAGCGGAGGAGCAAGTAACAGCAAAGGTGGCTTGAAAGCTACTGAAATGAGTACGTGACTGGATCGATAGAGTCGCAATCCTGGTACCACGTGATATTAGCGGTTTTTCACTTTTCACATCCAACCAATCAGACGTGGATATCTTCACCCGCCGAGGGACGATTCATCTTCAGACGCCGTTGCAATACTAGATCGTGCTAGTGGAGCTGTGCCCCTGCCACAGTCACCAGGCTCAAACGGTCCGCAAGCTACATAATAATCATGCGAGTACTACCCAACTGGCACAAGCAATCATAGCTTTGACAATCCCTGAACACGCAAAATGATACTGCAATCACCCGTGTGGCAGACACAAGCAGGTACCCCGGTTGTGAATCCAAAACCCAAGGCAGCACATGGCTATATCTCACAAGGTCTTGCGTACCAACGTATGGTCTGGCTACAAGGGCTAACTGAGGAACACGGCATGCACTAAAATCTATGGGGAATATGAAGGCAGAGACTAGTGTTCCTCGCCCTCTACTCTATGAGAGAGTACTTGCAATTACTAGTAGAAGTCATGGGCCAGAGTATCTGAGAGCAGAGGAAAGATCACCAGGTACAGGGTAGCAGTAAACTGAGATACAGTCTGTACGGTCTCAGGTTTATATGGTTTGGGATGCCATTGATGGTCAGGTGGGCAGCTTGTCAACGACTGCTGCCTGTTGACAGACTTGTAGTCTACTAGCTCAGCCCCTCCTATGTGGGTCTGTCTGTTCTAACATGAAAGCAAGACCATTTCTGCCCTTCGGCCTTTTATAGGGTTCTGGTCATAATCATGACTGAATGCATGACGGTTGTGACCAAGAATGTTCCAGAACGCATGTTATATAATCATCTGACTGTACATTGCATCTGCCGATTGGGAATCATGTCTCCCTGCAGCATGGCAGATAATCAGGAGTCGTCTCCATGATCAGAGTTGTACCCCTTGCACAGAGTTGTACCCCTTGCACCTCGGGGTGATGTCAGAGGTCAAGGCTGATTTGACCTGCGGGGCCTCCATTGGCAATACTGTGACGCCTCGTATTGTAATATTGTCTCACCCTGCTCGGCAGCAGTTGATTGGTAGTCATCTCCCCTGCATGGTGTCGGGTAATCGGGAGTTGTCCCCTTACCCGTCAATACGGAATTGGGAGTCTTCCCCCCTGGTCGGAGTTGTCTCCCCTTGCACCTTGAGGCAATGTTGGGGATCAAGGTCGATTTGTCCCATGGGCCTTCGTTAGCGAGATTGTGGCACCCCCTTAGAGGAATATATATTCCTCTAAGGGCACCCTTAACTGGTCATCTCCCATGTGCAGAGTCATGTTCCCTCGCACCGTGCGTACACGTCGGCGGTGGAGCGGGCCGTTCAATCAGAAGACCGTAACATACATGCATATACGCATATTCATATTCATTCGTATGTGCACTACATCTTTAGTATGTAAGGATTCTTGTAGTACAAACATGAGCTATGTTCGATCTGAGTACTCGTGGTTTTGAGCTAGACTAGATTCATCATTGTCATCTAGGAGCCTGCACAACACCAGCCAGCGAGAGAGAAAGAGAGAGGGAGGGAGGGAGGGAGGGAGGGAGGCACCACGCCAACGAGAGT
>ERZ1740065.2014-NODE-2014-length-12516-cov-5.133296_pt1 | contig 12516 bp, 11 predicted proteins | sample MGYA00581738_ERZ1740065 | MGnify/ENA primary metagenome ERZ1740065 (study PRJEB43018, sample SAMN04849749) | marine metagenome | isolation source: floating plastic debris | place: Pacific Ocean | collected 2008-09-01 | study: EMG produced TPA metagenomics... | reverse complement strand
TTCGCGACGAGGAGCTCGACCGCACCGAGCCCAGTACCGACCAGTGGGATCTTCCCTCCGATGGCGTCTGGGAAGGCCTCGGTCCCCATTTGCCCCCAGCCCCTCCCAGTTCCCCCGCCCTCTACGCCCTGTGGAAGCCCCTGACCTGGGCCGCCGTACTGGTAGTGACCGCCGGAGTAGGCTATTTTATCTACTCCTACCAGCAACAATTGGCCTCCCTGACCGAACAGGTGGAAGCCCTTCGGGCCCAGGGCCAGGCCAGTGCCTCCCCAAACGTCACCACCGAGCAAGAACCCACTACGGCTCCCCTCCCCCCCAGCTTGCCTCCCAAGAACCCAGCTTCCACTGAGCCAACGGAACGCGAGGGAGCACCCGAGACGAGCGCTCTACTGGACGAACGGGAGCAAGCCGCGCGGGAAAATGACCCGGACGTGCCCTTCCCACCCAGCCTCCGTTTGGCACCGGGTGAGGAACCGCCCAAGCCTGGTTCGCTGGCGGGCCCGTCTTCCGAACGTACTGCCCTAGCCAGCTCCCCAACGAATGACCAAAGCACCGCAGAACGCTCCACTGCGGAAGCCAAGCCCCCAGCTCCATCGGCTGACCACCCGGTGGAGACGATGGCAAACCTGACGTCGGACCCCGCAGAAAATAAGTACCCAGTGGAAGAAGGGGCACCGGAAAAGGACCAGCAGGATTCCGTAGCCGGAACGGTGGGAGCCCTGGGGCAAGCGGAAACAGGGCCCAGGACAAACGTGGTTTCCCCAAGCGACTTAGCAGTACTGCCTCGGCTACCGCTGGAAGCATTGGTATTGGTTGTCGGGCCAGTGGAAGTGCGGCCAATCAGGACCTCCGGTGGCGAGTCGACGATCATCCCTCGCTTGCGTCCCGGAGGACGTGGCTTTTACGTAGGTCTACTGCTCGCTCCCACCTCCGGTTTTGTACGGATCAAAGGACAGCCCCGCAACCCCAGGGATTTTGCGCGGGACAAGACCTCGGTAAGCGGAATGTGGGGCGGAGAAGTGGGCTACCATTGGAATCGCCGTTGGTCGGTGGCGCTTGGGGGGCAGTACGCTAAGTTGAACCTGCGGTCGCGGCACTTGGTGAGCTTGCGGTATTCCCGCCAACTGGAACGGCCGGGCCCCAATCAGCGTTTCGAAAGCGATTATCGGGTACCAATTCCCACGGCCTACGGGGAGGTCAGCTCGGAGATCAGCCTGTACCGCGAGTCCGCTACTCCCATTGCCGACGCCAGCGACGTACCGCTGGGCCTACAGACGAACCAGCAATTGGTCCTCCTCCACCTTCCACTGATGGTCCAGTATCGCCTGACCGATGGGGCTTTGCGGCTGACCGCACAGGGTGGGGTGGCGGCCAATCTCCTCCTCGACAACAGTACCGAAGTGCTCGCCACGACGATCAACCGCCGGGGCTTGGTGCACCAACGGTCGCGGGTCATCGAGCAGCATCGCAACTTGCGTTCGGTCAGTTGGGATTACCTCTTGGGCTTGGGTTTGGAATGGCAGGTGGCTCCTCAATGGCAGCTCTCGGTAGAACCCGTCTTTAGTCAGTCGCTGACGCCCATTTTTGCCAACGAGCGGTGGAAGAGCACCCTGGTCAAGAGCGCACTGACCCTGGGGATTCAGTACCAGATCTAGGCCTCCTATCCAAGCGGAGGCTTCACCGCGGCAAGGGTCAGGTCCTGGAGGGCAAACATTTTACCGGATCAGCACATCAAAATCGGGCTTGAATGGCTACCTTCGCGGGCAAAATACCGCTAGTATGATCGTATCCGCAATTGTAGCCATGGCCCGGAACCGCGTGATCGGACACCACAATAAAATTCCCTGGTACCTGTCCGCTGACTTGAAGTACTTCAAACGGACCACCCTGAATCACCACGTAATCATGGGTCGGAAGAGCTTCGAATCCATCGGTCGGCCCCTACCCAAGCGGACCAATATCATCATTACGCGCAACCCTTTCTACATCGCTTCCAACTGTCTGATCGTCGACTCGCTCGACGGTGCCCTGGCGCTGGCTCAACAGCAGGAGGAGGAAGAGGCCTTCATTATCGGGGGTGGTGAAATCTACCGCCTGGCGATGCCCCTACTGGATCGACTCTACCTCACCGAGGTGGACTTGGAGCCCGAGGGAACGGTTTTCTTTCCCGAGTTCGACGCGGCCGAGTGGACGGTGGTATCGGAGGAAGCGCACGCCCCCGACGAAAAGAACGAATGCGCCTACGTTTTTAAAGTACTGGAACGCAGGAAGGAGTAGGAACGGATTTTACTGTAACCATTTTCCGAAGGCCTCCAATTTCTCCGGGTTGGCCTCCAGCCAGGTAGTCACAGCTTCGCCTTTGGCCTGGCTCAGGTAGTAGCAAAAGGCTTCGGTATGACCCGCGTCGTCGATACTGGTAAAGAAGGGGGCGTAGACCTCCCACCAGACGCCTTTTTTACCCTCCTCATTGCCCAGCATGGAAAAGATAGCTTGGGTATTTTCAACAAACAGCTCTTCGGGCGTTTTGTCCGCATTCTCCTCCGTGCTGTTTCCGGCGATCATCAGGGGAATCAGTAGGTCCAGGGCGGAAAACTCGTTCTTGTCCTCCAACATTTCCACGGAGATGTTGATGGTGCGGGCGTCTTCCCGACTGACGCCCCGGTGGAGCAATTGGGTCAGGAGGGACCAGGCGTCGGCGGAGCGTTCGGAATCGGGTTCGAGAAAGAGAAAGAGGTAGAGGGCCAGCAGGGCGGGTACCCGTTCGCCTTGTTCGGCTTTGAGGGTAGCCAGCAAGTAGTGGCTACTGCTGTGGTCGGGATTGATTTCGATGCCTTTAATTAGGTGCATTTCGGCCAGCTCATAATCCTGGGTCCGGTAGTTGGTGAGGCCGGCATTGTAAGGCAGGAGGTAGCTGTCGGGAAAGGCCTTGATGCCTTTGGCGTAAGTTTTTAGCGCCGCCTTGGTTTTGCCTTGGTTGTCGAGCGCGGAACCTTTGATCAAGTAGGCCTCTTTAAGGTATTGGTCCTTTTGCTTGAGCACCTTGTTGGCGTGGACGATGGCGGCCGCATGGTCTTGAGCTGCGTAGTGGGAATAGGCAATTTCGTAGTGGAGGAGGGGATCGTTGGGAGCAACTTTTAGGCCTTTTTCGTAAGTGGCGATGGCTTCGGCATAACGCCCGGCGTCGTGGAGGGCAATTCCTTCTTGGACCAAAGTGTCTAAGCGACTTTGCGCAAAACTCAGCCCGGGAAGTAAAAAGAGAAAGAGAGAGAGTGTATAGTTTTTCACCTTGCTATTTTTTGAGAATGGGACAATAAAAGTCGGCATTTACCAAAGGTAAACATTTTGAATAAAGTAGACTGGTTCCGGGGGCGTGAAAGGGCGCAAACAGCCCGGCAGATGTTTGAATGGGGGCAAACAAATTGGTATTTTTGACCGTCACCTAAAGCCAAACTTCCATGAAACCATCTTCATTCCCCAAGTTTATTATCCTCCTTTGCCTCTTCCTCCCACTCTGGGCACTGGCCCACGGGGTCAGCCCGGCAGATCAGGCGATTCTGACCAATGGCGGCCTGCTGTCCTACATCTGGGTGGGCGCCAAACACATGCTGACGGGCTACGACCACCTCTTGTTCCTGGTGGGGGTCATTTTTTACCTCGACAACTTCCGAGATATTGTCCGCTTCATCACCGTGTTTACCATCGGCCACAGCATTACCCTCATCAGTGCCACCTACCTAGGCATCCAAGCCAATGAGCATTTGATCGATGCCGTTATTGCACTTAGCGTGTTGTACAAGGGATTTGAAAACCTCGGAGGCTTCCAAACTTGGTTCGGGACAAAATCCCCCAACCTCTTGATGATGGTTTTTCTCTTTGGCCTCATCCACGGTTTTGGATTATCAACCCGTCTGCAATCCTTTGACCTGGGCGAAGGGCAGTTTTTAGCCAAAATCGTCAGCTTCAACATCGGGGTAGAACTGGGGCAGGTCCTGGCCCTGATCCCCATCGTCTTCGTCCTATCACGCTGGAAGGGCCGCGACAGCTACCGCAGTTTTTACCAAGTGGCCAACTGGTTTTTGGTCGTGGCGGGAATTGGCCTGTTTGGCTATCAGATGTACGGCTATTTCTACGGCGCAGAACACGCCCACGAGCACGTACACGATCATTCCCACGACGGACACTCCCACGGCGATGGACACCAACATTCCAAGGATGGAGACGATCATCACCACGACCATTAAATCGCCGATAAATAGCTAAACGGATAAAATAAAAGACCTCATTGTGGCGCATTGGGAGCCCCCGCCTCGGCTGAAAGCCTGGCCCTTACTCCTTTTCCCCGATTGTATTGCCAAAAACATAAACTATCATTTATGTTTTTCATAAAAAACATATATTTTTATATATGGATTCTGCCGCCGATATTTGCCTCGAAATAGTTGCGGAGCGCGGTAAAGAAAGCAGCGAGTAGGGACTCCGTACTAGCGTTGGATATTGAACAAAAATAGGTCGAGGCTAGGCCGAGGGCCCCTCCGTAGCCGGTACATTGATATTTTCTCTTAATCGTCCAATTGATTGCCGTCAAGCAAGCGAAGTGCAAACGCCGTTCGCCCTGGCGGGCAATGTCATAAAGACATTCATTTTCTCCTTATTCCTTCCATTCGTTCAGTGATGAACGCAAAAACAAAACCACATGCAGTTAGGTATCAAATCAAGTCGAGAGCAACGTTCCGGTACGGAGCAAATCACCAAGGTGGCCGTGGCTCAGGGAGATGGCATCGGACCAGAAATCATGAAAGCTACCCTGGCGATTCTGAAGGCCGCGGGGGCCCGAATTGAGCCGGAGTTTATTGAGCTCGGCGAACGGGTGTATTTGGCGGGGAACTCAGCGGGCATTGCTGAGGAAAGCTGGGAGGTGATCAAGCGCAACAAGGTCATTCTCAAAGCCCCCATCACGACCCCCCAAGGCAAGGGCTACAAAAGCCTCAACGTGACCCTGCGAAAGTCACTGGGACTTTTTGCCAACGTCCGGCCGGTACGGGCCCTTGATCCCTTTGTAGCTACGGGTCATCCCACGATGGATGTGGTCATCATTCGAGAAAATGAGGAAGACCTTTACGCGGGGATCGAGCACCAGCAAACCCAGGATGTGGTACAGTGCCTCAAGCTGATTACGCGGCCGGGTTGCGAGAAGATCATCCGCTACGCTTTTGAATACGCGCGGGCTTACGGAAGGAAAAAGGTGACTTGTATGGTCAAAGACAACATCATGAAATTGACGGATGGCTTGTTTCACCAGGTCTTTCAAGAAATTGCGCCCGAATATCCCGAGATTGAAACGGAGGTGCAAATCATCGATATCGGTGCGGCGCGATTGGCGGCCCACCCGGAGCGCTACGACGTGGTGGTGACCTCCAACTTGTACGGCGACATCATTTCGGATATTGTTGCGGAAGTGGCGGGTTCCGTGGGGCTGGCGGGCTCGGCCAACGTCGGCAAAGAAATTGCGCTGTTTGAGGCGATTCACGGTTCGGCTCCCGACATTGCCGGACGGGAAATGGCCAATCCATCGGGGCTGCTGAACGCCGCCGTGATGATGCTGGCCCACATTGGTCAGTCAGAAATTGCGGATAAGATTAAAAATGCCTGGTTGGCCACCATTGAGGATGGCATCGCCACGGCCGACATCTATCGGGCGGGCCAGCGTCAACAAAAGGTGGGTACGCAAGCCTTTGCCGAGGCCATCATTGAGCGCTTGGGTAGCCAGCCCCAACAGCTAAAAGCCAGCCGTATGACGCTGGGCAATGGCTTGATCAACATCAAGGCCTACGAGCGCCCCGCAGTGCGCAAAACCCTGGTGGGAGTAGACGTATTTCTCGATTGGCCCGGCTCGGACCCGCAGATTATCGGTCAGCAGTTGGATCAATTGGGCGATGCCAAGATGAAGCTCAAGATGATTACCAACCGGGGGGTCAAAGTATACCCCAAGGGGCAAGCATACACCTACTGTACGGACCACTGGCGGTGCCGGTTTATCGCGACCGAGGTGGCCCCCCAAGCCTCGCCTCCGATGTATCGAGAAATCACTTTCGAGCGTTTGCTCTCCCTACTGAGCAAATTACACCAAGCCGGTTTCGACGTCATCAAGACGGAGAACTTGTACGAGTTCGGCGGACGGCGGGGCTTCTCCTTGGGACAGGGAGAATAGCCGTTTGCTATCCATCATTTGGAAAAGCCTACTCCGGTGTTCATCATGGGGTGGGCTTTTCTAGAAGCCATCTGGACCAATTAATGGCTTGACTCCAAGAGCGCGTTGCCGAACCGAGAGGGGGGCAACGCGTTTTTTTGAAAATGATGGAGAAATTAGCGATATTCTCCTCGGTCAACTTCACCAATCCACTGGGGCGAGCTGCTTATGGAAAAAAACAAATACCGATTACCCCCTACCGTTTTTAAGATTTTTCAAGAGTTTGGAAAATACCGACGGCTAAAGCCCCTCGAAATCTTGATTCCCGTTGGCAAGCATTGCGACCGCATCTTTTACGTACAGCGGGGCGGATTGCTCAAGCGGTTTCACCAGGACGAAAGCAACCAGCTGCGGACCATTTCCTTTCACCTGCCCAACCATCGCCCCATCATCACCATTGCCGAGAGTTACTACTACGAGGTACCCTCCAACTACGAAATCAAGGCTTTTGAAGCCACCGAAGTCTTTGAATTAAAAAAGGGACTCATCGACCAAAAAATCAACGAAGACACGGCGCTGCGGGATTTTTACTATTCCAGGGTCCTCGACATCCTCATTTACGAAAATGAATTGAGGGCCAAATTGATCAGCTACCGCAGCACGGAGCTGTACGCCTACCTCTTCAAAGCACACCCCGAGATCATCGCCCAAGTCCCTTCCAAGTACATCGCCGAATTTATGCGCATTTCCCCCGCCTGGCTCAGCAAGCTGCGCCGGAAGCAATCCTCTTGATGCAGCGCCCTCCCTCTTGGCCAGGTCAGCCCCCCAGATTTGTTGAACTAGTACAATAAATTTGCTCGGCCCCCATCGTAATTTTGCCTTATGGCTGGTGGACTATCGTCCCCACCGGTTTGATCCGGGCTAGCGCACCATTGAGCCCACATCCACCATTAAACTCAACTTATCCACAAGCATCATGAACGTACCGAACGATACCATCCCAACGATCATTGAGCGATTCTACCACTGGGAACGGACTACGCCGGATCGGGTCTTTTTACGACAGCCAAAAGGAGATCAGTGGTTGCTCCTCAGCTACGCCCAGGCGGGGCAGGAGGCCCGTAAGATGGCCAGCGCACTGCGCCACTTGGGACTTCGAAAAGGCGACCACGTCGGCATTTACTCCAAGAACTGCTACCACTGGATCTTGGCGGATTTGGCGATTATGATGGGGGGCTTTGTATCGGTCCCCCTGTACGCGGCCTTGCCCAAAGACCAGCTGGCGGAGGTGGTGGCCCTGGGGGATTTGAAAGCCATTTTCCTGGGTAAGCTCGATAGTTGGGGAGAGAAGCGTACGGCCATTCCCGCCGACACCATCGCCATCCGGTTTCCACACTACGCGGGAAATGCTCGGATAGCGATGGGTAAGGATTGGGATCAACTGGTGGAAGCAGCCGAACCCGCCCCCACCTACGTACCGAACTTGGATGATTTGTGGACCATCAAATTTACTTCCGGCACCACCAGTACCCCCAAGGGCGTGATGCACATCCACCGAAGTCCCGCCCTGATCATGCGCAGCGAAGCGGAGAACGGTCGGATGGGTTACTTTGACGTAGCGGAGCCCCGTTTTTTCTCCTACCTGCCCCTCAACCACATCGCCGAGAGACTGGGGCTGGAAATTCCCGCCATCTGGCTGGGGGCCAGCAGCTCCTTCGCGGAGTCGCTCGATTCCTTTGCTAAAAATTTACGTGAGACCCAACCCAATATGTTCTTTGCGGCACCGAGGATTTGGACCAAATTTTACCTCGGCGTGCTGGCCAAAATACCACTACGGCGACTGGAGTTGTTGTTAAAAATACCGCTAGTGGCGGGCTTGATGAAGAAGAAATTGCGCCGGGCCCTGGGGATGCAAAACATCCAGCTGGCTGGTACGGGGGCGGCGATTACTCCGGTTTTTATCAAGGATTTTTACCGGAAGCTGGGCATCCATTTGATCGAGGTGTACGGGATGACTGAGACCTGTGGGATGATAACGTCCAACACCGAGCCCGATGCCCCCCAGGACTCGGTGGGTACCGTCGTTCCCTACGGTACCTTGCGGATTCATCCCGACACGGGGGAGGTCTTGATGAAAACGCCCTACCTCATGACGGGCTACTACCGGGATCCCCAAAAGACCGCGGAGGTATTGATCGACGGTTGGATGCACACTGGTGATCGGGGCAGCCTGGATGAGGCGGGCTACCTGCGCATTACGGGTCGGATCAAGGACGCTTTTAAAACGACCAAGGGAAGCTACATCACGCCCAATGTACTGGAAAAGGAGCTGGCAAAAAACGACTACATCGAGCAGGTCTGCGTGGTGGGTTTGGGCGTCCCACAACCGCTTGCGCTGATCCACCTATCGGAGATTGGTTGGGCTACACATCCCGACCGGGTGGACCAGGTCATTGCCCGGAGTGTGGAACGTTTGAACGCCAACCGGATCAATCACGAGAAAATCGCCAGGGCCATTATTCTGAGGGAGGCGTGGACGATTGAGAATGGCTTGCTGACCCCTACCTTGAAACTCAAAAGGGGCAGCATTGACCAGCGGTACGCCGAGGATTACCTCCGTTGGTACGCGTCCAAGAAGGTCGTGGTTTGGGCCTAGCCTGGGGCAACGGTACTTCGTGGACGGCTCATCCTGGAGTGAGGGCGGGGAAACTGCTGGACGTATTCCAGTCGCGCATAGATTTCTCGTAAGCGAAGGTAGATATGGAAAAACAGGGGCAGGTTGATGACATTTTCCATGTATTGGAACACGTACATGATCAGGGAAAACAGCGCGCCGTATTTCACCATGCCATCACTCACCGAAATCATCACGGAGCCCACCAGAAAGGCGATCAATACCACCCAGGAAATGGAAAAGTTGATGGCTTCTAGGTCCGATAGCTTGACGTTCCATTTCATCATCTCCCCCAGGTGGCGCTCAAGGCGGCGGCGGTCCTTGGTAGCGATAACGGTGACTTGTTTTTCCAATTCGTCGTTGGCCGATTTGTTTAGGCGAATGGTTTTGGCACTCGTCGTCCCGTAAATGAGAAAGACCAGGACCGTAACGATTAAGCTGCCGTAAAACACGTTTAGGTTCAGGGTGGCAATGATGGCGACCACGCCGATCAGTCCAATCACATTCCCGATCAACTCGGGCAGTGAATTTTCCAAAAATTCCACCAACTCGCGGATCATCCCCAAGCGGGCTGACTTTTTGGAGGGGACTTCCTCCTCCATTTTTGAAATCACCTGCGCCCCCAAGTCTTGGAAGACCTTAGCGTAAAACCGGGAATCAAAAACCCTTCTCCCGACGCCAATAACGAGTGCCACCACTCCCAAGCCTCCCAACTGTAAGGAGCCCTGATAACTGCCCTGGATGGCGCTGTCAATGGCGTAGCCAATAAACAAGGGAAATAAGATCGTCAGTGCCGCCTCGGTAAAAATCAGGAGGAGGGTGAAGCTAAATTTTAATCGGTAAGGCTTAAAAATCGTGTTGATGTTCATCGTTACTTCTGCCTTTTCCAAGTTTCCGTATCCGCGTAGCCATAGTAGGAATAATGTACTTCCAGGGTTTGGGCATTGATCAAACGCAAAGTGGCCTCCACTTCGTAGGTTTCCCCTTCGTACTGGAGTAAGTACTGGGCTTTGCCCCTTTGGTTCTCAAAATCAATACTGCTCATCACCACCGTATTGGCAGCTTCTTCATTCCCCGCGTCGTCCTTGAAAAGTACGGCATAGCAGCCCAGTTTTTCTCTTTCGTTTTTAAACTGGTAGTCCACTCGTATTTTTTCCCCTTCCACCTCATAAAGGCTTTGCCATTTACCGATCAGGGAGTGGTCCGATTGTGCTTTGGCACCGGCTAAGGCGATGGCCATCAGAACGGACAATATGGTCTTTGTTTTATTTATCGGTGTTTGGTTGGTACTTTATTGATTTTTGGGTGTCCACCCGGGAGGCTTCACCAGATAGTTCCAGGCTTCCTTTAAGCTCTTGGCTTTGCGTACGTCCTGGAAGATATCGATGTACTCTACGAGGTGTACCTTGATGGGGTTGATGGTATTGATCGGTTTGGTCAATCCGTAGGTAGGCGTATGCTTCTCCTCTTGAAAGGTACCAAACATGCGGTCCCAAATCGACAGCAGGGCGCCGAAGTTTTTGTCGAGGTACAGGTCGTCAGAGCCATGGTGCACGCGGTGCTGCGAAGGGGTCATAAAGATTTTTTCGAACCAACCCAACTTACCGATCAACTCGGTGTGCAACCAGAACTGGTAGGACAAGACCAGGAAGAAACAAAGCAATACGATGTAGGGATGGAAGCCGATAAAAATCAGGGGCAGGTAGAACACCCAGGTGACCAGGCTGTCGATAAACGAGACCCGCATGGCGGTGGTGTAGTTGTAGATGGGCGAACTGTGATGGATGCTGTGGTAGCTCCACAAAATTCGGACTTTGTGTTCAATGACGTGTTCCCAGTAATAGATAAAATCGACCAAGATCAGGCAAAACAGCGTCGTCCACACGTTGACGGGTATCTGGTAGGGGATGTACTCCCCCACCACGAGAAAAGCGCCGACGAATATTAAGCTGGTGGATTTTTCCAGCAGCTGGGCCACGATGAACACTCCAAAACTGGCCCACATTTCGCCCAGTCGCCATTTGTTGATTTTTTTCTGGTAGACTTCGTAAAAGAACTCTACAATCGCTAGGGTAATGGAGAAGCCAAAGATGATTAGGATAACGAGCCCAATATTGTCCTCCATTTGTTTTACTATTTCTTCCATAAGTATTTCTTTTGGTTAGAAGCCATTGTGATGAATACTTACGCAAAGATAGGGGTGGGCAGGGGTGGGGGGGGTGTCCTTTTTGGACTAGTGTGCCGACGGGGATATACAATACGGTACGCATCTCGGCGGGTAGCCTCGTCCGCTCGTAGTCGGGATAAAACTCAAGGGTGGGCAGGTCGGCCAGTTCCAAGCTGACGTCCAGCATCCAAAAAGCGTACAGCGTTTTGTAAAAATCAAAATAGCTTTGCGGGGTGCCTTCGTGGAAAAACTTGGCGTACTTTTGCGCGCGGTGGGTTTTGGTTCGGTACAGCCCTTCGGGTGCAAAGGGCAAGGGGCGCTCCAAAATAAAGCCCACATTATAGCGCAGGTGGATACGGTCGCTGATCTCATTGTCATCCATCATTTCGGTCATGAAGATGGAGCGGTCGTTCAGAATTCCTTTGTCCTCGACGTAGTCGTACAATTGCTGGCTCGTCGCCTCAATGGCGGAGACGTCTTCATAGTCTCCACGATGTTCCAAAAACAAGTACTCGAAATCCGGCAAATGCGCGACTTCGAATTGGAGTTTTGGTCGGCTTGGCCCTACTTCATTCAGTAGGGTCTGCCGCTGCGTAGCTAGAATGGCTTCACTACTGCTTCGAAATGTGGAAGGAGAGCAACCATATTTTTTCTTAAAGGCTTTGCTGAAGGCAACCCGGTCTGCAAAGCCCACTTCGTGAGCGATATCGGCAACGCCAATGGTGGCGTATTTCAGGTACTGGGCGGCCTTTTCCAGGCGCAGCCGTTTGATGTATTTGCCAATGGTTTCGTGGTGCAGGGCTTCAAATATCCGGTTGATGTTCCGATAGGAATAATGGGAGATGGCCTCAATTTTTTCGATATTGAGGTCTTCCTTAAAGTGGAGATCAATGTAGTGGAGTAGCTTTTTGTACCGTTCCAGTTGGGTGGGGTTATTCATTTTTTGCGGTCAGACATTAGTGGTATCACGCGTACTTCAGGCTTTAGCGTAGCAGCCAGCACGGCAGTACCCCAAGTTAATCATTTTATGCCGACGGTGGCTCGGGAGTTGGCCAAAGGCGGTTTTGGAATTCCCGATGGGTCGTTTATTGGATTTTTTCGAAGTAAAAATTAGACATGGTATGGATGGAGCGGCTGGTGTTGTTGGTCCAATCGGATTGTGCTTGCAGCTTTTTCAGGTCAAAGTCGGGATCATCTTCATCGTCCAGACCGGACCATTCATGGGTATAGCCTATAAAGTCGCTGTTAAAGGTCTTCATGATTTGTTTGAACAGTTCGTGGAAATGGGTCCGGTCGTCCGAGCGGATCGCCCGCTGGAAAGTGGCGTAGTGGGCAAAGATGGCGGCTGGACCACTCAGGCCAACCAGGTCATTGAGTAACCAGATCCTGAGGCCATCGTACTCCCGAAAACTTCCCAGCCGATTGACATAAGTATGTTGCTCGCCTTTTTCCCACTGTCCTCTTCCCCACCGGCGCCACCGCATAAAT
>ERZ1740065.2013-NODE-2013-length-12518-cov-8.387788_pt1 | contig 12518 bp, 10 predicted proteins | sample MGYA00581738_ERZ1740065 | MGnify/ENA primary metagenome ERZ1740065 (study PRJEB43018, sample SAMN04849749) | marine metagenome | isolation source: floating plastic debris | place: Pacific Ocean | collected 2008-09-01 | study: EMG produced TPA metagenomics... | reverse complement strand
TGATGTGGGCGCTCCCTCGCGATGACGATGATGTGGGCGCTCCCTCGCGATGACGGCGGTTCGGGCCTGTCGCCAGACCCCGACAGCTGTTGCGTTTTCGCGGCAGACCGCGCCCGAAAAAAGCGCTATATTCGGATCATTGAACGCTCGCCGTTCGTCACAAGAGCCCGCTCGTTTTGCAACGATGGCTATTGCTGTGCGCCCTGGCCTTTGCGGCCAACGCGCACGCACAAGAATTCACGCTGTCGATCTCGAGCAACGACTTCGTTGCCACGCCGGTCTTCAGTGACGTCACCACCTTCGACTTCGAGGTGGTAGTCGAGGGCGACCTTGCGCCCGGTGCCTACAACAACCCGCAGCTCGTCTCGGTCACCTACAGCGTATCGGGCGATCTCGTGTCGGGCACGCCCTCGGGTTTCCCGAGCTTTGCGTTGCTTCGCGAAATTGATGGCGCTGACTTCTACGCCCAGGGCAGCTTGCTCATCTTCGAGGTGGCCGACACGGCCGTACTCAGCGATGGCTTGCAGGTTGCCGAGCTCGTGGGTGGTTCGCTCGTGTTTACGTTCAACGGCCGCGAAATCGGCAACGGCCGGTTTCACCCCGCGCTGTTCCAGCTGAACGCTGATGGCACGGGGCGCATTCAGAACTCAAACAACGTCGTTCAAGAGGTCCCGTTGATCGAAGTGGGTTTCGGTGAGGAATACGTCACCGACCTGGCGTTCGATCCGGGCAACCTCACGATCGTCGCAGCCGCCTCGGCGCCGCCGCCGACGGGAAACCTGGGATCCGGAGGTGGGTCCGTGAGCCTGCTCTTCTTCGCCCTGCTCTGGTGTGCCGTTATGGCCGCCGCGATGCGCCGGCGCTGGGCTGTCTGAAGCCCGCACTCGAGCCACGCCCCCCGGCGTGCGTTCCAAGGAGTGCCTCTCGCAAACCATCCGTCGTAAACGGCTTGCGGATGAGCCGGTGGGGCGAGTCTGACGAGACAATATCCTGGTAGCCTGTCATTAGCACCACGTCGATGTGTGGCAGGCGCTCCGTGACCCAATCCGCCAAGCGTGGTCCGTTTAGCGCGCCAGGCATGCTGACGTCCGTCAGCAGGAAATCGAAACGCGCATCCCGCGACAGATGACGTTGTGCCGAGTCGCCGGAATCCACGCGTACCGTGTCAAGCCCCAGGCGTGCCAGCACTGTCATTACCATCTCCGCAACACCATCGTCGTCTTCGACGAGCATCAGCCTGCGGCCACGGAGGCTAGGCGCCGCGGATTCCGCCATGGAGGGCGTCGAAAGCTCGTCCTGCGGCGTCTCGTGCGTGCGCGGCAACAGCATATAGACCACAGTCCCTTCGCCTGGTTGGCTTTGAATGCTCACATCGCCCCCGCTCTGGCGAACGAAGCCATACACGGAGCTCAGGCCGAGCCCCGTTCCCATCTGGTCTTCGCGAGTAGAGAAAAACGGCTCCATCGCGCGCTGTACCTGGTTGCGGGTCATCCCGACGCCCGAATCGGCAACACTGATTTCGACGTACTCGCCCGGCGCCAGGCCAGCGAAGCCATCCGCCCCACCACCGTGCAGCTCGCGAATTCGAGCCACGATATTCGCGTGCCCGCCCTCGGGCATGGCGTGGCAGGCGTTACCGAGCAGATTGAGGATTGCCGTCGTGAGCAGCGCAGGGTCGACGAGCAAAGCGGCGCCGTCGGTGCGGTCTTCGATGTGCAGCGTCACTCGTTCTGCGGCCGACGACATCAACAGCGCCTCGTTGGCTTCGAGGTAGTGGCTGACGCGAATGGATCGCGGCGCCATTTCCTGTTGGCTGGAGAACGCGAGCAGCTGGCGAATGATGCTCGAGCCGTGAGACACCGAATGCCCCGACGCGTCGAGGGCGCGGGATCGGTCGCTCTGTAGCGCTTCGTCGTCCGCCAGAACCTCGTGCGCGCTCGCCACCACCTGCAGCAAGTTATTGAAGTCGTGCGCGACATTACCCGCAATTCGCGCAATGGCTTCTGCGCGCCGGTTTCTGTCGAGTGCTTTACTCATTTCTGCCTGTGCACGCAGGTTCTTTTCGAGCTCGCGTGTTTTGTCACTGACGAGCTGTTCAAGCGCTTCGTTCTGTGCCTCTTTCTGGGCCATGAGTTGCTGCGTGGCGCGACGGCGTGTACCCAGCCACACCAGTGTCATGGCGCCCACGACGCCCGCGAACAGCAACAGGATGCCCAGCTTGCGCTTTTCCCATTCGGCTTCGCTTCGGGCTAGGGCCTCGCGCGCTTCGGCCTCGACGCGTTGCAACTCCATGCTGCTGTTTGCCGCGGCCAGGCGAGCATTGAAGTAGGCCGATCGACTCGACGACACCACGTTGTTATGGGCTTCATCGGCCTCCGCGATCAAGCGAAGTAACTCCGCATCGGGGTTGCGCCCGGCCAGGCGTAGCTTCGCCTCGAGCTCGAGACGCAACGCATCGATCCGCCTGCGTGGGACCTGCTCCTGCTCGAGGTCTATATCTCGAAGCGTGCTCAGAACGCGGTCGTACTCGCCGAGCGCCATGAGTGTCTGCGCCACCGACAAGCGCGCTTCTGTCGCTTCATTGATGCGTCCCTGAAGCAGAACAACGCTGCGCTCTGCGTTCGCCAGAGATTCCGTCAAATCGCCACTCTCGCGAAACGCGTCCGCCAGGAACTTGTGGGCGGACCCCAGCAGCAGTGGCGGCGCCGGATTCGGTCGATTGATGTAGGCCGTCAAGCCGTCTATGGCGAGATCGAGCTTGCCCTCAATTCGACACAGCTCGAAGTCATGCAGCAACAGCGAGTCGGTCATGAGCACATCGGGATGACGATCCATGATGGGCCGGAGTTGCTCGAGCGTCTGGCGTGCAGATATGTAGTTGCCCTGGTCGATCAGGATGACCGTCAGGTTGTTGCCTGCGTGCAGTGCTGTAATGTCGTCGCTGTCTCCGAGCGCTTCGGTCATCGCAGATTCGAAGATATCGGCGGCGGCGTCGGAGCGGCCCAGGTCGTTGAGGATCAGGCCGTAATTGACGCGCGCCCGATTCAGGAGGCCGGTGGGTACGCTTCGCGGCGGCGCTGCAAGCAATGCCTCATAAGCGCGAACGGCGCTTTCTCGGTCCCCGCCGAGAAAGATCAACGCGGCATCGAGGGAGCGACAGCGGAACGCCAGGGTGGGGAAGCCATCAGAATCGATTCTTGGGCATAGGCCCTGTATCTGATCTCGCGCGAGCGCAATCTCGTTGAGGCGCATGTTGGCGACGGCCTCGACGATGCGAGTCTTGATCCAGACTGGATTTTCCGGAGTCCCCTGCGCACCAATCGCGGCGTCGAGACGCGCAACGAGCTCGGGTCGCTTATCGGGTGGGGAATTGAGTTCGTTAAATGCCTGGTCGAGTTCGGCGAGAAGTTTCGGTGAGACGTCTGCGATCGCCCGCGGCGGGACCAGCATCAGAAGCAGGGTGTATACGGCGGCGAGAGCACGTCGCGACACAAGTGACTTCATAGCATTCCAATGGCAACTACGAACCCGCTAAGTCTATCGTGTTCTCGAAACGACGACGAGGTGCGAGCAAGTCTTACCAATGCGAAACGGCTGGCTTCGGAGCGCTGACCTAAACGGTAGCCAGTGACACGAGCAAGAGCAACAACCGGTAAGTCACTGTGATCAGTTGCAGCGCAAACAGGCTCACGAACGCGAGTGCCATCGCGACAAGCGCCCCCATGCCGTAGAACCGCCGATAGGCGAAGAACAAATAGGGCACTGTGATGAGCAGGCTCGCGCCGCCCTCAAGCAGGAAGTTTGCAGCCGGGTTCAGCCAGTACGGCGTGCCGATGAGCGCCTGCAGTGCGGTGGCTGCGCCGATTACGATGTAAGGCCAGACCATGAGCACGAGGCAGTGCACCACGATGAGGTCGAACGCGTAGAAGTGCAGCGCGAACACGACATGGTCCACGAAGGGCTTGCCGCGACCCACAGCGATGACGGCAAGCCACAGCGCGAGAATCGGCACCATGATCACGAGCAGCGAACGCGCGAGCAATTCGCTCTGATTGTTGTAGACGACCTCGAAGGTGGTGTCGTCGAGACCCGCGCTCGAGGTGGCTGCTGCCACCCAGTCCGCGACGGGCAGCTTTTCTGAATACACCTGCCGCTCGAGTTGCGAGTCGAGCGGGGTGTTGTAGCCCGTGAAGGACGACAGCGGCTGAATCAGGAAGTAGGCGAGGTTAGCCAGCAGAAACAGCTGCACAGGTCCGAGAAACGGCTTGCGCCGCCCCTCGGCGAAGGCGCGCGTCAATGCGCCGGGTCGACGCACCAGCTGCTTGAACGTACGGATCAGCCGCGAGTCGACGTCCGTGACTTCTTCGAATGCGCGACGCAGAAACGCAAGCACAGTCCGGTCCGCGCTTGTGATGCGTCGCTCACCACACTTGGGGCAGAAGTTACCCTCGTACTGGGCGCCACAGCTGACACAGGTGTGCATGCTGGCCTCGGTCATGGGTGAAGCTTACCGGACGGCGAGACCCCGGGCGTATTCGGCGATGGTGTGGTAGCCGAGACGAATGCGGCGGCTCGTGTGCAGGTCGCGGTGCGTGACGAGCCAGACGGGGATCTGGATCCGCGGCATGTCGGGCAGCACTTTGTTGCTCGGTTTGTGGCGGACTGAGACCGGCAATACAGCGCCAGGCCGGCGCCGCGATCCGACTGTGTTATACAAGCGTATTGCAGCCGGCAGGAGATTGATGGTGTTTGTTTCGAAGCGAAAGCCGCCTCCCGCGCTGTCACGCGTCGCGATGGTGCTGACTACGCTGCTTCTAGTGCTGCCCGCCGTTACGCAGGCAGCGCATCATGCGGACAAGTCAGAGTCGACCGACAGCGCGCTGCGTGACTATGCCGGCCTCGGTGCCATCAGTTTCCCGAACTCGGGCGCGCCTGAGGCGCAGGACGCGTTCTACCGCGGCGTGCTGCTGATGCACAGCTTCGAGTTCACCCAGGCGGCCGAGGCGTTCCGCGAAGCCCAGGCGATTGACCCGGACTTCGCGCTGGCCTACTGGGGTGAGGCGATGACCTACAACCATCCGTTGTGGCGCCAGCACGACGCAGCGCGTGGCGCCGGCACGCTGGCAAGGCTCGCGGCAACGACCACCGCACGACGTGCCAAGGCCGGCAGCGAGCGCGAACGGATGTACCTCGACGCCGTGGAGATTCTGTACGACTTCGAAGGGACCAAGTCGGCGCGCGATAACGCCTACATGGAGGCGATGGCCAGTCTGGTTGCTGCGTTTCCGGATGATGACGAGGCGCGCACGTTCTACGCCTTGTCGATTCTCGGAAGCGTGGACGGCAGCCGTGACTTCGCGACTTACATGCGGGCTGCAGCGCAGGCGCTACCGGTGTTCGAACGCAACCCGCGCCACCCGGGTGCCGCGCACTACATCATCCACGCCTTCGATGACCCCATTCACGCGCCACTGGGGCTGCCCGCTGCGTTGGCTTATGCCGACATCGCGCCGGATGCCGCCCATGCGCAACACATGACCTCACACATTTTCCTTGCTTCCGGCATGTGGGAGCAGACGGTGGCCGCCAACGAACGCGCGCATACTGTGCAAAACGCCGACTTCGCGGCGCGAGGTCGCCCTGCCAACGTCTGCGGGCACTATTCGTCATGGTTGCACTATGCGCACCTGCAGCTCGGCCAGGTGCAACAGGCTGAAGCGCTCATGGATCGCTGCCACGAGCGCGTACAGGACGACGCGACGTCTAGCGAGTGGGCCTATTTCGTGTCGATGCGCGCGCGACAGATTCTCGATACAGACAACGCGGAGTGGATAGAGCGCTGGCGCGTATCGGCTCAGCGGATACCCGGTGGCGGCTACGACTGGGGGTACGGCAGCCCCGCGTTCAAGCACCGGGTCGTCGAAGCCATGGCCGGCCTGCAGATGGGCAACACCGGCAAGGCGCGCGAGCTGCTCGAGCGGCGTGGTCCCGAGGCGACCGGTGCCGCGCTGCAGCTCGACCAGGTCGCGGGTATGCTCGCGCTGCACGACGGCGACATCGAGCGGGGTCTCTCATTGCTGCGTCAGGCGGCCGAGGCGGAAGCCGAGTTGCCGCTGGAGTTTGGGCCGCCGGGTACTGCGATGCCAACTCACGAAGCGCTGGGTTCTGCGTTGTTGGCACAAGGCCGATTCCCGGAAGCTGGCGATGCGTATCGCAGCGCACTGGCGCGCACCCCGGGCCGATTGCCCGCATTGCGTGGACTCGCGGCAGCTGATGCGGGACTCGCGGACTGAGTCAGCCTCTGCGACGTTGCGCGCGCGGTAGCGGCGACCGGGGTAGCTCTGCGGCGTTCGGAGATCGCCGCGCCGCTTCGCGGCTCGCGATGACGGGTCCTGCTGGGCGTCCGCAGCGCCAACCCGTCATTGCCAGGCCGAAGGCTGTTAACCCGTCATTGCGAGGGGCCGAAGGCACCGCGGCAATCTCCCAACGCTATGATGTCCCCACGAAAACCACGGACCCAACGCATGATCATCGACGCCTGGGCGCAGCACCCGACGCTGCGACACGCGCAAAGCCCGATCTTCGAGTCGCTGCGACGCTGGACCAAGACAGAAGCGCCCAGCGAGGCCCCACCCGTGTCGGCAACCATCGCCGCCATGGATGCGGGCGGCGTCAACAAGGCACTCATCAGCGCGTGGCAGGCCCCACACCAGGACTTGATCACCAACGATGAAGTCGCGGTGTTCGTCGCCGAGTACCCAGACCGTCTCGTCGGTGTCGGCTCGGTCGACATCTCCCAACCCATGGCCGCCGTCCGCGAGATTCGCCGATGCGTCGATGAGCTCGGTTTCAAGGCGATTCGTGTGTTGCCCTGGCTCTGCGAACTGCCACCCACGGACCGACGCTTCTATCCCGTCTACACGGCCTGTTGCGATGCGGGTGTCCCGTTCTGCACGCAGATCGGTCATACAGGTCCGCTCATGCCCTCTGAGGTCGGGCGACCGATTTATCTCGACCAGGTCGCACTCGACTTTCCCGAGCTCGTCATCGTCGGCGGCCACATCGGCTATCCCTGGACGGACGAGGCCATCGCGGTCGCGACCAAGCACGAGAACGTCTACATCGACACCTCGGCCTACACGGTCGCACGCTATCCGCATGCGCTGGTCGACTACCTGCGTACCCACGGTCGACACAAGGTCCTGTTCGGCACCAACTACCCGATGATCCTGCCCGACAAGGCGCTGACCGGCCTCGATGCGCTCGGCCTCGACGACGTCACCCGCGCCGCGTTTCTGGGCGGCAATGCACAACGCGTGTTTACGCTGTAAGGAGTACCGCGATGGCTAATAACCCCGTCATTCACTTTGAGATCGGCTGCACCGATACCGAAACGACACGCGCCTTCTTCGATGGCATGTTCGACTGGGACATCGGTGGTGCCGACCAGGGCTTTCCCATCAACACGGGCGACCCCAACGGGCCCACGGGCCACCTCGTAGGACTCGGCGCCGAGTGGGGGCACTACGTGACCGTCTACGTCAAAGTCGATGCATTGGAGCCCGCGCTCGAGAAAGCGGGCGCGCTGGGCGGCAAGGTGCTTGTCGAGCCCATTGCCTTGCCCGAACAGGGTCGGTTCGCCTGGATCGCGGCGCCTGAGGGCCAGATCATCGGGCTCTGGGAAACCGTGTGACTGGCAGTCGGGGCTAGCCCGTATCGGCGAGTGCGGCGACCTCGCGCCAGGTCATGACGCGATTCTTGCCCGCGAGCTTGGCCTGATACATAGCAGCGTCGGCGCGCCGGATCATCTCGTTGTCACTGGTGTCGGGACGGAACCCCGCGATTCCTATCGATGCCGTCGCGCTGATGGGTTCACCCGACGCGGCAGGCACGCTGACTGCGGCGATTCGATGACGCAGGCGCTCGGCGGCAACCACCGCTTCGGTGTGGGCGCGCCCCGCCAGCAGCACGAGAAATTCTTCACCGCCCCACCGCGCAACTTTGTCGCCGTCACGCACGGCGGCCATCAGTGCTTTTGCGACACCCACCAACAGCGCGTCGCCAACGGCATGCCCGTGCTGATCATTCACGGTTTTGAAATTGTCGATGTCGATGAGGCACAGCGATTTTGTTGCATCATCGCTGGCTGCAACGTCCGCAAGAAATGCATACATCTTGTGCCGGTTGTGGAGACCCGTCAGTGAGTCGGTCTCAGCGAGCACCCGCAACGAGCTTTGAGAGCGACGCGTGACCCTGAATAACTGAAACGAAATAGCGGCGAGCATCAGCGCGGCGATCGCAAACACGCTGACGGCTACAAGCGTCGAACGGCTCTTCTCGAGCTTGGCGCTCTGCAACGCGATTTGCTGTGCTTGCAGGTCGCTTTCATAGCGGGATTGGAGACGTGCCAGTTCCTCAGAATTGCGTTCAGTGTAGATGTCGAGGTTAAGCGCGCTCACGGTGCGCTGGAGTTCCAGTGCTGTCGCGACGTTGCCGCGTGCTTCCTCGAGGCGCGCCAGAAGATTCAGCGTCTCGACCTGCTTTGTGGGTCGCTGGGTGCGATCGGCTTCTTCGCGCGCACGCGTCAGGTAGCCCTCAGCCGAGTCGAGCTCACCGCGTAAAAGGTGAGCCTCACCGAGAATAGCCAGCGCATTCTGGTACACGATGTCTGCCGGGCTTGCGTCGGCAAGCACGACCTCGGCGCGTTCGATAGCGTCATCGAGTTCGCCGCGCCGCATTTGCGCATCGGCAATACCCATACGCGCAAACAGCACGGCGTCAGGCCTGGGTGGGTCGCCGGCTGCTGTGATCGCCTCGAACTGCGCCAGTGCGGCTTCATAACGCGCCACGGCCTGGTCGTAGTTGCCCAAATCGAAGTGCGTCTTGCCGAGGTTCATGAGTACGATCGCCTCACCGCCCAACGCACCGGCCTCGCGGCTCAATGCAAGCGCGCGTTCGTAGACTTCGAGTGCGCGATCGAACTGCTTGCTGCTGCCATGGATGGCACCCATGAGGCTCAGTAGGCTCGACTGCTTACGTTGGTCGCCAAGCTCGCGGTACAGCGCCTCGGCGGCCACGGCGTTTTCGAGTGACCGCGTGAAGTCCGCGCGAAGGTAGTGGGCGATGGCGATGAGCCGCAGCGCGGCCGCTTCCCGGGGTCTCGAGCCTGCTTCGCGGGCCGTTGCGAGCACCGCGGTGCTGATTTTCAATGATCCGGCGGCATCGCGTGGCGCGATGCGCTCTGCTTCGACGAGCGGGTCTTCGGTATCGGGTGCCTGTGCATTCGCCGCGTACGACAGCGCCATGAGGCACAGAAAAGTGCGCACAGCCTGGTGGGCTGCACAGATCAGGTGTCGGGGGGATGTGATGGGCTTGCTCGCTGCTTCCTGCATCAAGATGCAAAAGGTTAGCAGCGCTGCGGACCAATAATCGTAAGGATATTCCGAGCTTTTATTGCGCGAATACATCGCGTGGCACGATGCATTCTCTGATGTTGTGATCATGTCGTGGCGAGTCCGCGCCGGGATGAAATACCGGTACCTGACAGCGGGTCTTCGTAGACAATAGTCGCGGTTCCACCCCCTGCATTGGAATGGGTCTCATGGTTCGAAGCATTTCGAAAACAGCAATGGCGGCTGCCGCAGCCCTTGTTCTGGGATACATGGGCTTTGTCGGTTATCTCTACGCGGCGCAGGAGTCGCTGATCTTCAACGGCCACGTGCTGCCGGCCGATCATGAGTTCCAGACGGCATTGCCTTACGAAGAGCTCTCAATCGAGTCTGACGGCGCCACGCTGAACGGTCTGCACTTCAAACAAGAGAATCCACGTGGGCTGGTGTTCTTCCTTCGGGGCAACAGCGGCAACCTGCAGTCCTGGACCACGGGCGTCGAGTTCTACCGCACCGTGAACTACGACATGTTCATGTTTGATTACCGTGGGTCGGGCAAGACAATTGGTGACATCGAGAGTGAGGCGCAAATGCATGCGGACGTGCGCGCAGCCTGGGATGTCATTGCGCCGCAGTACGAGGGCAAACCCATCGTGCTCTACGGCCGGTCGCTGGGCGCGGCGTTCGCGACGCGGCTGGCGACGAAAGTCGATCCCGAACTGCTCGTGCTCGTCTCGCCGTTCCAGAGCATGCTGACGATGGCGCAGTCGCGCTATCCGTTCGTGCCCACAAAAGTCTTGCGCTACCCCTTTGCAAATGACGCGGCCATCGCAGAAGTCACCGCGCCTGTGCTGCTGGTGCACGGCGACAAAGACTGGTTCATCCCGCTCTCGCACAGCGAGGCCTTGCTGGAGCGCGCCAAGTCGCCCGCGGAGTTACTCGTGATTGAAGGTGCCGGTCACAACGATATTCATCGCTTCCCGACCTATCTCAACGGCCTGGCGGCCGCGTTGCCGAACTGACTGCGGCTAGTTCAGGACCTTGTAGCCCCGACCGCGGATGCAGCGCTTTACCACACCTTCCTGCTCGCGCTTGTTGTCGAGACCCGATCGCGTAGCACCCGCGAGCCCGCCGTAACCGGCGCCGCGACCCGCATCGCCACCAATCGCGCCTGCGGCCGCACCAACGACAGCGCCAACTGCGCCGCCTTTGGCCGTGCCTTCCGCGACGTTGATATTCTCGGCGTAGGACTTGCAGTCGGCGAGGTCTTTCTCGTACTGCGCCATGTTGACGCCGCGCTCGTCGATGATGGGGTCGGGGTGGGCGGCGCACGCGGAAAGCAGCACGGCAGCCAGTGCGGGGACAATCAGTCGGCGGTCAGTCGAACGTAGCATGTCAGTTCCTTGTTCTCGGGCGAATCACCACGGAGCGAAGCACGGCTGGCGTGAATCCGTCTACAGCGTACTCTATTTCGGACTGGCGGGCGCTCGAGTGGTTCCCGCGCCTATGGGACTAATCCCCGCATAGGCTGGGACGCGAGGCCTGAGCCCTCTAAACCACTGCTACGGATCGCGCGTCCAATAGCGAGCCAAGGCAATCAAGTGGTGCAGCGAGATGATGGTCAGACTACGTCACGCAATCGTGTTTGGGGCGCTCGCGACAATTGGTTGGTCGGGTTCCGCTGGTGCAACATTCTCGATCGCGGCCTGTGAGCCACAAAGCGGTGTTTGCGGAGTCGCTGTCGCCACGCACAACTTGTCCGTGGGCAACAGCGTGCCATTCGCTCGCTATGGTGTCGGTGCCGGGGTGTCGCAGCTTGAAACGAATCCTTGTCACGGGCCTATTGCGCTTGCGGCGCTCGCCGAGGGTAACGGTGCGGATGATGCGCTTGCGCAGGCGCTGAAGCTTGACGCCGAGTGCACCGATGGAATGGGTACCGAGTTTCGCCAGCTGGCGGTCGTGTCTGCCGCAGGTGGCGTTGCGGCGCACACGGGAGAAGAGGCGGGCGTCTACGCAGGCGCGTTGGCGGGCGCACGGGTTTCGGTTCAGGGCAACGGGCTGGCCTCCGAAGCGGTGCTCGAGGCGATGCTGCAGTCGTTCGAAGGCAGTAAGGGGCCGCTTGCAGAGCGCTTGCTTAACGCACTGGCGGCGGGTCAGGAGGCCGGTGGTCAGTCCATCGGCGTGCTGTCCGCTGCGCTACGTGTTGCCACAGAGGACGGTTGGCCCGTCGACACCGATATCCGCGTCGACTTCGCGCAGGGTACCGCCATCGATGAGCTGCGCACGATCTACGATGCCGGTCTAGCGCGGCAGCTCTTGAATCGGGCGGCGCGGTCGCCGTCGTCTGAGTCGTCACGCTCACTGATCGAGAAGGCCGCGCGACTCGCGCCAGACTGGGATCGTGTTCAATTGCGCGCGGCGCGTTTGTCCGCCTCGGCGGGTCGGGCCGAGGCCTCACAGGCTTATGCCTGTCGGTTTGGAGCCCTCAATCCCGTTTGGGCCAACCTGCTGGCGGACGAGTTTGATTTCGGCGCCTGCGATGCCCCATAGATGATCAGCCGAAAAACTCCCGCCACCCTGTAAGATTCCCCGCGCTCATGCGTCCTGTTGTCGAACCGACTGCAATAGGAACAGACATGAACACTCCGGGAGACCCACCCATGGCCCGATTGACCGACCGCTTACCGCGCTGGGGACAGGCCCGTCGTGCACGGCGGGACGAACTGATCGCAGCCCTGCGGGCCCATACGGGCCTTGTACTCGCCAGCGCCATCCGTGTGGTGGGCTCGCTGCACGAGGCCGAGGACATCGCGCAGGATATTGCGGAGCGCCTGCTGCGTTCGCCGCCGGTCGATGTGCGGAACTGGCCTGCGTATCTGAAGACCCTCGCTGTGAACGGCGCCATCGATCGGCTGCGGCGCCAGCGACCCACGACCGAGCCCGACGAGCTTGCGGATGTTGCCACGCCCGAAACCGAGCTTGAGGCCGGCGAACGCGCGACAGCATTGCGGGACGCCATCGCAACGCTCTCGGAGCGTGAGGCTACGCTCTTCAGCCTGTACTACTTCGCCGACCTGAGTCAGGCAGACATCGGTCGGCAACTGGATATGACCGAGAACGCCGTTGGCG
>ERZ1740065.2012-NODE-2012-length-12519-cov-12.231547_pt1 | contig 12519 bp, 10 predicted proteins | sample MGYA00581738_ERZ1740065 | MGnify/ENA primary metagenome ERZ1740065 (study PRJEB43018, sample SAMN04849749) | marine metagenome | isolation source: floating plastic debris | place: Pacific Ocean | collected 2008-09-01 | study: EMG produced TPA metagenomics... | reverse complement strand
CCCCCCCCCCCCCCCCCCTGCCTGTGGTGGTCGGGGGGCGCGCCCCCCCCCCCGAGAGAGAATGTAGCCATTCCATAGGTCAGACGTCATTCTCTCCTCCCATCAGCAGGTTCTCAACTGTTACAGTATCCGCTTTCTATGCCGAATGTCAGAAGAAGAGGATAGCACTGGACGGTTACATCTGGACCAAATCCAAGTTCCTTGGTTTGTCCATCGGTGTCCATATGATTGGACAAGCTGCCATATCTCTCTTGGATTGGGAGGAAGAATACAAAATCACCTTTCCTAGTGGCTACGGCAGGTGGGATCGAGCGCCGTCTCACGTACAGGTACATACATTCATGTAAACTAGGGATTATAATTAGAGATACTGTTTCAGATCGATCCTGACCGTGCCGTGGATAGAACTGGGAGGAAAGTGTCAGATCAGCTGTGAGAAGACTGGATACTCTGCTGTCGTAGACTTCCTTACCAAACCATTCTATGGCGGTAAAACCAACCAGATCAAAGGACAAGTGTTTGAGCCTAACAACACTAAGCCGATCTGTAACGTCACTGGTGAATGGAATGGAGTCATGTGGGCCGAGTACAGCTCGGGAGTAAGTCTCTTCATTCTTCCTTCATATTCAGTGACAATCTGAATTAAATTGGTTGTATTTCTGTCTAGTTTCAATAATTGCATTCCAACTGCTTGAGCTAGGAAGAAATGAGGAGGTAATTTCTGGAAACGACTGATTCACAACCTGCAGACTTCTGATGTTGAGAATAGAAATTTGAGTGAGAGGGAAAAAGAGGGGACTGTTATGTTGTCGTAGAACATTTTTTTTATTGATGCCGTATGATATAGTAGTATTACCGTATTCTGCAGCCATTCTGATTGTGGATGTTTGAATTTCAGAGAAGTGAAGTGTTTTGTGATACCACCAAGATTCCCATTGTGAAGAAAAGAGTGAAGCAGATCAGTGAACAAGATCCGTTTGAATCCAGACGGTTGTCTCCCCTGCTCATTCTACATGCGACCTATTTCTTACTGTCAGCATTGACTTCATTTCTCCCTTGTCCTCCTAGATTGTGGAAGGATGTGACCTTGAACTTGAAGAAGAAGGACGTCCAGGAGGCCACCAAGTACAAGCAGGCGTTGGAGCAGCGGCAGCGAGAGGAGGCAAAGCTGCGTGCTGAGACAGGTGCCCCCATTAAACACAAGGTGAGAAATCTCACTGTCGGTTGCAGCATTGCTGTAGGTATTCAGGGCTGTGATCATGAGGCAATCATCATAGTGGCCACACGCTGTCAGCCTTTCCCCTGAGGAGTGATATATAGTCGCTTAATTGCATAGTTACTCAGCCGCTGCTGGCCATCGATTCCATGTTCAAGAATTTGCTAGATGAGAATAGAGATGATGCTAAGCTTGAGGTGTGAGCTGTATTCAGTTTTACTATGGAAGTGCTGTAGGTTACAGAAACTAAGGCTTCAACACTATCCGTGTGTGGGTGCTGTGCTGCGTGGGTGCTGTGCTGCTTGGGTGCTGTGCTGTGTGGGTGCTGTGCTGTGTGGGTGCTGTGCTGTGTAGGTGCTGACCAGATGTTTTGGACATGCTTCAAACAAATTTTGTACTGCCGACCGAACTGAAAATTGTGATTGCCATATTTTGTATCATGTAATTACTACAAGACATGCTTGATGCAAACATTTTTGCCTTTAGCATTTCCAAGAAGTTGGAGAACACTGGGTTTATACCGATCCGTTGACACAAAGGGTGAGGGACACAGATACGGCAAGCGCGGCTGCCCCAGATACAGCAAGCGCGGCTGCCCCAGATAGCTTGTGATACTTGTCTCATGGTGCTATTAATACTGTACAGTGAAGTCTGTCTGTCCTTGACCTATCCTCTATTCCAGTGTCACTACGATTGGATGAGCTGTAGTTACGATCATCTGTTTTCCTGTTTTATAAGCCATTATGTGAACTGTATCAATTATCACTACACTGTGCTCCAGATGATGATCAGTTCTTGATTGATCTTCTGAGTTAGAGAGGTTTTATTGCTTCACGACGCTGCCGTGTGTAGATGGGATAGAGATGAATACAGTTAATTCTCTGAGCTTAGTCGGTTTAGTGTCAGTGTGAACCTGTGCAGTAAATTGCTAGTATCAGTCTCTTTGTGACCGTGAGTTCAGATCGCCTCTGTGAACGCATATAACTTGACGCATGCTGTGGTGGGGCAAGAAATGGAGAAAGAGCTTGTAATTTCTGCTAAAGAATATGTGAGGTATGAAACGGAACTGATGGATGATTTCATAGAGTTTTTATCAGGAAAGGAAATGCTGAGAGAGAACAGCAGCGCGAGCCTCGTTTCTCCCGAGTGAGTCATTCAGTAAAAACCATCTGCTCTAGTAATGTAGGTCGTCCCTCGAACTCGGTTCAGTCTTGTATGCTGTCTTTATAGATCCTCGAGGAGAAGGACAGGAAACCTCGTATCTGTAAGCCTTTCACCAGTTGAAAGTATGGTTCGAATTAAGAAGAATAGCACCTTCTACAGCTTTCCACGCTACAAGAGAAATAGGAGGTTCCATCACACTTTACTGCCATCCAATTTAGTGCCTTGCAACAGTAAACGCAAAGCACGAGTTACTCTGCCTCCAATCGGCAGTGTACATACTGTACGTACCGTACATACTCTACCCAAGCAGGAACCAGTTAGCAGCCATAATTCCTGTAATACCCACTTACCAGCAGTACAAATAGACTTACCGGCTAAAGGCCTGGATTATAAGGCAAACTCCCAGCACTCCTTCCTCAAGTCTGATGGGAATCCGACATGTAAGAACCGCAAATCAAGACGGCAAATACTACTGGAGGAGGAGAAGGTGAGGCCAACCACACCCAAGCCGTATGGGGACTGTGACAGCGATCACTTTTCTCTAAAGAACATTGAGGAAGCTGAGCCAGGTAAACTCTTAGTGATAGAGAGATGGAGGCTAATCCCACTGCATGACTGTCACTATCGGGTTATCAGGGAGGCTTTGTTTTAGGAACAGTAAAACTGAGCATTTACTACCATGAGCCGTCCAAACAGATTCAGAGAGTACTACTACCGCAACTGGACAATCACGGAATGTTTCAGCAGCAGATGAAGGGTCTAATATTTGACAAGCAAAGTCTGTCCTATCATCCTCCTGACCCAGGCCCATTAAAACAGCGCTGTGTCATCAGCTCTATGGGCAGCCTGGTGAACGTCCTCCTATTCCAGGTACAGCTAAATAGCAGGATGAAGAGAGTCAAGAATTCAATGCAACTGGCAAAGAATAGGGCTGGTAATGCAGCTGTGAGACGGCAGCAGAAAGTCAGATCATGTCCAGCCAATGAATGAAGGTTAGTCAGTTCTCCCCGCTGTAGCGGATAACCATCCCGATTGTATACTCTTTGGTATGGATGATATCAACTCAATCGGGTGTTTGCGTATCCAGGAGACAGCCCTGACTTCATGGAAGGCTTATCCAATCCGAGGTACTATACTACATAGTATATTAACGTTGCAGATGGCTAGTGTTTTTGTAACCAGTAATCACAGTTGACTACAATAAACGCATGGTTGGTGTGTCAATTCTAGTCTATTCATTGTATTAATTGAAAACCATAAAATTTTAGGAATATTAGAAAGTGCAGTATTAATATCAAAGATAAAAATAGCGCTACGTGAATAAAATTAATTATACTGACAAAATAATCTTTACTTGGTAGAAGGTACGAGCCATCTGAGATCGAAACGCTCCTGTACCGCTGAGCAAGGTAGATCCAGCACTTCAATCTAAGACAGACAAAGACTAGTCAATGTGTCAGATTCTATAGTCATAGCCTAGTTCTCTGTGATCGTGACGCTGCTGATACTCTCTGGAACATATCAATAAACTCGACGAGAATGTAGAGCAGAAGTCAATGATTCACAAGAAGAAAACAAAGAACTTGACTCCCTGCAACTGTTACAGGGAGTGATAACTCTCTACATGGATTGCAGTTGATGCTTTCAAGTTCGTTCGTTACATGGAAACACGGATCACAATAGTCAAAACCTAGTGATAACCATGTAAATTATCCTACAAGATACATGAATTACTCACCCTTCTTTCCTCCAGTAACCAGTCATCTGTCAGCCTCAGAGTTGCATCCTCTCTTCTGACCAGCTGAAACGAGCAGTAGTCACTATAAAGTTACACTATAAGATCCCAGTACATACTAGCACCGATGTTGTCACTCTAGCACACACCTGATTGATGAGTTCCAAGTCATCAGCGAACTTGGGAGAATAGTGACTGATAGCATCATCTACCTACAACCAATCAAATCATACATCTATAGGTACGACTGTATATGATAGAAATCTACAGCATGTATGATATAAGCACAGCCAGTACCTGGGAAGAGAGAGCCTCGTGTTGACTCTTGACGAATGACTGAACTACATGAGCGTTTATATCGAGAAGCAGTCGCGTGCGAGTGAGATAGATCAGCTTCTGTCGCTCGTCGCTGACCAGTTCACACAGCTCATACCAAAGCTGGTGGTTATATGGATGCAGTAATAGCAGTCTCTTCATGGCGCAGAGAAGAGCAGCATCTGTGAACATCCGCATGAGGAGAAACTAAAGGCATAGACAGTTCCGTGAGATAGCTATGCTATAGAAATAAAACTTAGTGCAAAGAGTTCTGAACAATAAAAAACATACGATATCCTGCGCCGCAGTACGGTCGGCTATATTCACAACAGCTTATGGAAGAGGACCTGAAATCTCTGACCATCATATCACTAGAAGCAATAGTTCGTTGATAGGCTATCTACAATTAACGCTTGTTACATGCAAACTCAAAATATTCTTGCTTACTGTAAAACACAGGCATCAATGATTGCATTTTTGGCCAGAAGTGAGGTCAGAGGTCAGACAGTCGGAATAGTATTGATCTTGTGATAGCGCCGGTTTCTGGTTCTACAGTATCTGTCAACAAGTGGAAAATGAGGCGGTGGAGACAACTCCCTGTTCTCCTTACCAGAATTGTTATTGGCCTTCAGTAGTCGTGATGTCACATACAGGTTGGCTGCACGCTGGTCGGCACTCTTAAACATCCCCTTCTGTAAACGAATGTGAGGTAAAATATACCAATAACCTTCCCACATCCAATAATACTAGACATAAATCAAGTTACACTCACCGATAGATCACAGTAATCGTAAGAGTCGTCCACTCGTGATAGTCGCTGCATACAGAGTGAAGCTGACTCGTATACCTCGGCCAGCAAGCTTCGAGCGGAGCCATATCGTGTGCCTAAAGTTAATCCACCCATCAGATAATGTTTCAACGGTTACTCAATGATATATGATAATTACATGTCAGCAGATGAAGATATTGAGTCAGCGCCTCCTCGTATCTCTTCTTGTAAAACAGGTGATCAGCGTAGAATTTGATGTCATCATCGTCAGTGCGCTGATGACAGTCAGCGAACCACTAAAATAGAAACCAGCTGACAGGACGGTCTCTGGGAGACTATCAGATGTCTGCCGATCACATACCCTAGCTAACTCGTATAAGATAATGATCCAAGGGGATACCACTGCTGAAATGACTGCCAGGCTAACGAGTGATTGCAAACACCACAATAATTTTGGCAGTGGCTGAAATCCAGTCTAACTTGCACAATGATGAGGAGAACAGAACTCGTGTCAGAGACAACATACAATACTATTATGGAGCATACATACTATATCTACACACTATATCTCCCAGTCGCATCAGCCATCAGCAGCCTAATCTACCAATGAAATAATGCTGATAACCAAATCTGAATCTGAATATAAGCCCATATGACATGGCTACAAACTAACAGGAATAGGTTTAGTTTAATACAAATAGAACTAGTGTCCATGTATACGTCTGACCATGAAATTTTCATAGAGTTATTCAAACTTCGCGTCTACTGAGGCAGAACAAATATGCATCTAGTCAAGTAGAAATAAACTTTTCTTACTTTTGGATTGCAAATCTTGGGCTTGTAATCTGCTGTCTTGGCTTCTGGACTCTCGAAATTTTCATCGTCACCTGTCTCACCCACCATCCCAAGTTCTAACTCCATTATGTCAAAGCCGACCGTGAAGATTGGTATACCAATACTACACAGTCTGGTAGAAACAACAAACTCTGAAACAAACAGCACGACACATTTGAGCTTGTAAATGGAATGCTGACAAATCAGCGAATCGAAAGCTTCCTCCATGCAGGAACTTTCACTTTAATGATATCTTTCTTTTTCTGACTACGGTATTCACTTCCTTCTTCTTACCTACGTAGGGATCCTGTATGTCCCGGAGTGCTGCTTGGCCAGAACCTCCGCTCGTCTCATGCTGTAGTTTCTTTACAACTGGATGTAACGGACTCGACACAAAGAGCTATGATTGGCCCAGCCTTGCTCACAATGAGCCAATTACAGTTAGCGCATCTAAACTGGTAGCCATTCAGAGGCCTCCAAACAGGCGCTATTTGGCGCCAACTTGTTCATGCAGAAGCTATTTTTCCTAGGGTAGTGCAGGTAGATAGAAGCTGCTGCCTTCTGTTTATATCTATACCGCCGACCGTTGCAGAATATTGCTGGAACGATGAAGAAAAAATTCAGCATTTAAGCAAGTCTGTCTGTCTGCCCGAGAGACTTATGTAAGTATGGCTTCTTTCATGAGCTTTGCTATGAATATCGAATTACATCTACATGTAGTTATTTATTACTTATCGTCTATCCCACTAGAATAAGTTGATGGGATGTACTAAAATGTAATGGCGATTATTATTAGCTCTAGTCGAATAAAAGAACTCTAGCAAGTATTAGAAATGACATTTTACGCTTTTAATCCGTTTAAATCAACAAACTGAATGACATCAGCAATTCCTACAGGTGCTCCTGTTTTAATACCTCTACATTTCGATGAAATCTGTGGGTTTTGTTTGCACGATTGAGATCGAACACATAGAGAACATCTCACTAAATCACTCACTAAAAGTCCTATAACATTGCTGGTTGCAAATGCTAAATACTTGTAGACAGAGTCTATGGATTTGTTTATGCTGCACTTTCCGTACTGCTATGCCCCCTGGCTATATGTAATTTCCCACAGAGATAGGATATAGGAACCCTGTCTACTCTGTCCCTGTGAATTTCCAGCTACATGTGCAGTCAGCCTTCAATCAGTAGCCGATAGATCTTTGTCGATGTTGATCTTAGAGTTAGATTGTGCGGTCTCGTATTACATAGACTTTTTATATCAGGCAGTGAGATAGAGCTGTAACTGCATCCTGAACTAACACTCAAACAGCCTATTGGAGCTGCTGTGTGATAATCTCCTTACTTGGCGTCCTATCGTACTGCCAATTTGTTGTTGCAGAAGAAACTGTCAGCAGTATGGAGGCTGCGGGGCCAATGCTACTCTCACCCGATGAGGCGATGGATGAATTCGGAATGTGGATCGTCGGAGACCAGCTGTTTGTAAGTGGATTTCCGTGCTAATCGGTAGAGGTTGATATTTCCCCTTCATTCCCTCATCATACCATGCTTATGGGCACAAATGCCAGTCTGGTGTTGAACGAATCGGACCGAGCAGACGGTGACTGACTCGATTCTGGTAGCCTCGACGCTGCCCTTGACGATGATCGATTGATGGATGAATCCTGATTGCATTCAGCCCTGGACTATAATTTGATCGAGCTACTTACCATGACGAGTGCGCAATCACTCACATCTGCTGCTCATATATATCCAGGTTGGCTATGGTATGATCCACACAGCAGAGGAGATAATCACGCTATGTCGACAGACAGCTCAGTACCTTCATATCACTGGCTCTCTCACCACTGCTACCGACCTCTTAGAGTTCGCCAAGGTATCTCCTCCCCCCAATGCATGTCCACCCTAGTCTTTACCTCTATCTCTAATATCAACCGTTATAGAGCCTAAATGGTAAGCTGATCAAGGTCAAGTCAGGGTCACTCGGAATTTCCAAGGAGATCAATAACAGTCGTCTGAGGCTACTTATTCTAAGGTATTGACGATGAAACTTCACTTTGTGTTCTATCTTTGTATTTAGTTTTACTGTACTCTCCTGACTATATGTCAGGATGTCTAAGGAAGTGAGGTGGTCCAAGATTTGCCATCATTTTTTGTTGATATATTTTAGTGTCCTAAATTAGCTGTCTGAATTCACCTGCAGGTCTCTCGATCGCCTCAATGAACTCAGTCCACTGCTTGTCAGCAGCGTTGAGGCACATATCAACACCGGCAGCCTTGTGGGGAAAGATCTCTCTGCTCAGAACAGGGACTACTTTAAACTGAAACTTCTCGAGACCCTTAGAGACTTTGTTCTTCTGCTTCAGCTGATAAAAAATGGGAAGCCACTTCCCAATCTCGAAGACTACATCAAGGTACACATACTTCTCATGTTTTACACCGTCTATCAAGGCTGTTTTAACGCGGTATAAGTTTACAGTCATTATCCCTCAGTTCCACATATTTCATTTCTCCCTGTTCTCTATACTCTCATCATGTCATGTGTTCTATCACACTGTTCTCCTCTAGCACACTGTATTAGATTGCCTACTGTCCGCAGGTATATCGCAGGTATATAATTGTCAGTAAGTTCCTCCATTACATGCATATCACACCATATTACAGGATGACCGGTTGGTCATTGCCGAAAGTTGGTTGAATGGAAATATGGCCGTAACACCAGCCGCAGGTCTGAATAATTCACTCTGTGAGTTAGTGACTAATGGCTGGCATCGCCAGTACATCTATAGTCTGTTTAAACAGGTTTAGATGCTGTCAGAGTGTGTGTGAGTGAGGGACGCAGACTTGCCTCCTCCCTCACTTCTGGTACCAACAAGGGTGAGCTGCTGGCTATATGCAGTGAGTGCGAGGTGCTGACTAACAAACTAAGAGGTCTACACCGCCGCCAAATGGTAAATCACACTGAATGAAGCTAAACCCATATAGTTATCTCCCCTAGAGTTCGTACTCTAGGGAAGATAACTCTATGGCTAAACCTCACTGTAAAATACAACATAATGTTGATGATAATTTGGTCATCCCCAAGCTCTCCATAAACACCTCAATTGAAGCTGTATGAGAAATTCGCCGCTAAGAATGTAATCTTTTTCAAAACTGATATTTACACATGTACTCAGAGTCATCAGCTCTTTTCAACATATGATATATGTAGCTCGTCATGTCTTAAGTTTATGAGAAGTAGAAATGTATTAAACCAAAGGAGAAATACTGGAACCAGCAGACATTTGTATCAATAGCTCATACGTTCAGTCGCCTTTGACCGTCGTCAGTTTTCATCTCATTACACATTGCATTCACTCAGCTCTCAGGTCCAGAGGAAGCCACTTTGTCCATCTCTCTCAGGAAGATGCTGAATGGGATGAGGGACAGGATGATAGAGGCCCTCTCAAGAAAGGTATCCTTGCTCTACAACCTCAAGTCATGTATGAGTGCAACACGCGCAGACCCTCTCTCATCACTGAGGCTGTTACCGTTGCTCTCATGTTGATGGGTGTTGTCAATGTTGCTCATGTTGTCAATGATGATGGGTGTTGTCAATGTTGTTGAATGATGTCAATGTTTCAGCTGTTGGATGACTTTGCTGACAATCATAGCCCTATTGATGCGCTTGAGAAAGCTGCTTTGCAGGTCCACTGTAAGTACCGTCACTCCATCAGATAAATGGTATAACATTTACTCTGTAGATTATTTCAACTCAGCTGACCTGCTGACCCGTTGACCTCTGCTCAGGCTGCTGACATTATGCATTTAAAAAATCATTCTCACAGCAGCGTAGTGCAAAACCCAACATCTAGCTGTCTAGTGTATTCACCTCCTGCTAAGGATATCAGCACCGGATTGATCAAATTTCGAACTTAGACACTGGTGACATCATTAATAGAGAAATACACTGCCATTCTGGATGTGCATGGTGTTATCAGCTGGCAGTTTCTCTCTCACAGACAAACCTCAGAGGGATATGATATTCACTGACAAACTGATCAAGTTTGAGCAGATCTGCAACAACATATCTATGAGTGTAGACATAGCGCGCCACCTCCACATGATCCCCAGTCTCCACAAGGCAGACACTATCAAGACACTAATGACTCATGTAAGTGAGGACAACTCCTGACTGAAGCTTTAGTACAGTAATCTCACTCCTAAGCTGTTCGTAGCCGGTTTACAGCATTACGTAGACTTTGAATTTGAGAACGTTGTGTTTTTACAACTATAGCTAGCTGGCATGAGTCAGCAGGTGGTTTGGGCTGCCAAGCTGCTCTTCAGTAATCCGTATAACGAAGTGCTGCGAGACCACTTCACTCTTCTCAAACACGCCTGGCTTCGCAAGGTTCAGCAGCTCCACACTCTTATCATGTCATCAGCGGAACTCCGGACATACCAGCGAGATATCGGTATGTTTCACTTGTCAGGGGGAGTTAACTCCTCTAGTTATTGAGTCCGTATTCAGCCCGTAATCTACTTGTGTTTGATAGACACGCGATCTTATGTATCACGATCTGTGATCTCTCCTGCGAGACAAATCAACATCACCATAGTCCCAACAGAGTTGTCTCCCCCTCCACTTCCTCTCCTCCCCGAGAAGGTGAGTCACGCTTTTAGTGTTCACGTAATTCTATGCGCTGAGAATTACTCAGCAGCTGCAGTGTTGATGTATTTATAATAGTATCCCTTACATGGCTGTATCGTCAGCTCTATTATTTGTTGTTATTATTGTTACTGTCGTCATTATCGCTTCAACTATGTTCCTCGTGCTCTAAGGTGCCGGAGACGAGAGATCAGCCGAGCTGGGAGAGCGCTGACAAGGACCTCGTTCAGGCCGCCAGGAAATTGGCTATGATCATGTGTAAACTAGTATACATGGTTAGGTGAGTCGGTGTGGCCTAGTAGCAGCAGTGCTACCGATACACTCTACCAGTCCGTATATTGTATCTACAGAAACGATACCTGTTCTCGCATGGACCTGATCAACTCGGCAAAGGATGTAGTTAGAGGGTGTGACATCTTCTCTCGCCTAATCAAAGAGCTGGCCGCGGAATGTACAGACAAAGACATCCACAAGGCTAGTGAGCCAGTGAGCCCAGTGAATAATCAATTCGTCTTACCATCATATCATTTCTATATTGAATTCACAGACGCTGATGAAGTTTCATGAACGCATCCCCACCTTCGCCACCCAACTGAAGATGGTGTGCACTGTGAAGGCATCCACTCTCGGCCAACCAACAGGTTACGGTTCGCCATGTCCTTGCAGAGATGTCATGTCATGCCATGTCCTTGCAAATCCCTATCAACACTGTCTCGTGTTCTTTTGTGTTCCCTCATGTTCCATTATGTTCCCTTATGTTCCCTTGTGTAATGTCTGACCCTAAAACAACCACTGTAGAACAGGAAATTTTTGCGAGTTCAATCTTTGCATTTTAGTTTGTGACATAATTTTGCAAAAATTTATTTTTGCGTTTCTTGTTGCTAGTGTATAGACAATGAATCAAACAGAAATATTTGCGTGTTCAATTTTTGCAATCAGCCGAAAATTCTCGAAAACGCAAAAATTAAACAAACGAAAAAATTTCCTGTTCTACAGTTAGAATCGTTTAGTGTAGAGTTGTCTTTCCTCACGCAATCCCAATTTATCAGTGGGGTATTAGGGTCAGTTAGTATTCTAGTTCGATGAACTAATATTTAGGAACATGGTTTTACAGATTCATTAGAATATATATAATATATAATATATATAATACAGAGGCGGATCTAGAGGTGGTGCGACGGTGCCAACGCACCGCCTGATTTTAGGTTGCTCAAATTTTTTTCCAGCCTTGTGAAGGTTTCTCACAGGTTTTCCTAACGAAAATGTGATTTCCGTATTACTAGTTAGTAGTCCTATCATAATTGGCCTATTTGCAACTGGCTGTCCAATCACGTAAGTGCTCTTAAATCACACGTTTCAGTCGATTTCTACTAGTGCTGTTGAATAAAGCTAGCTTGATAGCTCCAAATATTGGATGAACCTCGTAGGAAGAAACAGGTATTATAACACGAAAGTTCAGAGCCTATTCACAATGCGAACAAATCAAGACAATTCAAGTAAGATGACACTATCGCAACCCTGCAAAATGGTGATATAGCTGACAGAAAAGTCAGTGACTACGAATTCCCAAGTCAGCGAAGCTTCTCTGCAGTGTCTTGACTGCTACATGTTGATATATCTGCCATTGCTAGTCTGTAGGACATATCTTGGTGTACTTTACGGTGAGATGGGTGGCTATTTGTTGCTTGCAGATCATCAGGTTGCAATGTTTGACCATGGTTATGTCATATGAATCTAATGCGATACCCAACATAGCTCAATATGCATAGATATGTGCCAGGCAATATAACAATGACTCCATCCTTCCTGGGAGCAATTTCAGGTGGAGCATCTGA
>ERZ1740065.2011-NODE-2011-length-12526-cov-11.864887_pt1 | contig 12526 bp, 10 predicted proteins | sample MGYA00581738_ERZ1740065 | MGnify/ENA primary metagenome ERZ1740065 (study PRJEB43018, sample SAMN04849749) | marine metagenome | isolation source: floating plastic debris | place: Pacific Ocean | collected 2008-09-01 | study: EMG produced TPA metagenomics... | reverse complement strand
TTTTTCTTGTCTTTTTTGTTTTTCTTCGTTGGCTTTTTTCGTTTCTTTTTGTTCTGTTCGTTTTTTTTTTTGTTCGTCTTATATTTGTAGGGAGGAGAGACAAGGGAAGGTGAAGGACATGATGTCAAGTTACCTGTGTCTGTCTAAGGTACACCGGCAGGTAGCTGCATTTCTTCCAGAATCTGAGTAGATCTGAGGTGAGGCCGTACGAGACACCGAGGTAGTCCAGCGACTCCGGCTTTCTCTCAGACAATTTATTTAGTAGAGGCGGCAGGTTCTTACGGGGAGTTATCTGCTCCTCCAACAAGCCAACCGACTGCAGTAGAGAAAGTGGCCTGATGACGCGAGAGTTCTGCATGACTGATTGTAGCGAGGACAGACGGGGTGGGGGAGGGGGGTTACCTCGGGTTCCACTACAGCAGCTTCTTTCTCCTTTACATCGTCATCCAGGCTGGGAATGCGAGCCTCGTAGTAATTCTTCAGGATATCCAGTGCCTGCCTACCATAGCCCATCTACAATACCAGACGGCTAATATTCGCACTGTCTCACAGCCCTCAGCAATGTACTAGGGAACTCCCAATCATAGCCGGACCCAACGATTGCACAGGTTAGCTAGTTGTATGAAATCGGCACCTGTGGAGATACCAGCCGTACCCCATAGACATTGAAATAACAATCAATTATTGTTGCCATTGAAATATTGCCTACAAGTGTGATGGTAGGCCAGAAGGTCTCAGCCGGTGTCCTGTTTTACAGTATTGTCCAGCTCTCTTTTGCTATCTCCTATATCACATCCATTCTTATAAATAAACATTGAAAGCTGCTAGAGACGGGAACTCAAGGTTACACCATACAAATTATTATGTGACAATGTTGGGGGACCCCCCTATGGCTATACTGTGTAAGGTTTCTATGGATCAAAAGTAAGCCTTAGTATCTTCAGCTGTGACTCACTCCTTGGAAGTCGGGGTGGGTAGCTATGCGGACGATACGCGCCCCTGACAGCTGAGCGAACTGGTGATCCTGGAACTGCTGGGACACTGTCCAAGGGATGAGGTCACCGCTTGCCCTTTGACCCCTGTGTAGGCTGTTCATGATGCTCTGCTGAGAGATCTCACCTTCCAAACACACCTATGATAACACAAAGATATGTCTCAGTAGCATCCAATCAATTGTCGGGTAAGGACTAACATAGGATACACAACACTATGGAATATCAGAACGGAACGACATGTATTAAATGGTTTATCTATTATCATATAGCTGCTGTATAAAGAACTCATCGGAGTACAACATATTAGGCCAAAAAATAATCAGCAGCATCTTGAAGCGTGCTCACATATGGGAGTATTGAATGAAACCCATATCACTAAAGCTAGATTGATATTCAAAGGAGCTGGAGTTATCTTCTCCCGAGTTTCTATGAGAGTTGCGAACTGATCATACCTGCAGGACGACCAGCACCTCCGGCAGCGCGGTGGTGTGTGGGTTCACCGGCGGCAGCAGCACGAATATGTGGTGGGCTGGCGAGTCTGATAGCATCTGCAGGTCATTCGGAGTATTCTAGAACAATAGCCAACCAGAGATAAAAATTCAATTCAGAGTTGTCTTCTCTTTTCTATATTTCAAACGGTCGGACGTGTAGCGGTTGGAGACGAGTGATGAGAAGAGGAAACGAGGATTCAGGGATGGATTTCAGTGACAGTAGTTACCTTGTAATGACTGGAAACGTAAAGACTCATAATCCGCTGTAAGAACTCCTCGGACGCCTTGTGAAATGAGAACAGCGTATCTCTGCAATAGGATAGAACGTATAGAGGATAAAATACCTCTCATAGTGTATTTACACCTCAAACATGACGTACGAGTCCACAAGCGGAAAAACTCAGTACAAAAGTAAACACCAAATACTAACGGTACCCATACTCGATGACACCACAGTACGAGCGTACCTGTTAACGTAATATAGGTCACAGTTATCGGGCGAGGGGCAGCCAGAACTGATCTTGGAAACTTTGGTGGCATCGAGGCAGAGAAGCTGGTTGAGCCAGGCTTCCACGTTATCTCCATCGGCGTATCGGATAGATTCCTCCAGTGTTATTTCGTGAAGCACGCGGCCTGCAATAGCAACTCTGCGTCAGGGGAGAAAACTCTCAATATGACAGCAGTGTACTTACCAAAATAAAATAATAACAATAATACAATGGATGAATAATGAATTTGGTATTTTTTTAATGTTTGAGCTCAGAAAGCAGCTTAGCCATTGACTCGGCATTACAGCCACGTACAAATGACAACTTAGTGTCAGGGGAGAAAACTCTCAATATGACAACATTATATTTACCAAAGCATAAATACATCAAATAATGATGAGAGGCAAATACCAAACTTGGTAACTTACAATGTTGGAGCTTAGAAAGAAGCTTAGACATTGACTCAGCGTCATAGTGACATGTCACACAGAGATATCATTAACAGACACCTGCCTTGGGCTTCAGCAGTATCTTCATAACTGTATGGTAGGCCAATAACAATTCGTGCCTTAAACTAATGAGTAAGGAAAATAACGAGTGCTAGTGAAGACTAGCCTCCCTGACCTAGTTCAGGAAGAATTTCTGAGGGGGTACAGGTCGCGCCTGAGTGACCCACCTACTTCGTGGGATGCACAGGAGTCGGTGATCTGCCCCAATAAGTAACCAAAACAGTTTGCAATAGTCCCGAAATCAATCTAGTTTAGGTCTGAATGTTAGCCGTCGTTTAGAATGCAACTCAACTCAACATCACATATGATTTCTAGGCAGTATTAGCTCACTTCTACGTATAGACCGGATTTTCCAACCTTACCCGATGCGCTGGGAGTGCCAGCTGACATGTTTGCTGCCTTGATAGCCTCAGAAGAGCTGCCGCCCATCGTTGCGCACTGAGCCCTCAGTTGCTGGATTAGTTTCAGTGACAAGCTCCGGCCAGTGCCCTCGTACCTGCAGCAGGTGCCGTAACCGTGTCATCGAGTCAGCGTGAGAGCGGCGGTCAGCGCGACGTAACTCACCCGTTAATCGTCGACGACATGAAGACGAGGTAAGGGCCCATCAGCGATTTGACGTAAGGTAGAGGGATGGCGGCTGCCTCATCAATCACTACTAGCTCAGCCTGGCCGAGCTTGTGGGCGTCTGTCGGGTGTATGTACTGCGAGGAGAGATAGGAGGTAAATGAACAGCTGGATAGAAAGTACAGCAACATTTACAGCCAGACCATCAAACAGCGCCTGTGTACCTGAATAGTCTGTCGGTGCTCTCTGTATATGTCGACTCGCACTATCGCCTTGTTAAACTCCTGATTGGTCGACTGCACTACGTCATAGTCTATATGTTCCTAGTAGAAATAGAGGTGCACCAGTAGCATGAGAAGATAACTCCACATAGCCAATCAACTAACCAATCAGCAGCGACTGTCAGTGTCTGCACTGATTCATTGACAGAGGAAGGGTAACTATAGAGAACAATCAAATGTCTGTCGATGGTGTCGGTCAGTACCTGGTAGTCAAGAGCATCAAAGCCTTTGAATATAAATTCGAAAAGGGTCTTCAGGTTTTCCGGCGAGGGCGAAGTTACAAAGATGTTGCTGTATCCGAACGCCACGGCGGCAGCCATTGACAGCCCGAGCGCCGCTGACTTGCCACGACCCCTGGCAGCAGTGAGCGCCACAGTAGACCTCAGAGTCTTCTCCGAGATGGCCTCCACGAACTTGAGCACAGCGTGGGCCTGTGAGAATCAAGAACCGATTGTAACTAACCATCGGTGACGATACGACAGCCTGAGGGGGAGGTAAATAGAACAGCCATTACCTGATCTACAGTCTTGCAGCAGTTGACGATGACGCCGACGGGCTGAGTGTCCTCCAGACTCTTCTTAAGGTCAGATAACTCCTGCTCCTTCTCGCCGGGACCGTCGTCCTGCCATACAGTTCATACAGTGCAGTGTTACTACCGCCAAGTCAGGTGGGTGGGTGGGTGGGGGGGGAGTAGTACTGCCTTACTGATGAGACGGGAGGCAGGGCCTCGATGTTCGCTGTGGCAGACGACAGGGGCAGTACATTCAGCTTGTCATCGATAACCATGCAGCTGGGACAGGTGGCCAGCGAGAGCAGAAACCTGCCGGCGTAGAATGAGACGTCACAATGCATTATTGACCACAGCACACAGTGACTATCCGATAGTACGGATGACTGACCGTTCATTGAACCGAGCCACGACGTCCTGGCTACCCTCAGCCCTGTACCTGAGGTGCACATCCTGTCAGTAAAAATGGTACGTTAATGGAGATGGAAGATCCTTGGCAGAACCTCAATCATAAACATAAATGAATTACTGTTATTACTTGGCTATTAATCGCTGTTATTACGATAATGCAGTTCCAAAAAGACAATTGAGAGGATCGAAGTAGTCAATTTATAATGATGCTGCAGAATGGAGTCTTTTCGCGATTTAAGAATTTTTGCGATCGAGCCGTCTATCGCTAATTTGCAAATATTGTCAAGACGCATTTATTTTCATTTTATTTCCCACATCATTATATATAACTATTATATATAACTATTATATATAACTATTATATATAACTAAGGCTGAACCAAAAACGCAAAAATTGTAAGATCACAAAAATTTTAATACATGCTAAAACGCAAATATCATCCAGACATAAAAATTCCGTTCTACAGTACATGGGATATGACGCGACGTCAGAGACAGCATGTATAATTCATGATTAGGAAACTTAGCGGGGATGAACTTTATAGCCGAAGAGTTCTTAACAATCTCAAGATATCTTCTAGAGACAGCAATCCATCATCAATTTTCCCTCCCGCTATTGTCCGCACCCACAAGAGGGCAAAGAGCTTTTTTTCAGTTTTTTATGCGATTTTTAAGACAGACAGACATCTTCACACAGAGTAGCAGCTCCCTTCAATTTAGTACGATCAACCATTTTTTGAATGAAGTGACAGAAAATCAAATGAAATAAAACAAACTAGAAGTTAACATCAGACTGCTCGCTTGCCATCCAGTCCGAACTCAGGGGAAGACAACTTACCATAGTCATCGTGTACAGCTGCCTGAGCGAGTCCATGCCCTTGAGTAATATGATCACGGATCCGCCTCCCTCCACTGTCTCTATTGTCCGCGCCAACAGGTTCGGTGTCAGCGCCTCGAAATCCTACGTAGCACGACGTCGCGGTCAGCGCTAGTGACGCGCATCAGGAGACGAGGGCAATTTACATACTTACTCTCTACGTACTTACTACCTATGTACTTACCTGCAGTATACACATGCCGTATGTGTTGCCAAGTATTTTGTGAGTCTCACTGTAGTAACAGTAGCGGATGTCGGTCGACGAGACAAACATCTCCAGTGGGTCATCCTCTCGCAGGTTTATCGTACCAGACTTCATCTTCTTCTGTATCTCTCTCATACGCTTCTTGCGGTTGCTGTGTACAAAATATAACAACACCATCAGCTGTCTGACCCCCATCAGCAAAAAATAAAATGAAACTTCTCCAAATACATAAATACAATTCACCCCATGACCCCAGGACCTCATGACAAGCTGTAATGCAGACACATTTTTTCACAGAAAACGTATCGCATGCGTAACAGATAGAATTATAATGATCAGTACTCAGGAGTCTGACTACGATAGTAATTCTCCTACTCCCCAATGAATAGAACTGAGTACTGTAAACAGAATTGTCAGCGTTTTCAAACTATAGCATCTTCCTAAAATTATTTCTAATAATAGCGCCTGGAATTTTAGCGATTTATTTCCAGCTTGTATATAACATATATCGAAAATATAGCGCCCAACTTTACTAGCGTTTTTCTTACAGTTGCTATTATTGTTACTCATTCTGAACAGTTCATACTGCTCGTCATCACGACGACAAGATGCAGTCTAATTCTACTCTGGATAACTAACAACAGCTGACCTGCTGAACCCGAGGTCCTTCTTGTAGCACCAGAGAACTGTGGGTCGACTCTTCACAGCTGCCTTGGACATTATATGATGCAATATCACAACCTAACAAACAATGGACACATTCATTATACAAGTGTACAAAGAGATGGAATGGAACCAGCCCTATATCCTAGTCTGGGATGAGAAACAGATAGATACATATCAATTATCCAGACAGAGTATTCCCTTGTACTGAGTGTGCATGTACAGACATTTGTTCATTGGATAGTCTTACTCTGTAGCTAGATTGTGCACAGACCCTGCAACGGCATGGAACTAACGAGTTCAAGAGCTCTTCCAGAACAAGATCATTGATGAAAGACTGAATTTCATCAATATAAATACTGCTAGTTGGCTTCTATATACAACACTTCACCACGAGCGTAACACAGTTTGAAGATAAACCAATAAATTTGTCATGCATCCACGATGATACGAGTTGTAATATACTTGTACATCACCTGGTCCTTAGATTTGTCTCCGACAACCACAAAAAAACTCCTTGTCTTTGTTTTCACACAGTTTTCGATGAGGGTCCTTATGCGATTGTCAATCTTTTTGCGACCCATTTTGACACTTGATCTTGTGACTATCTCTATAAAACGTGTGAGATAGCTTGTAAAAAAATGAAACTGATTATTTCATTAGTGATTAGCTGAACATTTTTGACATTACAACGGCTTTGGCCATCACTAGAATACTCATAATACGTATGATGTTACATACATTGTTCGTCAATATTAAATATGCGGTCTGGAGTTAGTCGTGCTTCTAGTATTCTTGTAAGACACTAGCTGTTGGATGATGAGGACAGCGATCGGGTTGTCTGTTCATCACGCGTCTACCTATATCGGAAATGAAAATTCAGATTAGTATCGCGAATCATTAACAATACGACAAATATTATTCGTTTACGTGAGAGTTTTGTAGAATAAGTATATCAGATGCTATTTAAAATATTTACTTTCATTAATGAGTCAATTAATGTTCATATATACATAGAATGAAAGTCTGTAAAGTTTTATCCCCGAAGAACTAAAGGCGAAAATTAATGAACTTCCTCTTCATCCATGTCGGTCTACTGAATGTGAGTAGATCTCTAACGTATACATTAAAATCCGCAAATAATTCTCCCATCGAGCCATTGAAAGCAGTGATTAGGATACTAACAGCAACTTTATACTATGTAATTCGTTATTTGATTGTATTTTCAATCCAGGATCTGATATTGGATATAAAATGGCACTACAGAAAGTCAGACCCTTGAAGAAGCCTAAGATCGTCAAGAAGCGTTACAAGAAGTTCATAAGGCATCAGAGCGACAGATATGCCAAGCTAAAGGTTTGTCTGATGAATTATTATCTGTAGATGTGCATCATGTACCGGTTTTTGCATTGTCAATGTCACAAAAACGAGCGTCTGAATTGGAGTTTCCATATCATCTTCATGCTATCAATATGAACTGATGTTTGTGACGCTGTGATATCTAGACATCCCTCTTATTAATCACTAGCATTCAATAGCATCAATATTATTGCTTTGCCACATGTGTTGTGCAAATCTCATCGACGTTTTACTACTAGTCTTACAGCAACATTCACCAGTGAACTCAATCGTTCCAGGATAACTCTATTAGTAGAAGTTGCTATACCATGTTAAATGTTGATCTTCAAAATTTACAAACCAGATCGATCTGTCGTGAAGCAATTTTTGATGGATAGCTCTAGAGCATAATTTTTTGTCCAGTTTCAACATCGCCATGATAGGCTGTCCCGTCCTGAGTTTTATAATAAGCAATGACGAAGTAGTAATTATTTTGTCTTTCCTCCATGATCCCATGATCATTCAAATCTAGGCGATTGTCCAAATTATCCCACCACCCTTATATTTGCAGCAAAACTGGCGCAAGCCCAAGGGTATTGACAACAGAGTCAGACGGCGCTTCAAGGGCCAGTTCATCATGCCATCCATTGGTTATGGTTCAAACAAGAAGACCAAGCACATTCTGCCTAACGGATTCAAGAAGTTTTTGATCCACAACATTGCAGTAAGTATATTTTAACCAGCTGTTTCTGTCCGGCTATGCACAGTCAGTTAACTAAGGCATCCCGCTGTCTTCCTAGGAGTTGGAGGTACTGCTGATGCAGAATAGAACTTATGCCGCAGAAGTGGCCCATGATGTTTCCAGCAAGAGTAGGAAGTCTATTGTGGAGCGTGCACAGCAGCTGAACATCAGGCTCACAAACGCCAACGCTAGATTGCGCTCTGAAGAGAATGAGTAAATGCACCTCTTATTTACTGGAATAAAATCGTCTTACTTCAACAACTAGACTGGATCTATCCTGTACTAGACGAAGCTATTGCTTTATTGACACAGATCGATTATAATAGCACAACTTGCAGTAGAAACTGTAGAAATAGTGCACCCAAGTTGGAAAATGTTACATGATTGATCCAAGATACAAGCTATGAAAACCCAGTTATAGCAGACCGATGATCCAAACAGAAGGGTGAGTATTTACATGCCCTTGAGTTCGGCCTCGGAGGGGAAGTACCAGTAGGTCCCCTTGACACACTTGGTCATGGTCATGACGAGGTCGCTGTGACCATCCTTGTCAGCTCCTACCATGCGGTCCAGCATGTACTCAAAGTTACTAGGGGATGCGGCGTAACCGATGAAGAAGAGACCAGAGTCTCCACTCACAGTTCCCCATGGCTGCGACTGCCTGACAATCTCTACTGGCTTCTTCTGCTGCCAGCCATTACCTATATAAACAGGAATTTCCGATTTAATACTGGGGAGTTGTCACCTCCTGAAAACGGGATTAAAATTTGGGTAAAAGTGGATTAATCTCTAAGCGAAAACTGGTGAACATCAAAGACACTGGGATGCAGACCACAATGCACCACCATGTAGTGTGACAGCGGAACTCGCATACGGAATTATATCTGAGCCAACTAACCTCCTGTCATACGGGCGACGTGAGACTGGATCGACTTCCTGCTCAGCTCAACGCTGTCAGCTCTGCTACGTCCGACAGCCGTCTCCAGCACCTTGGCTAGTAATAGAGACGATCAGTGAGGAGCTGTAGACTGAGGTAAAAGACTGAGAACTAGTCGGGTAGAGTAAATTACTCGGGGCGTTGCCGATGAACTTGTGATCGTGGATCCATTTCTGGGTGATGACATAGCTGCCACCAGACGGCTTCTCCACCGCCACCTGCTCCCTCCACTCATCATCAGCGGGGTTCTCGGTTCCTGGAAACCGATTACAGAGATTTTACGGGCGGGTACCTATAAACCCGCAGCCTATTGCCAGGCCCACAGACTATCATCAGACACATTATATCGTTTACAATGAGTTTTTATCTGTACAGAGGAGTGAGTAGCCAGTGTACTAACTTATTTGCACAAGCATAGATATCACTCAACACTCCGCACTTATACCCAAGCATCACAGCCACCAGTGCGACTGCCTAAATGCAGGGGTTCACACCCCCATATTCAGAAACCGTATCTGTCTAACACTCAATAAAGAATCCTAGGCTCAGCATGAGTAAGGGGCAATGAGACTGTTGATTGGGCGAGCCATCATCATTGCAATAGACACCAAGTAGCGCTGGCTGCCCGTAAAATGCCCAATAATTGTACGGGAGCATCTCACTGCGTACCGTCAATGAATCCGGAGAGGTCACGGCCGTTCTGGTACACCCATCCGTAGGTGTCCTCGAAAGACTCCACGCTGCCGGCGGGCATCTCTTTCATGATTCGCTGAGCGAGCTCAAACAGCACGCTCCTGTTGTGGCTCTTGGCGTGTATGAAGATGTCGCCACCTAGAGAGGAAGGGGGGTTGAAGTGCATGGAGCCTTAGATAAGACTTACATAAGGCCATAAGGTTTCATAAGCTCAGTGCTAGTGAGGGAAGCAGTACCAGTGCTTGGCATCTCGCCGTGCTCTCCCTTCCTATGTGGGTAGGTGAAGTTCTGAGGAGCCTTCCTTCCATACACCTAAAAAGTGAAATACACTAAATACGAGTTATAGACCATGTAGACTTACGTCACACACCCGCTAGTACTATTGAGCTCATCTGATTAGTTGACAGTTTGATTCGCTATCACTTGAGAATGTGCTTACTCATTTCTAACCAATCCAAGGGGATTGATGGACCAATGAGATGTGATGTAAGGAATGGCGGGCTTGTTGAACAGCACTGGCAAGTCGTGATGGACGTTGATACTGAAATCGATTGCGTCACTATAGATTTATGAATTACCGAGATAAAACATGTCTAAGGCGGAGCAAGAGATTGTCTCTACTTCATCAAATCTAGAATCAACAAGCTCACTGGTTCAGCTTACAGATGCATGCTGATTCTTTTTGTCAAACTCAAAAGTATTCTGATTAATTTGGCTCCAGCCAATAGGAACACAGCGACATGTCACTACTACAATAATCAGTTCCAACCCATTTAGTGGTTGGAGAGAAAAAAATGCTAACTCATGCTTGGCTGATTGCATAACCAGCAAGTCTGGTCAGCCGGCGTAAAATGGCTCCCTGCATTCGCTTCATCCCATAATTATAGTTCTACCCTTAGTTCAGGATAAAATCAGTACCTGAATGCAATTCTCTCTACCGATTACTTTGTGGGCCCAGACAGATGAAGGTCATTGTAAACTTGTGACATAGTTCGACACAATCCAGCAATAACACTGTGATATTAGTAGAGGCTACTAGGATTAGTCCAACTGTACACAAACTGATTCCATGACAACTGAGGTAATAAGACAGCTAGAACTTGATGACATGGAGAGTGACATGGAAAATTTTTCCTATCATGTCTTCCAAGATGACAGCGAATGAGACGGTGATAAAATTACAGCACCTGCGTGTAAAAGTTTGGTCCAAAACCAACACCAGCCCATATTTCATCATCCTCATCTCTTGAGTCTGGTGGGCAGACAGCATCTACATATGCCTGGATGTTGGCTGCCACCTTAGCACACTTCTTCTTGTCAGCTTTTGGAGTAAGATGGATCCACAAGTATAGAGCATTAGCTTTCGTGCCAGTGATGACCTAAATAAATAGACATTTACGATATTCGGAAAAATATATCATTTCAAACGACTCTCGGTGATAGAAAATAGAAAGCATACGCTGTTTTGATATTTAGGCGTCTCTGCAGCGGCCAACTGGATTGGGGCTGCGATTGCAATAGCACCGTTATCCTTGTATTTCTTGAATGCATAGCCGGCCCCAACCAATGCAGCACCACCGGCGAGTATAGGGACAGCCAATCTACCGGACCTTGAGGTGCTTGCGCCTGGAATCATAACATATTTCGATGAGCAACGTTATCAGCATACCTGCTCCAGCCTTCGAGTTCCATGGACAACTTTCACGAACCCTGTGGTCTCACAGTTGAGAATCTCCTGACAAATCTTAAACTGCGGTTAGCAAAGCTAGCCATGATTGTGCAGACTTGGGTGCGTACTTCTGCCGAAGGAAGTTCACTAATTGAATGACGGGACCTAGAAAAGTCTGTCTGTTTGTCACTTACATAAGGGACTCGTCACAGATCATGTGACCGCAAACGCAAGAGCAGAAAACTCTCAAATATGAAAAGGAGTCGAGGCTTGCAGCTTGCAGTGGGGCTTTGAAGTATAGCACCACATAGGCTCTAATCTCCCCATCTGTTTCAAACTCGTAACACTCTTAAACAGAGGCCAATAGACACGACTGATGAAGATTTTATAGGCTATAACTTGATCATGTATTTCTTATCGGGTCTCAATCTCAAGTTCTGATTGAATGATCTCATCAGTTTCGTTCTCCCATCATCCACTTTCATTTTACACAATGACAGTCGTCTTCCCAGAAGTCAGATCTCTCAAATCAGCCAATCAATCAGGCTCTTCGTCTGAAACAGATTTATTTAAATATCTGTTGACATCAAGTTGTCTTTGCGTCCAACCATGGAGATGCCATATTTCAGATGATGACTATGCAAAATGGAAGCAGAAATTTGGCTCCATCTAACAAATTTTGTATTTTCTATCTTGTGCTTTGTTTTATATCGAACTGAAATCATGAGAGTCATCTTCATTCTACTCACCATGGTAAGATCGCACGTTACCTGTGAAAGTCAATGGGGCGACAACTCCTACATCAATGTCATTTATTGTTGTAGTGTTCCAGACTGGACATGATGATGATGGGCAGTCTCCAGCGACAGTAAGTATCGTACTGTGGAAGGTGGCAGTGAACACACAAGTTAATCATCCGTCTCATTGTATCGTCTGATTTCAGGGTTCCTGAGGAGAGCGATACAGAGAGCAGAGAGACGACTTTGCTCAACAAATCTGTTGCTGGATCGCAGGAGGAGACAGATGATGGCATGAAGTGAGTAACTGCTGATAGATCAATGGTATCGATTCCTGCAGTAGAAAAACATGGCCGATACTTACAACTGTCACTGATAGACGCTATGAGTGTCCAGTTAACTGCATGAGTAGACAACT
>ERZ1740065.2010-NODE-2010-length-12526-cov-11.894796_pt1 | contig 12526 bp, 12 predicted proteins | sample MGYA00581738_ERZ1740065 | MGnify/ENA primary metagenome ERZ1740065 (study PRJEB43018, sample SAMN04849749) | marine metagenome | isolation source: floating plastic debris | place: Pacific Ocean | collected 2008-09-01 | study: EMG produced TPA metagenomics... | reverse complement strand
CCCCCCCCCCCCCCCCCCCCCCCCCCCCCCCCCCCCCCCCCCCCCCCCCGCCCTTAGTATCAGAATCTCATGGATACAGACTGTGTGACAGATTGTATCGCAGGGAATTGTATTTATAGATTTCCTGGTTTATTGTTGAGAGGAGACGGTATGTCATGCCATGATGTCTGCATGGGGCTGGCATTATTTCATCCACAGCTTCTAACTGTGCGCTTATCCACATTCTGATTTCTATACGACCCTCAGCGAGTGTGTGCTGGCTCTCAGTCTACGTACCTGTTTCTAGGCGCTAGACCGAGTTCCAATAATCAGGCGAGTAGTAGAATGGGTTGTAGACTTCATCAAACGATTCGTAGCTAACTGGATCATATCAAGAGGTGGTTGGGTGAGTAGAATACAACTATCTATACTACGACCTAACATTTTTCTCTTATGTTCTCCCATATTGCTCACGAGTTAACTGTATAAAAAGGAAAGACAACTCCCTTTCGGTTGGCTAGGCCCAGGGAGTGCGCTCTGACATGATAATATACAATGCGATCTCCTTACTCCTGCCTCATTTTTAACTTTGATACAAAAGACATACTATAGTCTGCTATCATACTCTCTGAATCGCTGGAATGATATTGCTCTGTTGTACATCCTGCTACAAAACTCTCAACTGAAACCATAGATGACATTGTCTATGGCACAATGACGCAGGAGTTTACGTCGACTGCGAGTCTTGATCGCAGCTCTCTGTGTCTGAGGGATGACGATCTAATATTGTTTGATTAGGAATTACTGTATTTCTCTTACAGAGTGCCATCCAGGAATACTTTGGCTCCACCACCGGACAAGCGCTAGGTGTGTTTTTAGCAGGAATCATATCAGCATATTTTGCATATAGAAAGTACCGATGAACTAGCATGCAGGTAACAGTTCCTCCTGCATGATTGTAACAGCTAATATGATTGGCTATTGCTACGAGTGGTCTCAGTCACTGGTTAACCAAACCGCTACACTCCCTCTGCTTGTTTGTAGACGAGCCCATGAGTTCCAAGTCCAAATCATCGGTGAAAAGAGCTTGCGTTACTCTGTAGTCATGACAACTTAAAAATATTCAAGGCAAGCCATCAGCACTCATCTGGTTGTGTTGATTATGAATTTGATAGCCTTATGTGCCTGTTATTGACTGATTGTTGATTTTTTTTATTGCGGTAGCAGTGATTGGTGTATCTATTACTTAGTAATACATTTTTTACAACATTTACTTGCAAACACACGAATGAGTGACAAAGACTACGGCTGATAACTAGTTCTACACTGCATCCAGCCACATTCATCTATTGACTCACACGAGCTACTGGTTACCGACTAATATCAGACGACACTAATAATGAGCTCTATTTGTATCATACACTGTACATAATTACATTCATGTACTGATCACTGAGTAACAAACATAGAGGATATGGAGTAGTAACTAAATCAACATAAAGCTCAACCAGACTCGAGAACCAAACATCTGATTTGATCCCGTATAATGGCCTTGACACTGAGACTGAGCAAATACCACATGTGGAGCAATAATGTTATAATAAATGTGAAAATAAATTGGCACTGCGTAACTAGATCTCCACATTGGCGAGTCAGCTAACGCTCGAGATTCACAGGAAACCGTCTGACAAATGCCAATGCTGCTGTCGACCTCGCGCTGTCACCAGTGTCGCAGTATGACCCTCGTAACGTCAGTACCATACCAGGCACAAGGGAGGACAACTACCCAGTAATGCGGGTGTGTATCGTATCAATCCATTTCTGGGCGAGTTCCACGCTGTCCGCCAGGAAGGTATACTGTCGTTTTGTGGTGCGCATCTATGTGGATGGAATAAAGGCTGTACATTCAGTAGACAAGAATTTTTGAGTATTAAAAAACCGACTGTACCTCAAAGAAAGCATTGTCGTCTGCACGTTTTGGAGCACCGGGTACAGGCTTAGTTGGCATCACCGATATTACTTCGGCCAGATCGATGAAGCCGCGGCAATGGTGGTCGTCTTTATAGTCGTGATACCTCAGCTGAGGGAGACATCAGTAACAGTTGTTAGTTAGGCTGCCTCACGCTGACATGAATTCAGAAAGAGTTTCTCAGTAAAGTACCTGATGTTTCATGAAGTCAAGGACGAACCATCTTGCCTTCCAACCTTTTAGTAGAGCGCCTTGTTTAAACAAGTAACCTTCTAATGTCCTTGGGCTGGACTTAGTTGAGCTCTGGCCAATGAAAGTCTTATCCTCTAAAAAGTCATAGCAGTTGGTACAGATCACAGATATCAGACCACTGGACCACAGGAACAATGGACCAAAGGAAAACTGGGCTACAAGATTACTGGACCAAAGGAACAGTAGACCACAGGAGCAGTGGACCACAAAAAACACTGGGTCACAGGAACATTGGACCACGGGAATGCTGGACAACGGGGACACTGGACCATGGGGACATTGGACAACAGGAATGCTGGACCACAGGGACACTGGACCATGGGGTCATTGGACCACAGGAATGCTGGACCACAGGGACACTAGACCATGGGGACATTGGACCACTGAATCACTAATACTGGAAAGACATGTCGTTTACCATCGCTAGGAGATAGGAGTTGGTCATTGGATGAGTCTTTGTTTGAGTTGGCAGTGGAATTGCTGCCGTTTGCGATGCCCTTCATGATGCCGCTGGAGCAGTTCTTTGGGACGTGAGACATACACTTCTCGTGACAATTGTAGCCGCACTCAGAGCACTTCAGTCCTGCAAGCAATATCATATAATGGCTGAATATCATACGTAACTGTAGTACAGAGGTGAGCGGACAACTCCAACAGAACTGCTCATAGCCAGGTGGCGTCGCCATTAGCGCTATGGACCGTTGAACTGACCTGTCTTCATGAAGCCCCAGAGTATGTGTGAGCAATAGTCACATGACGTGGGAGTATTGTAATGGTACTTCTCAAACGAATGCGGCTGGCTGAACATCTTTGTAGCTTGAGGAGTCATCTTCCCTTTGACTAGAATGACAAGCATTCACAGTTAATGGATACCCACATGAGCTGACTGACGCATGACCTTGAGTTTAGCCTACCCAGGAACTCCATAGTTGACTTTTTGTGGGCGTTTCTGCCGTGCGAGCGGTAATACTGGGTGGACAGAGAGTACTGCCGACGGAATGTCTCTCTCATCGCCTGCTCCAGCCTCACTATCAGATCGATCCACTTACTCGGGAACTGATTCATGTCCTTCTCAACACTCGCTATCTCCTGCAAATAATCAGTTTTTGCATTCAGCAGTCGCAAGTATCTGCAGATGGTTGACAGATGGTGCTGTACGCAAACTCACTTGCAGATAGGATGAGAAAGCGTGAGGCATCCTTAGGGTGGCATTGTCATAGCACAGGTTCATGGTGATTCGACCAGACGCCTCCGTTAGATCTTCATCCAGAGCCATCTCGCTAGCTTGTTGCTGCGTCTCCTTGGTGACCAGTTCGATGTCATAAGCCGGTCCGTGGGCCAGGTTTTCCTCCAGGAAGTAATCCCAAACCTCCAGGTTCGCCATGTTTGAATACGGACGCAGCACCTAAATAAGTAGTGAGAGGTACATGGGTGCCAGCGTTCACTCCCTATAGTCGGTAATCGTCGGACGATGAGAGAGATGCTCACCATATCCTGAGACTCCTCGTTCACGTAGTGGAAGTTGTGGAAGACGGGACTCTTGGCTCTCTGTATGTCTATGTACTCCCAGAGGCTATTACCCAAGTTGTTGGATATATCGGCAGCAGCCATTCCTGAACAGTGAGAGCGGAACGACTCACTCAAGGGTAGCTACATATATCTGTGGGCGGCCGGCAGAAGTCGATGGGACTTACCGATTCTCGGCCGGTCATCGAGTAACCAGCCAGCCTCCAGTCGCTCGCACTCACTGTCCATCATGAACGTGCGGAACCGGTTGGACAGGTGGTGGTAGGCCAGGAACTTGAGGAAGAATTGGTTGAACTCAAACGACAGCGGGAACTGCTTGTGTATCTACAATACAACATACAGAACAGTTGATACAGGAATGTAAATACCAGACATTACTGTACTGACAAATACTGCCAGGTACTGTTATGTACTGAAAAATACTGCCAGGTACTGTTATGTACTGACAAATACTGACGAATACTGTCACATACTGACAAATGCTGTCATATACTGACAAATACTGCCAGGTACTAATGAATTTTGCCAGGTACTAACAGCTACTGCCAGGTACTAATGAATACTGCCAGGTACTGACAGAGCATATCAGCTTACCTGGTGAACTACATCCAGAAACTGGAGGAAGATGGGAGCGAATCCACTGGATGGAGAGTTGGTAGTCTGATTACTTCGTCGAGAGAACCGATGACCAAATGATAGCCACTCTTTCTCGATGAGAGTACGGAAGCCCTCAAACGTCCGATAGTACGGGTCCAGTAACAGTTCAGCTATGCTGACAACCTGCAAAGACACACATAAATCGCGATAACAAGAGATCTCAGGCTATAAAGCGTCTGCGGAGTTATGGCTAACCTGACTGGTGAAGTCCCAGCCTTCCTCTAGGCCCAGTATAACTGACGCTCCCTGCTCATCCAGCAGGCCGACGCAGGCGCTAGCATACTGCATGACACTCTGAATCTACAATCGCATACGGATATCGCACTGAAAGGCTGCTGTTGAATCACGAGTGGACAGACGTACAGACAGACGTGTCGCTGACCTGTAAGAGCCAGCCAGACTCGTCTATCTGCTTGTGGAAGGAGTGTTCGGGAGATGTGATTACGACGCCAGGTACGCATGCCCTCAGCAGCTTCTTATAGCTCGCCTTGACGCTGTTCACATCACGGAAATCCAGCGACATGAACTCGCATCTCTTCAGATATTCTGATTTCACAGTCTATGAATCCAATGGGATTGGTGTGATGTTTTGCGAGAGGTATCATACACCCACCCGTATTGGCTACTACTCAACCCACCTTGTTGTGGCTCTTGTCACAGAACACATAGAGTGATGCCTGCCCAAGCTCTGGCTCGGTTTGTGCCGAGGAAGCTCGCTGGTTGGCGACAGTATCCGTGTGATGATGGGCAGGAGAAGAAAACTCCTTTTTACCAGCTGCTCCACCGATTGTGAATGACGTCACAGAGTTTCCCCTTTCTATAACGCGATACGATTGGCTGGCTAACACTAAGTCACTCATAATTGCATCAATGAAGTTAAAAACCAATTCATATAACAGATCGGGGAATGTCTATTGGAAAAAATAATAAAAACGGGCAGACAGAATGACGACTATTTGAACAGCTATACTAAGTTCAGCTAGAGCAGAAATCGCATTACAAATCACTAACAACCAAAATCAACTGACTGATTATCTTATCACTATAATCAATCTAGCACACATATCAGCTGGCAGCATCCCTGACTAGTCGTCACCAGTAGGCTCAGGTGACCAGAAGCTGGCTGTGGTAGGTTTGAGGGAGGGAGGACGGGAGTTAGGTGTAGAGAACAGTAAGCATAGAGCAATAAAAACGGCATGTCCAACACCATATCAAGACCAAAACCACCGCAACAGCAACATTGATAATGGTATTAGAGTTGTCCCCACATGTAACGGCTAGGTGGTGAGCTAACTGGAGTTGTCTACTCTTTCTAATGGAGTGCAATCACATTTCTACGGCATGCAATCAGAGGCAGGGCCAGTCATGCAAGCAGCGGAGGCAAGCAGACAGCAAGTGGAGAGAGAGCTGGTGGTGGTGGAGAGATGGAGGGCGCTAGTTACCTCTGGGATTCCAGGCCGACACGGCCAGGCCAGTGCTCGCGTGTGCCATAGTCATTCGAGACCTGGCAGCAGCGGAGTCAGGTACGGCACCCAATGACGGCGGACGAGAATGCCTCTTCTCAAATATACCGCCAATTTTACGGGAAGGCGATGGATTGCCGGTGCGGTGGACGTCAGACGCAGGGGTCAAGGTCATGGACATGGTATTGGACATGCCAGCGTTAGTGCGGCCCATAGTTGAGGATGACAATGATGATGCGTTACCGGATGGTGTGAGCGAGCAGATGATTGACAGGTACTTCTCCAGCTCGAATGAGTTGGAGAGGGAGCTCGTTGAGTCTCTTCCAGAACTTGAGACTGTGGAAGGAAAGGCGACACAAGGTCAATTTCAGGTCAATTTCGGCTGCTTCACTGGTGGGTGTGAGATACGCTGACTGAGTGGGCACCTTGGGCTGATTTAAACTTCATCTTGTTGTGAATGCCGCTAGAGCGCAGCAGCAGGGCTTTGGTACGCGGGTGTCTCCATGTGATAACGGGGAAACGGTTCTGCCTGTAGCTGCGACCGAACCTCATGATGCTATCGTCCGACACAGTTGTTGGAAAGATGAGAAGTCCAGGATAACTAGAAAGATATCATAGAGTAGCACGACACTGAACAGAGAAATAGAGTCGCCGGTCAAACGGCGGCCATACCTGTGGCAGATCTTGTAGCTGGCATTGAGATTGCTCATGAAGAACTGATCCGACCTTCCGCGAGCGCCGATGGCGCTCTGCGAGCCAATCAGCTCCAATCTAACAAAATCTCGATAGCAGAACAACTCGGAGAGGCGCTCCTGTGTCTTGGAGTCTGTCTGAAGAGCGAGCTGTATGTCATCGTGACTCAGCACTATTGAACAAACAAAATGGCGGATAACTGTAACTGGTGAAGAACTCCCCGTCAAACATAAATTATAGGCAAAATCAAAAGTGAAAATGAAAGTGAGGGTCAACGATGGGTCTTTTGGACAGAATAGTATAACACGACAGTCGGTGCGATTAACTGAAAAATCGACAACAGTTTGACAGTTTTACTCTACTTCACACAATCACACGGCGTGTCATCTGCATAGGAGTTGTCTGCTCACACACAGCTTCATGCTCTTATCGCCCAGTGAACACATGCCCACTAGTGTGCGCGATACTGACAGAGGAGCAGTGCGAGAGGATAACTCCAGACGACATGTGGCCTTACTGCTATTTTACGAAGCCATATAGTATACAAACCTCCAACTATATCTCCTAAAACGAAATAGTGATTACAGTATATCAGATTTGAGTTTAATTTCTAAGCGATGCGTATTCTCCACCGATTAACGTCTGTAGTAGCCAGGGTGATCACGAAGAGGTGAGTCACTGAGACAATATGGTGTATAGGTGTGAGAGGGAGAGAGGATTAAACATGGGAAATTTGAAGCACCAAATATCCGAGATGATCAAAGTGTGAAAACTGATATCAGTGACCTTCACAGCCAGAGGCAAGGTCAAACTAGTCCCAGTTTCCAATAGATTGTTAGCATGAAGGCATTAGTGTAGTAGATACATCACGCTTGGGCATGCATAGAACCAACAGCCAAAGAAACTCATGCTTTGTTTTAGCAGGCATAGTTTTTCTCATTGTACACAAGAGCCGGAGAAGTGCTGGCTAGCTACAGTTTTATCAGGTACATATCCTTACTTGATCTGTAGTTCCTCCAAGAGGAAGGCAACGTGCCGGCGGCAAGCCCTCCTAAACACAAAATCCCGCTATGACGAGCTATCACACCAGCCGACCCGCACTACAGCCATGTGACTGCGCGTACATCGTAACCGGGGAGACAGACGGGCAAACAGAGATAGAGAGAAATAGAAGTCTGCTACAGCGTAACTCCACGACTGAGCGCCGTTCTCAGTTTCCGTTTGAAATAAGATAAAAATGCTAATTGCCATTGGGAGTGGACTGGTGCATGCTGGGATAGATAGAGGCCTAAAGTATGGGGAGTGAGATGGTAAATGGATAGAGGACGTAATGCAAAGAGAAAACGAGCAGGAGGCCAAGATTTAGTCCTGTACGAGAGTCCAAGTGTAGAGCTATAGTCGGTAACACTCACTAGACCAAGAATCCGGCTCCTCTTCACAGATACTGCCGGGGCGCGAGTCAATCTCCTCCGCGAGAGTGGGGGAAATGCCTCTTAGGCTACCCCTGCCCGACAGTATGTAACGCTGCTTGCGGTCGGTGATTTTGGCCGGCTTCAGACCAGTTGTCTTCCGCACCGTCTTCTTCAACGTCTTACCAAAATCCCTGAAGAGCAAAGAAATTCATGTATATAAGAGCTCCACATTACATTATAATCCATGAATCTTCCCAGTGGTTTTCGACACGGGTGGCGGGTATCCCCCCCCCACATTGGACCACCGGTTTGAACGGATGTACCTGAGGGTATGGTATTTGTCTTTGCGTTTCTGGTCGTTGGCCACAGGTACCACCATGGCGCCACGGAACGCAAATGTCTCGTGGAAGCTCTGAGGCGACATGGCCTTCTGCAGTGATTTACGGAAATGCTCCACGCTCTCCTCGCCCACCTCCTCATCAAATCCTATCTTCAGCAACTGAAACAGACGCGCGAGTGTTTGAGATTTCGCAACAAGATGACCGACATCAAAATGTCAAATTATTATGTTAGTGTCAATCAATGTGGGGGAGGGGTCAAGGACAGAGAGGTCGCTGACCTGGAATGTGTGACTGCGTATCTGTACTATATGCTGCAGGTACATCTCCAGAGGATTGAAGTATTCACTGTTCAACTTCTTCTCTTTGTTTATGGCGGAAACTGGTACCGACCTGATCACGCTCTGCTCGCAAGCTTCAACAGAGTGGGAGTTGTCACACCATGTCACAACAAGATATACCGATAACAGGAAAACTACAGACCATACTGATCACAAGGCGTCCCTTTGAAGATGACACGATATGTGGTGAGGAAGATGGCGCCCTCTGCTGGTAGCAGCTGCGGACCGGGTGCCCCTGCCAGATACTCTTCTCGTCCGTCCATGAGCAGGTACGCCCTCAAACCATCCACTAGGAACTCTTCATCAGTCAGTAGACATGGCTCCGTGATCTTAGGCTACAGAACAAAGATCCAAGTCTTATCGACAATATCGAACGATGCAGTCGAATGGATGCCATTGCAATGCGGTTTTCTACCTTGACGATGGGCGGCAGACGCTTGCTCTCGCGGCACACGTGGTCGATAGTCTCGATGTGCATAGATACCACACCAGGGATCATCTGGTGCAGGGCTTTCATGTGCTGGTCAGTTACACCGCTCTCCCGGCCTACCTGGATGTAGAAAGGGGGAGAGGGTAAAGCTTCACAGAGAGACGTATAATACAAACATTCTCTGTCAGTCTCCTGTCCCTTACCTTCTCCACAAACCTACTGATGACCTTGCTGACCCCAGAACTGACCTCGGACACTTCGCCTTCATCAAAACCTGACTCGGCGTCGAGACTATTGCTATCAGCGATGCTGCCGAATAAAAACAAGTGGGTCATGACGTAACGCTCATCAGTTACAGGTAGGAAATGAGCGAGTTGGAGCGGCTGTTGGAGAGACATACCTGGCAGACAAGTAGCTGCTGGCTGTCTCCTCGCCATGCGGCATCAGTGGCATACCGCGGCTCGTATCCAGCGGCACTTTGAGATAAACCATCCTGTTACAGAAGTGGATGGCCTGTGAGAAGACGAGTCCCTCCTCTTGGACGCCCAAATCGTGAAGCTCATCTTTGCGAGTGTACTTGGCTTTCCTCAGCTGCGCCCAATGAATGATGAAGGTCAAATTACATTCAAATATCCAAATAAAACCGCAAATGAAGCAGAAGAAATATGAAAAATACATGAAGTACTTCCATTCATATTGACTCAGCAGTTTTACTGACCTCCTCTGCCGCTATCTCCAGACAGCTTACGTCCTCTGTCACAAGCGACTCGCCAGGAGATACGGGAGCGTAACTCGAGTTGTCTGCTCCTGACTGCCCGGTGACTGACGCGCCACTACTGCTATCAGTGGTCTTTGACAACGATTCCTTCATAATAGAATCATGAATATGACAGCGTAGGTCTGGGTTGCATAGGGAGGGGATCAACCATCAACATACATCACTCGGTGACGTAGTGACGCTCTGCCGCTGTGGCTGCTGCTGGTGGGCCCGTTTGTCCCGGTACGTAGTCTGATACAAGCTTTTGATTTGACTTTGGACTTCCTCGTAGAACGTGGACTCCCAGAATTGCTGGTTGGCCCAGACTGCGTGCTCTTGGATGCAGGTGTAAGCGAACTGTATGACTCCCGTCGATAGTTTCTGGCAAATGGAAACGTAACTCAACGGAAGGGCGAGTACTACAGCCGACACAGGTTGTCCTTGTCGGGAGGTCGGATCGACGCGAGCCAGGCTCTGACAGATATCTAGCAGCTGTGGCAGCCGATCCACGGCCCGACTCGTTTGAAATTTGATGTTTAACCTTTTACTTGACAATGGCGAGAGAGTCTGGCTGGCTCGGTGCAATGCAAAGAATGCTGGGATTGCGGATGCGCGGCCGCTGCATGGCTTACCCTGTAGAACGTGTCACCCAGAGGCACGATCTGAGCGGCGATGCCATTCTCATCCAGCGAGCTCTCGTTCTGTAGGAGAGAGTTGAGCAGCTTGACCACCAGCAGAAATTGCTGATGATCCAGCATGGACTTGTTGCTGGCCGCCCGTTTCCGCAAGTCTTCGGTGAGAGCGTGACGGGCACTCTTGTTCTTCAATGCCCTCACCACCGCAGGGTATATCTAGAAAAGAATAGAAATGAATTTCATTCATCAAATTTTCCATTTTTTGAGAATCTTTTATGACAAATAGTGATGACATCATTCATCTTTGCGATCTAAATCACAAACAACATCAGCTGATTGTTTTTTAGCCAATCAAATTTACTTTGATTGTTCAAATCAGCCAATCACGCACCGGTGTCAAGGTATATAAGGGGCCCGCAGTGCTGCAGTAGGCATCAGATTACAGCCATGGGCTCAAAATCAAGATCTCGTTCCAGAGCGAATGGTAAAAATCAATATTTCTCTCTAATCAAGCCCCTTATGACCTCAGACCAATCTCCCATAAATCCCCATTCCTGATAACATTGCAGACACTGCCAAAACCCCGGCCCGAGGCTCAGCCGAGGCCGGCAATGATGCCGTGGTCATGAGCAGGAGGCACAAGTCTCCCGCTAAAGCTGCTGCCGGCAAAAGCCGTCGCAGACGTGCTGTCAAAAGCACTGCGGAAATGGGCAAGCGCAGACGCCGCTCCCGAAGGCGGTCTGGCAGCAGCAGAAAATCGAGAAGCCGTTCTCGAAGGTGCGTGTGAGACACGGTGCATCATATCGCCCTTAATTGGGGCATTGCCCTGTCCAATAAATGAAAATATATGATGGAATACAAATTTAGGAGAAGGAGGAGATCGGTGAAACGACGATCCCGAAAGAGAGGATCTCGCAGGCGATCGAGGAGGAGATCTCGCCGCGGAAAGTCACGCAGCAAGTCTCGACGTGGCAAGAGCCGCAGGCGCAGATCCCGACGCAGGAGGCGCGCTCAGAAATAAATTAAACTGAATTGCTAGTCTTTGTTTTTATGTAAAACCTATAAAAATAGGAAAAATAAAATCCTAAAAAATAAAAACAAAACACCCTGACCCCTGACCTTTCTTGCATCAGAAATCTTGTTGTCGAATATAAACTTGACGCAGTTGTGCAACACCTCGAGCCTCCTGGTCTGGTTAGGATAGAGGGTGTGGTTCCTGCCCAACTCGGTGCCAATTGGCACTATTCTCTGAGAGGGGGCTCTGGTGTGGGCATGTCTGTAGTCATGGTAACACAGCAAGCGTTAAACCACTGGAGCTGAGAGAAAACTACTTGAAGTTTGTGATAACAGTAGTTACTTCTGGTAGCCGTCACGCTTGCTCTGAGTCTTGTCTATCATCTCCTGCACATGTACCCAGTCTAGTATAGGAAACTTGGGTAAATGGATTCTTGAGAAAGCCCCAGCCGTCGGTTTGGGGATCTTCTCTGTGAAGGGCTGACTGCCCGGATTTTCCTACAAATAAATACGACAACAGTAAACCACGTTCGCATACTTAGTATAGCATAGTGAGCAGTTAAGCTTTTTGACAGACTGATTGGGACGAAGTAAAGGTTAAACTGCTAGTTGATGGCCAAAAGACTCACATTTGTGAGAAGAACTTGAGCAATGTCGTTAATGTGCCGAAAGATGAGACTGGGATCAGCTTCCTCGCGATCCAGTTGTGAGGGGATGGAAGCGAAAACCTGCAATATCATATTGACAGATGGCTACGTGCGGCAGCACTCGTCGGGCAGCGGCAGCATTGATAACGGTACAACTGAGCAGCAATGAGATGTTAATCATGCTATGTTAGTCTGTTATCGTAATAAACAGCGATATGATGATACTACGCAACGATCATCGACCGATTCTCTCTCGATATTAGCAAAGGGAGAGGAGAGAGAGAGGCTGAGAGAGGAGAGAGAGGCTGAGAGAGAGAAAGGGGGATGGGGGGGGGGGAGGGAGAGAGAGAAAGAGAGGGAAAGAGAAAGGGGAGCGAGGAGTGAAATGGAGCACCAGAAACACAGCAAAAAT
>ERZ1740065.2009-NODE-2009-length-12528-cov-5.088351_pt1 | contig 12528 bp, 9 predicted proteins | sample MGYA00581738_ERZ1740065 | MGnify/ENA primary metagenome ERZ1740065 (study PRJEB43018, sample SAMN04849749) | marine metagenome | isolation source: floating plastic debris | place: Pacific Ocean | collected 2008-09-01 | study: EMG produced TPA metagenomics... | reverse complement strand
GCGGCGCCTGGCGACGTGACAGAACTTCGACATGGGTAAACCAGCCCCATCCGCCTGCCAGCGAAAGTGCGGCCGGGGGGCGGGCGACATCGACGTGAACGATAGGCCTGACATAGTCATCCATGGCGTCAGAGTGTCGCCTCATGCACCGAAACAGCCCGCAGCGGGACAGACGCGTCCTGCGGAAGTGCCGCGCCGATGACAATCATCTCGCCCGCCTCAAACGTCGCGGCGAACCAGGCGGCGAGCGCCACGGCATCGCGTGGCTGCGCCGAGGGGCCGTCGACAGCATCCAGCACGATTTTGGATGGAGCCCAGACGCAGGTCTGACCGTTTTTCATTGCCCAGTCGAGTTCGGTGCGGGTGTCCACGACCACACAGCGGTCGTCCTTGGATGCCAAGACCCAGGCATTCTGTTCGATGGCCAAAAGATCGATACGGCGCTGCGCCATTTTATGCGTGATCTGCGGCGCCGCCGTATCCGAGGCTCCGACGCAGAATATCAACGGCTTGCCGCTGGCTTCCAGCTGGTCAATCCAGCCGGTCAGATGCGGCGATTCGATGGCATCATTGCTCAGATACACCAGTTCCGGCTGCGGGGCCGGCTCTTCTTCGACCCGCAAAGGCGCGCGCTCCTGACGTGCCCGCACGATCTCTACACCGAGCGCCCCTGAACCTCTGTCCAGCTTTTCGATCCGAACGAAGGCGCGGACGGCCTGGGGTTCCAGCAAAATGCGTTCGGCGATGCGCTCCGCGAGAGTTTCGAGGAGGTTCAGCCGCTCGTCCGACAGCTCAAAGGCAATCGCCTCGACCACTTTGTCATAGCTGAGAATGCGGTCCACGTCGTCGTCGATCGGCGCGGACAGCGGCAGCACCTCGACCACGACATTGAAGCAGATGCGCTGTGTCACACCCCGCTCTGCCTGAAACGCGCCGATTTCGATTTCAACGATATGATCGCGCAGCGAAATACGGTCCAATGGATCCGTATCCGCCGTCGCCTCCGAACGTTCGGAGGGATGCGCAAAGGCAAGTCTGATTTCGGAACTCATGGCGCGTGCTTCCTGCTAGACGTGGGCAGCCGTCATGATAGACGACGCCTGCCCTTTAACAGTCTTCGGAACGGCGCGCCAAGACCTGAAAGCGTCAGTTACTCGCGGTACGCCATGTGTGGCGGTAAAAGACGTGATCGCCAATGGCAGCAGTCTTGGTGTAGACGCGGCTCCACTGTGGCTTCACCGCCGTCGTGTGATAATGCGTGGCACCTTTCGTGAGCTCCGGCGCAACACCGTCGAGAGCCGCACGGGCCACCTTCGAGACACGCTCGAACGCGCGCGGTTCGGAGATGACCTCTTTATGGCCATCGCATGTATAGGTGAACTGGCACTGATACTTCTTGCCGGTGCCCTGATTAATCACACCGCAGGCAGAGGCCGGGAAACGCTCCGACTCCACGCGGTTGAGAATGACCTCGGCCACCGCAAACTGACCTTTCACGGTCTCGCCCCGCGCTTCGAAATAAAGCGCCTCGGCCAGACATTGCAATTCGTCTCCGCCCCGCGCCTCGGGCTGGGCATCGACCCAGCTCTTCGAGAACTCCAGCGGACCGGTTGTTTTCGGCTTCAGATTAGTATCCTGCATCCGGCGCACGGTCACCGATTGCAGGTCAGCTTCGGAGTTTTGATCGGACCGGTCACCCTGACGGGCAAAGCCGGGATCGGCCACAAAAAAGCCCAAAAGCAACCCAAATGATAACGAAAAAATCGTTTTGCAGATAACACGCACGACGCGTCCCCCAACGGCATTTCAATGCGCGTGCTGTAACGATTCTAAAAGTTGACGTAAAGTTTACGGCCGTAAACGTGGTTAACGTCGGCACGCAACCGCTCAACACGTCAACCTAGAAAACACAATATATTGATCATCTTTTGCATATAAAAACTACATATTGTCACTGATCGCAAGCTGTGCGGCAGCTAGTCGCGCTACCGGAACACGGAAGGGAGAACAGGAAACATAATCAAATCCGGCATCTCGACAAAAAGAAATTGATTCGGGGTTACCCCCATGCTCCCCGCAGATCGATAGCGTGACGTCCTTTTGTGCTGCTCGCCCTCTTTCTGCCCCAAGTTTGAGCAATTCGCCGACGCCATCGGTGTCCAGCACGTGGAATGGATCCTCGGGAAACACCCCCTGTTGCACATAGTCAGACATGAAGCGCCCCGCATCGTCGCGCGACAGCCCATAGGCCATTTGCGTGAGATCGTTGGTCCCGAAGCTGAGGAAAGCACAATGCGGCGCGATCTCCGCGGTGCGCAGAGCCGCCCTTGGGGTTTCGACCATCACGCCGAGCCGGTAGTCGAAATCTTGCTCCGCTTCGGTGCGGACCGCCGCGGCAACCGCATCGATGAAAGTCTTCACCAGTTCGACTTCGCGCCGGGCGGATACCAGGGGGATCATGATCTCCGGCACCACCGCCGCCCCCTGCGCGCTGGCGGCTATGGTCGCCTCGAAAATGGCGCGCGCTTGCATTTCGTAAATCTCCGGCACCGTCACCCCGAGACGTACGCCGCGCAGGCCGAGCATCGGATTGTATTCCGACATCGCATCAATCCGCCGTGTCACGTTCGACAATGGCAGATCCAGCGCTTCGGCCAATTCGCGCTGGCCCACACGGTCTGTCGGCAGGAATTCGTGCAGCGGCGGGTCAAAAAGCCGGATGCAGACGGGACGGCCATCCATGATCCGGAAAAGCTGTGTGAAATCGTCCCGCTGCATCGGCAGCAAGCGCTCCAGCACGGCACGCCGATCCTCGGAGGTCTCGGCAAAGATCATTTCCCGCATGACCGTCAGGCGCCCGGGCTCAAAGAACATGTGCTCGGTCCGGCACAGACCTATGCCCTGTGCATTGAAGTTACGGGCGGTTTGCGCATCCGCTGGCGTATCCGCGTTGGCCCGTATGCCAATGTCGCAGAAAGAGGACGCCCATTCCATGAGCTTCTGAAAGCTCTCGTCCAGAGCAGCTTCGCGCATCTCCGGAGCGCCTGCGAGCACTTCACCGCTGGAGCCGTCCACCGTGATAACGTCGCCCGAGTTGAACACCCGGCCATCCCGGGTGATCAGCTGTTTCTTGCTCCGGTTGAAGCGCATGTTCGACGCGCCAACAACGCAGGGCAACCCGATGCCGCGACCGATCACTGCCGCATGGCTCGTGATCCCGCCCCGCTCGGTCAGAACGGCATGGGCAGCGTGCATCCCGCGAATATCTTCGGGCGAGGTTTCCCGCCGGACCAGGATGCAGGGGTCGCCCCGCGCCGCACTGGCCTGCGCATCTGCCGCGGTAAAGACAATCTGCCCCGTCGCAGCCCCCGGGCTCGCCGCGATCCCGCGGCCAATCACGTCGCGTTTCGCAGCGGGGCTGATCTGCCGGTGCAAAAGCTCCGAGAGGGTACGCGGCTGCACCCGCATCAGTGCCTCGGCCTGAGAGATTATCTTGTCTTCGGCGAGCTGCACGGCAATTCTCACCGCCGCCTGACTGGACCGCGCCACACGCACACCATCCAGAATGAACAGCTGATCGTTCTCGATCACAAACTCGACCTGCATCTCTTCCCGCAGTCTTTCCCGCATGAGTGCGGCGTGGGATTTCAGAGCGGCAAAGGCATCTGGGGCGAGTTCTTCCAGCGAGGGTCCGCGCGGATCGCGGCCCAGATAAAGAGCGGCCGCGTCGCCCTCCAGCGCGTCCCGCCCCTGACTTTGGCTTAGATACCGCCCGGTGATCTGAGGCAGACCGGTTTCGCTGTCGACCAGCTGCAACACGCCCGACCCGCATTGCCCGGTGCCAAGCCCCAGTGCCATTTCCTGCACGACAAGACCCAGTCCGGCATCGGCCGGCGCACCCTTGGCCTGCCTCAGCAGCCGTGCGGACGTTCCATCCCAGGCGCGGGCCATCGACTTGAGCACGGCCGCGAGCTGCTCTGCCGGATCGCTTGGAAAGGGCTCTTCCAGTTCCGCCTCATACGCCCGCAAGGCCTCTGCCAGACCGTCATCGCTCTCGCCCTGCACGTCCTCGAAAACATCCGGATCGAGACGGGCGACATCCACCGCGTAACTCTGGACTAATCGGGTGTAGATCGCCCGGGCCGCATCTGCACCCAGGCGCGCGGTCAATGTCTCGAACCGCCTCGCATTCATTCCAATGTTGAGAACGGCACCCGGCCCGCCCCAGTCCGGATCCTCCGAGGAAGGCCGTACGCAGAGCAACGTGCCTTCCGGAAACTGTGAGACAATGGCCGCGATATCCGGCAGCTCGCCCCGCGCGATACGTTGCACTGCGTCAAACGACAGCGCAACCGTCCGGGGCACCGGCAGGTCAAGCCGCACCAGCCGCTGTAGACACTTCGCCCGTCCGCCATGCGTATTGTTCGCAATGGGCGCCTTGGCCGTGACAAGCGTGGTGTTCGGATTATTCTGCACTGCAGCACCCTCGTTGTTTCGGTGCAGCATAGGCAGTAAAAACCCGCTGGCAAGGCTTAGTACGCGCCGCCGGGCTGCGCCGTTCTCAGCCTTCGATACGCGTCAGATCGGCGACTGAGGTGCAGAGTTTCGTGATCCGGCTGAGCAGGTTCAGCCGGTTGCGCCGCACGGTGGCGTTGTCGGCGTTGATCATCACCGCCTCAAAAAATGCATCAATCGGGCCGCGCAATCCCGCAAGCGCAGTCATGGCCGTGGCAAAATCCTGCTGTTGCAGCGCCGGTTCAATCTGTGCTTCGGCCTGATCCAGAGCATCGAAGAGGGCGCGGTCTTCCTCCGTCTCGGCAAACTTCGCATCCGCTCCATAGGAATACTCGACCCCATCTACCGCTTCGGCCTGGGTCAGGATATTGTTGGCCCGCTTGAACCCCTGAATGAGGTTCTCGCCGTCTTCCGTTTTCAAAACATCCGACAAGGCCCGCGCGCGTTTCACGAGCAGCGTCAGATCGTCATTTCCCTCCATCGCGATGCAGGCGTCGATGATGTCGTGGCGGATGCCTTGATCCCGCAGGTAAACTTTGAGGCGATCGTGAAGAAAAGCCAGGAGGTCGATTGCAAGCGGCTCTACCGCTGCAAGATACTCTGGTGCCGCTTTGCGGAAATCAGCCCCCTCACCAGAAAACTGGTCGAAGTGACTACTATCAGCTAACCGCGATCGATTGAGATGAGAAAACAACCAAACTTGCTTAATTTTCTCGATGCAAGCTTTGACTTTGATTTCTGCCCCGTCAGGTAAGTCGATAAAGTCATGTTCTATGAATGAAGATATTGCCTTGTGCTCATCTGAACCCTCAATAAATTTCCATGAGAAACCAAGGAACTCCAGCGAGTTCATAACATGCTTGTAGTCATCACCGATAAAACTCTTGCCTTCGACGTCAAATGGCAGTTCGGCCAAGTCGACCATGATAAGTGAACTGACGAAGCTGTTCGCCAGCACAGGAGAAATCGGGAGATCTAACTGGTTGTTCAAAACCAATCGAATGACCCCCAAAGCCGCTCGCCTCAAAGCAAAAGGGTCCTTGCTACCGGTCGGCCTCTCATCAATCGCCCAGAATCCCGTCAGCGTATCGATCTTGTCAGCCAAGGCCACAGCCGCCGAAACAGGCGCGGTAGGCACGCCATCGGAAGGCCCAAGCGGGGAGTAATGTTCTTCCGCAGCCGCCGCAACGGCTGCATCCTCACCTAAAGCGTTGATGTAATATCGCCCCATAAGCCCTTGAAGTTCCGGGAACTCATAGACCATCTCGGAGCTTAGATCTGCCTTGGCCAGCCGCGCGGCGCGTTCGGCTTGGTCGGCGTCGGCACCTACCACCGGCGCAAGTTCGCGGGCCAAGGCTGCGATGCGGTCGATGCGCTCGGCTTGCGTGCCGAGCTTGGCATGGAAGGTCACGTTTTTCAGCTGCTCCAGCCACGGCTGCATCCCCGCCTTGGCCACGCGCAGGTCGTTCTCCCAGAAGAACTTCGCATCCGCGAGCCGGGCCGACAGCACCTTTTCATTCCCCGCCAGAATGGTCGCGCCATTGTCCGTCGTCTCGCGGTTGGCGACGGTGATGAAGCGTTCAATCCGGCCCGTCTTGGGGTTGCGCACGGAAAAGAATTTCTGATGCTCTTTCATCGAGGTTTGCAGCACCTCGGGCGGCAACTCCAGAAAGTCATCCGCGATGCGGCCCATGAGCACCACGGGCCATTCAACCAGCCCCGCAACCTCGGCCAGCAAGCCCTTGTCTTCGACGACCTCAAGACCGCTGGCAAAGGCCATGTTTGTGGCGTCGTGCCAGATCGCCTCCGCCCGCTCCTCCGGGTCCAGAACCACATGGGCGCGCTTGAGCTTCGCCGCGTAATCATCGAAACCGGAAACAGAAAATCCGTCCGGCGCCATGAAACGATGACCCGCCGTCCGGTCCCCTGCAGCGATGCCATCAACCTCCAGTGGGACAATCTCCGTCCCGGCCTCATCGCTCAGGATGCAGAGGATAGACTGCAAGGGGCGCACCCAACGCAAACTGCCCGCGCCCCAACGCATTGATTTGGGCCAGGGGAAGTTGCGGATCACATTGTCCAGCACCTCAGCCACGATGTCAGCTGCCGGACGCCCCTGTTTCTCGATCCGTGCAAAGAGAACAGTACCTTTTGGCGTATCGCGCTCTTCCAACTGCTCGCGGGTCAATCCGGCCCCGCGCAAGAAACCCTCGATGGCCTTGTCGGGCGCGTCAGCCCGCGGCCCCTTGCGTTCCTCGACCGTCGTCGGGCTCTTGGCCAGCACGCCCTCCACGGTGAGCGTCAGGCGGCGCGGCGTCGAAAACTCCGCCGACGATGCGTAGGTCAACCCCGCCTCCACCATACCATCGGTGACCAGCTTTTTCAGATCCTGCGCCGCACGGCGTTGCATGCGCGCGGGGATTTCCTCGGAAAAGAGTTCGATCAACAGGTCGGGCATCAGTTTTCATCCAGTCTGGGGCATTCCTCGCCCACTATCGTTCCGTCGTAGGCTTTTTCACCGCAGTCATTCAGCTCGTGCCAGATGTAGCCGCGCCCGTCGTCGGTGATCACCACGATGCGGTCCACACCAAATGCGACGTTCTTCTGGCCCAGGAAGGGGAGCGCGGTGCCCGCCTGCATCTCGGCAGCGATGGCGGCGGCGTCAAAACAATCGAACCAGGGCGGCGCGTTCCGCGGCGTCGCGCGCTCCAGCCCTACATAGGTCTCCGTGAGCATGGGCAGGCTCGACGGGGTCCGGAAGCAGGCGCGGAACCGGATGGGCGAGCTGTCGGCATCAATGGCCTGGATTGCCTCTGCCCGAATGGGTTCCGGCTCGCCTGAAGTCAGCGAGACCAGATGTACCTCCGGTACCTCCGCGGAGGCTTCTTCATAAAAACCATAGACTTGCAGGTAATAGAGCGCGGCTCCCGCGACCAAGGAAGAGATCACGATAGCGCTGCCGACGATTTTGCCATTCATGCAGCGCTATCCGGTTTCCAGCCGCCGGAGCGGGTCTGCACAAAGGCATCGGCGCACATCTTCGCCAGCGCACGCACCCGCCCGATATACGCCTGCCGTTCGGTCACGGAAATCACGCCCCGCGCGTCCAGCAGGTTGAAGAGGTGGCCGGCCTTGATGCATTGGTCATAGGCGGGGTGCACCATGATGATCCGTTTGCCGGTTTTCTGATCGTCGAAAGGGGCGTCCAGGATCTCGCGGCAAAGGGTCTCTGCCTCTTCGAAATGGCGCAGCAAGACATCCGTATCCGCAACGTCGAAATTCCAGCGCGCGTATTCCTCTTCAGTCTGCCTGAACACATCGCCATAGGTCAGCGGAATGGGCGTCTGCGGGTCGTTGAAGGGCATATCCATTACGTGATCAACGCCCAGCACATACATCGCCAGCCGCTCCAGCCCATAGGTCAGCTCGCCCGAAACCGGGTGGCAGTCATGTCCGCCAACCTGCTGGAAATAGGTGAACTGGCTGACTTCCATCCCGTCGCACCAGACCTCCCAGCCAAGCCCCCAGGCACCGAGCGTCGGGCTCTCCCAATCGTCCTCCTCAAAGCGGATGTCATGTAGCGCCATGTCGATGCCAATGGCTTCCAGCGAGCCAAGGTAGAGTTCCTGCAGATCGGGCGGGCTGGGTTTGATCAGCACCTGATACTGGTAGTAGTGCTGCAGCCGGTTCGGGTTCTCGCCATAGCGTCCGTCTGTCGGGCGGCGCGAGGGTTGCACATAGGCTGCGGCCCAGGGTTGCGTGCCCAAAGACCGCAGGGTTGTCGCCGGATGGAATGTCCCGGCACCCACTTCCATATCGTAGGGTTGCAGCACCGCACAGCCCTTGGACGCCCAATAGGTCTGGAGCCGCAGGATGATTTCCTGAAAGGAGTTCGGCGCCTGCGTCGTGCCGGACATGGGGGGGGCGCCTCTGGCGGGTCTTGCGCGCCTTTCCTACGTGTGTGTGCCGGATGCGTCAATTGCAGCTTCGGTGATATTTTGGGCCTTCGTCATATGGTAAACGGCGCGTTTTCCTGATTATCTGTGCCGGATTTCCGAAGCCCAGAGGTGAGCGTTCAAATGATGCGGTTTTTGATGGTGTGCGTGGCGTTTTTTGTCACGATGGGACAGGGCGCAACGGCGCAGTCAACGGCCCCGGTCGTCTGGGTTCAGATCGAGGCGCAACCAAATCTTCAGGACGGTCTGGCAAGGGCACAGGAGTATGCGCGCAGCCTGGCCGCTGTGCACGGCTTTGCGCTTGGCGGGGGCTGGTTTGGCATTGTTCTGGGCCCTTACTCTCCGGGTGATGCGGAGCAGGTTTTGCGCGTCTACCGGTCCGAGGGGTTGATCCCACGGGACAGCTACATCGCGTTCAGTTCATCGTTCAGCCAGCAATTCTTTCCGCAGGGCGCAGATCTGCTGCGACGCGGCACGCTGACGGCGCAACCCGCGCCGGCGCAACAGGAAACACCTGCAACGCCCCGGATCACTGCAGAACCAGAGCCGGACACCGTGGAAGAAACCGCCCAGCCGTTGGAGCAGGCCACTTCCGTGCCCGACGAAACACCGGCGGAAGCACGTCGTAGTGAGCGAAATCTGACCGCCGAGGAGCGGCGCGATCTGCAGACTGCGCTGCAATGGGCCGGTTTTTACAACTCGACCATCGACGGCGCCTTTGGACGCGGTACACGCAATTCCATGACAGCCTGGCAGGAAGCGAATGGCTTTGAGCCCACCGGCGTGCTGACAACGCTGCAGCGCGCGGCCCTGCTCGGGCAATATAACGCGGTGCTGGAAGGGCTGGACCTGCGGTTGGTGAGCGACGCGGAGACGGGTATCGAAGTGCTCCTGCCGACTGCGCTGGTGGCGTTTGACCGCTACGAGCCCCCCTTCGCCCAGTTCAATACAACCGGCGACGGGGCGGCCCGCGTTTTGCTCATCAGCCAGGAGGGTGACGTCAACACGCTGGCCGGGCTTTACCAGATCATGCAGACGCTGGAGATCGTGCCACTGGAAGGAGAACGGGTTCTGAACCGGAACAACTTCCTGCTGATCGGCCGGAACGACGAGATCGTGAGCGAGACGCGGGTGCGGTTGGAAGGCGGCCAGATCAAGGGCTTTACCCTGATCTGGCCTGCGCGCGATGAAGAACGCCGGACACGGGTGCTGGCAGAGATGGAGGCGAGTTTCACCCGCCTGCCCGGCGTGCTGGACGCCGCGCTTGGCAATACGGCGGATCAACAGATCGACCTGATCGCCGGGTTGCAGGTGCGCAAGCCACGTCTGTCACGGTCGGGCTTCTACGTCGATGGGCGCGGCGCGGTGGCAACCACGTCCGACGCCGTGCAAAGCTGCACCCGGATCACGCTGGACGAAGAGATCGAAGCAAAGCTGAGCACGGTGGATTCCGATCTTGGCATCGCCATTCTGAAGCCCGCGCAAACGCTCGCCCCGCCGCAGGTCGCGCAATTCAGCCCGGTTCCGCCACGCTTGCAGTCTGATGTGGCGGTCGCGGGCTATTCATACGAAGGGGTGCTGGACGCGCCCACCATGACCTTTGGCACCCTGGCCGATCTGCGCGGTCTGCGCGGAGAGCAGGATCTCAGCCGCCTCAGCCTCAGCAGCCTGCCCGGCGACGCCGGTGGTCCGGTCTTTGATGACAGCGGCAATGTGCTTGGCATGCTGCTGCCCCGCGGCGGCGGTCAGCGGCAATTGCCAGAAGAGGTCACATTCGCGCTGGCGGGGTCTGCCATCGCCAAGGTGATGGAAACCGCGGGGCTTGTACCTGGCGACGGGGGCGGTACGGACACGCTGGCGCCCGAAGACATCACCACCCGGGCCGTTGCGATGACCGTGCTCGTCAGTTGCTGGGAATAAGCACAAAATCGTCTCAAATCCGCCCTAAAGAAAGGCTCTCCTCACACCAACCGTTTGCGATGCGTTAATCCCCGAACGCCATTCTCTGCTCGCGTGGGGGCGCATCGTACTTTGGTACGAGCATGGAGTGAGTGAGATGCTTAAACACTTTATGGCGCTGGCCCTCGGCTCAGCGCTTGCGCTGCCAGTTTCCGCGGACGGAGTTCCGGCTGGTTCGACAAATGCGACGATGGTGAATTACACATCACCAATGATGCCGCCTGCAAACTATCGCGGGCAATGGTGGACGTCGCCGGACAATTGCCAGTATTCCCGCGCGGGCCGCCCGGGTGAAACCGTGTGGTATCTGATCGTGAATACCGCGCATGAAGGCTGCGCTCAGCGCCTGATACAACGCGCCTATTCCGACTATCAGTAACTGGCGCTATTCGGTCAGTTCCGGCGTGATGTAGATCAGCGTCGGGCCTTGGGCCGCAAAAGCTTCCGTGACGGCGTTCTGAAGAGCTTCAAGGCTTTTCGGAGCCGCCGCGCGGGCGCCAAATGCTTCTGCCAACTTACAGAAATCCGGGTTCTGCGCGACCACCGCATTCGGTGCGATCTGCGCGCGGACCATGCTGTCCTCGATCTCTTTCAGCTTGCCGTTGTCCCACAGGATGATCGGCAGCGGCAGCCCGAGCTCGACCGCGACGCCTAACTCCTGCATGGTGTAGTGGAACCCATAATCCCCGATGATCGCCATGGTCGGCTGGCCGCGCCGCGCAACCGCCCCACCGATGGCTGCGGGTGTGGCGTACCCCAGCGTGCCGAACCCATAGGGATGGTGCCAGTGACCTGGGTGCTCCATGTCCCAGACCTCCTTGGCGACATAGGCAAATTGGGTCATGTCCGAATAAATCATCGTATCCGACGGCACGCTGTCCCGCAGCGCGTCGCAAATCGGCACGATGCCGGGACGTTCTGCATCGGTTTCCGCCCGCCAGCGGGCGCGGATCGATGCCACCTCTTCTGCATTCCAGTCGGTCGTGCCCGATTCCGCCTCCATCGCTGTGGCCAGCTCGGTCAGCCAGACGACGGCATCGGCCTGATGGACGTCATCCGCCGCCCGCGCCCGGGCGAGCACCTGGGGATCGAGGTTGACGTGGATTGCGGGACAAAGGTGGCCAGGGTCTTCGCGCCACAGGTCCACCTCGGCAAGATCCGTTCCCACAAAAACTGCAAGAGCGGCCTGGGCAAGCACATCAGCACTGCCTGGACGTGCAAGCGAGGCGCCAAGATGCAAGGCGTCATCAGGCGACACGATCCCCCGCCCCGCATAGCTGGTGAAAGACACCGCCTGCGACCGCGCAAGAACAGCGCGCGCCGGACCGTTTGGCCCGCCCGCGCTCGCGGCACCACCGCCAAAAACAAAGAGGGGCCGTTGCGCATTTTTGATCTTCCGTGCAGCCGTGGCCACATCCCTAGGGTCAACGGCATGCAAACGCATGGCGCGGGGTGCGGATGGTGCCGGATCTGCATCCGCGACAAGTTGCGCGATCGGCACCTGGATGTGCTTTGGCAAGGGGCTTTGCGCCTGAAATTCGGCAAAGGCACGGTCCACGAGCGCATAGGCAGCCTCGGCTGTCTGCGCCTGCTCCGACCAGTCGCAAACGGTCTCGGCCGCCGCACGCTGATCTTTCATCTGGTGCAACTGGCCTTGGCGGGCCGCAACCTCGTCAAGACAACTGGAAATCACCAGCATCGGAACCGAATCCGAATAGGCCTGTCCCATCGGTGTCATGATGTTGCAGCGCCCCGGCCCCGTGATCACATAGGCCACGCCCGGCTTGCCCGTCGCGCGGGCATAGCCATCCGCCATGAAGCCTGCCCCCTGTTCATGGCGCGCCAGAACATGGGTGATCCCCGCCTCTTCGATCCCGCGGTACATTTCCTGATTGTGCACACCGGGAATACCGAAAATGACGTCGACACCGCGGTCTTTCAGCATGTGGGAAATTTGAGCACCCAGGGGCCTTTGCATATCAGTCTCTCCAGAAGTTCACGGTCAGAATGGCGTAAACCTCAAGCAGTTCTAGCCGGCCTAGCTACATGCCTGCCGACAGCAGCCATTTGGCGGTATCGTTCAGGCCAGCGAAATTGC
>ERZ1740065.2008-NODE-2008-length-12533-cov-11.611877_pt1 | contig 12533 bp, 10 predicted proteins | sample MGYA00581738_ERZ1740065 | MGnify/ENA primary metagenome ERZ1740065 (study PRJEB43018, sample SAMN04849749) | marine metagenome | isolation source: floating plastic debris | place: Pacific Ocean | collected 2008-09-01 | study: EMG produced TPA metagenomics... | reverse complement strand
CTACGCGTAGGGCAATTATCCAGACGCGCGTCCACTGCTTTGTGACGCTTTGGCCTGTACGCTTTGGGTTCGCGCCTAGTGGGCGCAGGCCTTAATAGCACTCCTTCACTAGACAATAAATATACTGTAAACCCAAATATTTTAGCGGAAAAAATATTATAGCATTTTACTCAAATCAGCAGGATTTTTAATAATAACATCTAGAATTTTTAGCGATTTCCTTCAAGTTGGTATATAACATAAAGAGCTCTCAAAAAATACAGCGTTCAACTTAAATAGCATTTTCTTCAAGTCGCTGTTATAGCTATTATTGCTATTATTGTGAGGTCGCTAAAATATTTGGGTTTACAGTACGTAGCAGAGGATTGTAATGAACCATCCAGTTCAGTTCACACAACTACTTAGTTTCATTAAGTGTACAGCATAGAGAATGATATTAGACAAATATCACTTACGTACTATTATTATCATTTATATTATACAATAATTGTACAATATACTACTATTGTATAAAATCATATGAAAAAATGTAAATATAAAGATATCTTTGTACAGTAATCTTCAGATAATATTGTGATTACTGTAAACCCAAATATTTCAGCGACTCCAGAATAATAGCTATGATAGCTACTCGAAGAAAAAACTGCTGAACGCTATATTTTTATAGCTCTTCATGTTACGTATAAGCTTAAAGGAAATTGCGAAAAAATTCTAGATGTTATTATTAAAAATAGTTTTTTAGTAATTTGAGTGAAACGCTAAAATATTTTTCCGCTAAAATATTTGGGTTTACAGCATAGTAAGAAAGTATGTAAGCTTGCCGATACTCATTGCATCGCTAGTGTTCAGAGACTGATTTACTCATGACAAACCTCTATGCAACGTCCTTTCATATTTCTGAGAAGAAACTAGTTAGACCCATTAGAATGAGGGTAGATTGAACTAAAGATATAGCAATATGCAACATGTGTACTGTTTGAAATCTGAGGCAGGATGAAGTGAAAGCGAAAGTGGAAGTGCACTTAATGAGTAAGTGATTCGTCTTCCTCACCAATTACTCAAGCATTGAAGGGCACTGTTCATATAGCAAGTGTTCCCTAGATTGTGAAGACCAACAATGCCTTTAGGTCTGTCTTCGTCCAGTAGGTTTAAGCCAGCGAGATCAGTCCAATCAGGAGTCTCGTCTAATGGTGTCGCATGCTCGTCCGGTATGCTGAAACACACCAAAGTTATTCTAGTACATACATACCTACATACATAGAGAAGAGGGCGATGTATGGCAGGCATACTTCAATTGAGGGGAGTTGCGCGAGCCGGTGAATACCTCGACCCCGCATTGATAACACCAGAGTCGCCTTGATTGTACATTCAAAGCGAGTTGATGATTTGCCAAACGAGCGTGATCCATCGAATGGTCGATATCATCATCGTGACAGCAAAAGCAAGACAGGCAGTCCAAGCACAGCCATATTTCTGTTGTAGTGGACAGACATTGGCCACAGTACTTGCATCCATCCTTAAGGGAGATATAAAAGTCATCAAATATGAGGTCGTGCCACCCACAAAAAGCATACATGTGAGGCTAAAAGGATCGTAGAAGCTATCTTACCTCAGCTTTTTGTTGGATGACGCTCCAAGATAGAGAAGGAGACACAGTCTTGACATGTTGGCAACGGCTCATTTGTTTTTTCCCAGCCATTGCAAGCCGCTGTCTAGTTAGTAAAAATCTAACCTACATGAATTTATGCCACTGTGCAATACATAAAAGTTCAAAATTTCTTGTAGATACCTCACGACAGATACGATCAAAGTATGACCTACAGTATGACATATCTCGACAAATCCCAGCCATTCATTTATGAGAGATGATAGGCAAGAATTACATGACCTCAGTACGACCTTGGATTACAAGCAGAATAAAAATTATTCATAATATCTACAAAATTGATTTTTCTTTTTTAGCATGAGAGGACAATCGAAATGAATTCAAATCTCTTCCCTCAAACATCTAAAAAATTAAAAAATAAAATAATAAGAACCGGATATCAATCATCTTAGTTTTAGATATTGACCTTGTTTCTTTCTTCTCCTCAACTCGTGCCCGTGCTTCAAGAATGGCTACTCAGACAAAAGTGGCGCGTACGGAGAATTCAGATGCAGGTCAGTGATTATAGCAACTTTTCATCGGCCATTTAACTCCAGCTGTTTTAAAATTGCGTTGCTCATCACTTGTTCTGAGTTTAAGTATATACATACCGCTGACTACGTTAATGTGGCGCTTTCTCTCTTTCGTTCGTCAAGCCATTCATTCTTTGTGTTAACCCCGTACCGGATTTGAGTACGGCTCAGGCCTCATAGTAGTTAGTTAAATTCCTCAAATCTGTGTTCTTATGCTCTCGCTAAATGTACATTTCCATTTTTACTTCGTGTCACTGTGATCTTCTCTTGCTTTGTAGCTGAACTAGCTGAGCAAGATGCCATTGAGAAGATAGATGAAGTGCAGAATGAAATAGACAGGTTAAATGAACAAGCGAGCGAAGAGATATTGAAGGTAGATTACTCTAACTAGCAACTCTGCAGGCTCTGTATGATATAAAGAAGTTACAAGGTGCCATGTGTGTCGTTTCAGGTAGAACAGAAATACAATAAACTCAGGCAACCGCATTTTAGTAAAAGAAATGAGCTGATCGCGAAAATACCTGATTTCTGGCTGAATGTATTCGTCAATCACCCTCAGTTATCAACATTACTAACAGAACAAGACGAAGAAGTAAGTGTCGATTTTAGCATGGATACGTTCTACTCGCCGTATAATCTATTGATGTCTTTGACGCCAGTACTGGTTTTCACTCCATAAGGTGTTGCATTACATATCAAGAATTGAAGTGGAGGAGTTTGAGGACATTAAGTCAGGCTTTTCTGTATCATTGGTAAGTGTTACTCTGCTTGCTATCCTTTCTCAAAAACTTGCAATGTTTGATCAATTTTGTTTGATGGAATTTTCAGCATTTTGAGAAGAATCCCTACTTTGAAAACTCGTTCCTCAAGAAAGAATTCCATCTCAACGAGTCGGGAGAGCCTTCATCCAAGTCCTCAGGCATAAAATGGAAGGACGGTTAGTGTCATGTGACATGATGTACCAACAATACTCCCATCGATTGTCGTTTGCAGGAATGTTGGATTTGAATGTTCTACAGGTAAAGATCTCACGAAGCAGTCCAACGGCAACTCTGACAGCAAGAAGAGAGCGCTGGAGTCAGAGTCTTTCTTCACTTGGTTCAGCGACACGTCTGACGCCGGCGCTGACGAGCTTGGCGAGGTGATGAAAGACGATATTTGGCCCAATCCTCTACAGTACTACCTGAACAGTGAACTAGAGCCTGTGTCTGGGAACCTAGACGATGACGACGATGACGAAGATGAGGAGGACTACGAAGATGAGGAGGAGATTCTGGATGAGGTAGGAGTTGTGGTCTCTCATACACCGTCCGGCATTCTTTAGTGATATCATATTCATAGTTTCATGTTGTCACAAACAGGGTGATGAAGATGATGAAGACGACGGTGAAGGCGAAGATGACTGATCTAGGCGATGGCCAATTCGGACTTAGAAATATCCTGGTCTGCCTAGACTCAATACATCTTAGAGAAATGCACTCTTCTCCCATGTCGGCTGACTTTTTGTTGTCTCTACTGTACATTAGTCTGTGTATAAGTGTTTGGAAGTACAATAAAATTTTTTAACCAAATAACCTCCCTAGTTCTCTCTAAACATTTGCTAGCCAGTAACCTCATTCGAATGTTGTTATCAGCTGGAGTCTGTATAAATGGCAGGGAAACCTAGTGGGAATCCTAACAACTCTTGAGTCATGTGACTATGGATCAGTTGCAACAGCAGCAGACGGGTTGGAGTATTGTCTATGATTTATTCATAAACACGTCAAGGAGATGCAGAGAATAGCTACAGCACCTGCTAGTCACATATTTCTATTCAGTCATACACAATGACTGGTGATTGATGCAGCTAATGCAGAAAAAGTAAAAAATTGCACGAAGTTCAGCCATAGGAAGGACAGCGTTATGTTCGAGATTAAGATATCGCTGCCGCCAAAGGGTGTGTGTTATGTACAGTTACTAAATGAATGTCCTGCTGGAGGATAAGGGGAGACAAATCCAGACTTGACTAATCCATGAATCTATCTCATTTGGCTCTCCATGGATGCGAAAAGCTCAGACTGTTCGTTCATGTTGATCTGGTTCTTCATCTAAAATAAAATATTGTTACGTAGTGTGTGAGCCATAAGGGACAAGTGACAAGGGGGGGGAACAAGTGACAAGGGGGGACAAGTGACAAGGGGGACGTGTTTGGCTTACCAGCTGCCTGCGTTTACGGCGCTCCTGTTCACGTAATCTCTCGCGCTCACGCTGACGATCTGCTTCTCCGTCACCACCAGATGGGGAGGAGTTAGCGGAAGAGTTCTAGATGTGGAAGAAATGTTTTTCATTGAAACGCATATGTACACACCGACAATACTACTCAAAGGCTACAACTCAGATGCTGCATGAGATTGGGTAACACAGTGAGATAGGCTTGCAGTACTAGTAACGGTTGTTTTCGCAATTGAAAAATCGTTAGTTGAGTTTTTGTCGGCATGCTGCTTGTCATCAGGCAAGGATCTCTCTCTTGTCGCCAGTTTCAGAGACGGCGTCAGGGGATGACCGGGTGTAAACACGGTGCAATAAAACAAGATGAACATCTTACCGCCACCTCCTGCTGCTTAAGCTGCTGCTGTCGAGCGTGCTCCTTAATGCGCGATGAGTCGGCTAGCTGCTGCTGCTGCTGCATGCGCTCCTGATCCATTCGCTCCTGAGTCCGCCTCCTATTGACCAATTATAATAATGAGATAAACGCTCGAACCGACGGCACAGCAAGTGACACTCCATGGATACACACCTCTCCTGTTCAGCTTTGAGATTGCGTTCTCTCTCCTGTCGCTCGCGAGCGGCCTGCTTGAACGTCTCAAAGCTGTTACTGGGAGACTTCTTCAGCCCGCCGCCAGGGGTGCTGGACGCGAGATTCGCGAGACCTGAGCGACGACGGACGATAATAGTCATGGTGAGGCGCCGAAATGAACAGGAAGTGGATTGTGGGAACAAAGGTTATTCAGGAAGTGAAACAAGCCCTTTTCCCACAGGAAACCTGAGTTATTGAGAGACTAGCACTAGCACACACCTGTCCACGACTTGGCGTTCTTTATCTGCTGAGAACTCTGGCTGTTACTCAACTGTGAGCTGGCTGAATCTGACCTCTCAAATTTCTGACTCGGAGTTCGCTCCACCTGTACAAGAATAAATCACCAATCAGTAACAGGTATACAACCCATATAACAATCACTGCAAGGGCAAAAGGATCTTTGATATTGATAGAGTAAGTTCTGTACAGTAAGTAAGTAAGTAGTGATAGAGTAAGTTCCGTACAGTAAGTAAGTAGTGATATATTGACTGAGTATAGAACAGTAGCACAACGAGCGGCCATCATCTTTCATGAGATTTTGGTAAAGTTCCAGTGAAAACTAGTAATAAAGAGAAATGAATAGAAATGAACCACTGGCTATTGAAAACAAGTGGCTTACAGGATCAGAACGCAGTATCTGTATTACTACATAACCATTTAATTTTTTGCAATCGTCTTTTTTGGGATTTTGAACATTCGCAAATCTTGGCAAAACAATTTCCTCGCAAATAAATTCCAGTCTACAGTAGATGCATAGACATCTAAGATTTATGATAGAGGACTCGTCTTCTAGTTGTCTATCGCCACAGTCCAGAGATCAAGCTCTGGAGACACTGACTGACTTGGTTTGATAATCAGTTCACAATTACAAATTGAAAGCGTAGGATTGGAAGAGATTGTCATACTTCGGAACTGCATTGGATAGCGATGGAAATGTTAGCCTTTCCGTCAAACTCATCATAAAAACAGGGTGATTGCAACCATAGCAAGTTATAATGGGTATAAGTCCTACAGCACAACCCAGTGAGTGTGATTAGTTTTTTGCTACAGTTACGCTGGTGCTATCAAATCCGGTTCTACGGTAGCCCGAGAGTTAGCTGGTGCAGCGGGGAAACGCCTTTCCCTCAAGACTGCCAAACAAATTATTCCAGTGTGACAGCACAAAGTATTTCCATAACAAGCACTGGTTAGTAACCACATTCGTGTTTGAGAGTAGAGACTACTCGGGTGGAGAATGATGTAGAGGCTAAGAACGGACCTGAGGCGCTGGCGTGAACTGCTGCGACATGGCGGGAGTGTGGCTCATCTCCTTGGCCAAGGGCATCACGACTAAAACAACAACACGGTTGATGATGAGGCAGGCAGACTGTGGAGAGAAATGAACAAATAGCCAACAACACTGCCCTACCAGGTGGTGTGGACACAGCAGGCTGTGACCTAGCCGGAGGCTGCGGTGTCTCTCCTATGAAGAAGTTCGGTGTTGAGGTAGGTCTGGGAGCCTGGGAAATAGTGAGAATGTGTGAATACTCTCATCACTAAAGCAACTGGCAGGTGGTGAGGTATACGCTAGAATAAACAGTAGAATGCATAGCAGTGTAGAAGTACTATACTGCTATACTGTGTAACAAATAAATAATAAAACATAATAGATCAAAAAATTAAAATATAATAACAATTGATAATTAAAATTTTTTTCCCAAAAAATCATCTATTACAACACAACACATCTTCTTAAAATTATTCAGAATACTCAACAGGGCGCAATATCGCAATGCTTATCTGTTGAATTTATTTGCCAACATGTGGTTTGCATTTAATTTTCCTGAGACAGGCAGTAGATATAACAACAGATACCGTAAAACAGCAACTTTTTCTGGGCACGCTTCTCACGTTACCAAGAAGTGTTGTCATAAATTTTTGCGCTTCTTGCAACTACTGTATACACAATCATTAGAACAAGTATTTGCTAGTGAAACTTTTACGATCAGCTGAAGATGGCCGACAACGCAAAAACTAGACAGACGCAAACATCTCCCATTCTACAGTAGAACAGCTACGAAGATTATATACTGTATACGTGGTAATTATAGCGGTGCTTTAAATATAGCAAAGTGGCAATTTCTTGAGTTTCGCTATTAATAATACAGTTCCTTACTGATGACTAGTACTTATTGACTCACAAAACGCTTAATTTTATGTGGCAAATATAGTTTCTGAAACTTTCGTTATATTTTGGACATGCAAAGTGACGAAGCAGGAGATGAAAGGGGAGGGTTTGCACAAAAGATAGATTCCAAATACATAGCCTTGTACTCATTCATTTTCAGAGTTGTCTTCTCGATATATTCCACTATTTATAGCAGCCTGGTTCACACTGACGTGAAAACAGCAACGAAGGAATGAGGTGGATAAATGAAAAAATGAACAGATAGCTGGCCACACACTCGTTCGTTTGTAAACTTCAGCCAATCATTGACAAGCTTTGCATAACACGCTGTTGACTAGTGCATCAGCTCACAGTATGAGGAGACAGATGGTCAACAGGTCAGGCGTCTAAAGCCCGGTTCACACGGACGTGAAAACAGCAACGAACGAATGCCAATTACTTCCGCATTCCATTCGTAAAATGCGTTCGTTGAGCCGTTTGTTAGACGCTTGACCTGTCGATCGTCTGTGGACAGACGTCGACGAACGTTTCTCATACTGTGAGCTGATTGGATGCATTCAACCGCAGCGCACTAGTCAACCTAGTTAACCGCGTGTTATGCAAGGCTTGTCAATGATTGGCTAAAGCTTACGAACGAGTGTGTGGCCAGCCATCTGTTCATTCGTTCATTTTTCCATTTATCCACCTCATTCGTTCGTTGTTGTTTTCACGTCCATGTGAACCGGGCTTTACGAACAGCTCAACTAAGAGATTTTACGAATGGAATGCGGAAGTATTTGGCGTTGTTGCTGTTTTCACATCCGTGTGAACCAGGCTTAATACTGGTTACAGTATTGCAGATGGCTTTCTCATACAATGATTACAGTTGTGCGACACGAATTATAACCCTGATGTAAAATGTATTAAATGGTGCTACTTTTTTCTTTCGAAATTGACAACTTGTCTGTGGAGGATATATTAGGGAGGTTGAGTCTAATTTCAATTTCATGTGATCACAAATCAATACAGCCTACGACGGAAATTTACGTGAGAAGAACTGCTTTCATGCATGCTCATACGGCAGATCAGAATTAAAATAAAATCAACTGCCAATACTTCATTTCAATCACAAGTAATGTGTTTTGCATATTTCACTGACATAACACGCTCTATAAAGAAAAGAATTCAGTGATAAAAAATCAACCAACGTTTGCCGAGTAGCTAAACATCGGAATATTTTACATGCGTCACACGAGTAATCTGACGTAGGAGTAGCTACGGCGCATATTTGCAAGGCCTCCCTAATGACAAGTACTGTAGAAGAGGGATTCTATCATTGCTACCGTAGAACAGGGATTTTTTGCGAGCACAATCTTTGCGTTTTAGCTTGTGTTACAATTTTGCGAAAATGTATCGTTGCGTTTCTTGCTGCTAGTCTATAGACAATCAATTGAACAAAATATTTGCGTGCTCAATTTTTGCGATTGGCTAAAAATTCTTGAAAACGCAAAAATTCCCTGTTCCACAGTAGTTGGTGCTGCAGCCAGGAATAAGATTGGATGAATATCTAAGTTTCCAGAGGTATTTCTATCATCAGAAGGCAACCATTGACTTCAGAGATCCAACAGGCATTTTGAATCAGTCCCTAGTATAAAAGTAATGGTATACCTGAGAGGCTGTGTGTGCTGGTGCATTAGCAGTGGCTGGAATGGTGGGTGTTCGTGTGTGAGGCATCGCTGCTACCGGTGGCTGTGGCGCTATGGGAATTGTCTGCGAGTAACAAAATAGTGTCAAATCGACTGAATCACACTGACAGCTCACAGCAGCGGAGACTAATGAACTTACTTTAGAGTTCGTGGCGCCAGGAGGCGCTCTGGGATCCTTCTTCTTCTTCTGTGATACTAGACAACGAACAAAAACTCAACTTCAATATCCAAGCATGGGGACGCCAAAAGGTAAATAACAGCAGTGCGTCGTTTGTTACGAATTCATGGATTGGTTACAGAGACAGAAGACTTGACAGACAGCGCTTGACCAGTTGTATGAGCCGATAACAATTTCCACGCTTGCTACACGACTATGAGAAGGCCAGCGTTAGTAGGCTGTATTTTGATAGATCAGACAACTCCTCACACCAAAGTGTACATTCTATACATTCTCCCTGACTTTGTTCCATAGACAAGGGCATTGTAGACAGAGAAATCATAGGAACCGTCCTCAACCACATGGACAAGATTCAAGACTACTCCATCAGCAACCAACAGACTCCAAACTCTGAGACACAAGGGAGCGAGCGAGCGAGAGAGGGTGGGAATGGGATAGATTCAGTGTTTTTGCACTTGTTTTTGGTAGGGGGGGCCAGCTCTGCCCACTAGCCCAGCCTTGAACATAACGACTAGGTATGAGTTGAGTGTGACAACAGGCTATATTCTGTAAGAGAGAGAGAGAGAGTGACAGGTACACTCTGGTACCGAGTTGGAGCCTTATATTACCAGTGAAGATGAACACACAGAGTTACGCATGTACTGGTGATTGATTGTAGGACAGTAATGGTACAGTCATATAATAGAGACGATTATAAATGTGGTAGTATCACAAATAAAGGACTTATTACTATACATCTATGCCAATCTTAGAAGTGATGGCAGAAAAAAGAAAAATTGTAGAAAAAGACAGCAATTTTGGTCAAAATTGTAAGCAACTATGATACAGGAGGAATACAGGCGGCGCTGCGAATATGTACATACATTACACAATTCCATGGTAGTGACATTAGAGTAATATTGGGATAAAATAGCTATCTACAAAGTTGTTAGAAAAGTTTCAATAATTGGGCATAGACAGCCGGAGATCTGTTTGTGGATCAATTGAGCATAGGGGGACCTGCCTGCCCGACTACCGTCTGTCCAGATGGAATTTCCCTGCTATTACGGTAATCTTGATTCAATGAATGCCGATGTCCAATCACGAGTAGGGAACTCTCGGTATACTATTACACTAAATCTATGCTTATCATAACAGGAAGGCTGGTTGGAGCTACTTGCAGCGAGGCTGGCCCCCCAAAAACACTCTGACCCTCGATAACTGTGTGCACTCAAATAAACTATACAGCTCAGTGTCAGCAGGTATATGAACCGAGAAATTAGGAGTCACTAGGGATGGAGGATTGGAACAGCGAGTGAGAGACAGAGAGCCAGCATGGCACCACCATGGCCACTGACACAGCTGAGAGAGAGAGACAGGTAGGTAGGTGGGTGTGTGTGTATCGCTAGTCCTGGACCTAACCTGTTTCGCTCTCCTCATCGGACGACTCATCGCTCGAGTCCGAGCTGGTTGAGTCGCTGCTGGACTCGTCCGAGTTGCTGCTGCTACTGCTGTCAGACAGGCGAGACGCAGATGACTTGTTGTTGGCTTTCTGAAGACCTAAGGATGGATACCACACGTCGTCATCAAGCGTACAGCGTACACAAGTTACGACGGCAACGGCGGGTGAACGTACCGGACTGAGGCGTAGCTGACGCTGCCGCAGATGACGTCGCTGTCGGAGTGGCTGCTTGATTCGACTTTCCACCTTTCAGCGTGATCTGTACATCTTGCAGCCTCTTGTCCAACAGAGCCTTCTTCTCAGCCAGTGCTTCGTGCTTTGACTTGGTGGCAGGCGTCTTTTGCTCTGTAAATCACAGGAGACTAGGTGAGAACTGCTGTTTCACCCAAGTTATGGTAATGCAATATGGACGATCACTCACGTCCACTCCAAGGCTTCCGAGGTTTTTTCTTCAACACGGACATGACGTAACGCTCCAACTCGCGCAGGGTCGAAGGTTTCAACGTCTCGAAGTCGATCTCGATTTCATCCGGGTTGCTGTCCCTGAGCGACGGCTCCCTCGACTGGATCACATGAACCACTCTGCCCAATTTGTCGCCTTTTCACCAAAGAAAACAGAACAGTGTAATAATACTAGATGACAGTAACAAGACGGCATTGGATCCTAGCCAGCTTACCGGGCAGTTTGTTTATGTCAAGACTGAGCTGACGTTTCTCGTCGTATGTCATCGGTTTACTGTTGTCCTCATCGTCCGAGTCAAATGGCGGCAGCGGACTAGACTTCACTTTCTTGCTGTTCGCTCGGCCAGTCGATTTACTGGCAGCGTTTGAGTTCTTACGAGACACTGGAGTTTGAGTCTTTGATTTAACCGCCTGCTGCCCAGGCGTGGCCAGAGACGATACTTTTTTACTAGATTTTATAGGCTGAGGAGTCCTGTCTTTCCGAGAGTCGGTAGCAGATATAGCAGCCGGCACAGGTCGCACGCGCTTCTTTTCTCCACCTCCCTTCGAGGATTTGGGTTTGCCACCACCGCTGTTACTGCCATCGCTCCTTGCCTCGGCGATTTCCTGTTGTATCCGAGCCAGTTGTGTTTCCAGTTCCACTAACTTCCGTTCTCTGGTGTCCTGAAAACGGCAGACCAGTGGAAACGTGACTCTGCTCTCTTTACCTGACACCGAGTCAGCAGAGATACGTTACCTCCTCTACCACGTGGGATGCGGCACTGGCCAGCTGTTCGGCAGCAGTCGAGTTATCGTCGTCGCTGTGCGCGGCCAGCGAGGTGCCAGCATTGCTGTCGACTTCACTATCTTCTCCGGCCGAGTCTGGCATTTTGGCATATTTGAGCTCAAAAACATCCTGAAAAACCATTTTAGTATAAAAAGTCTAGTCCATTCAGAAAACTAGAGCAGGACCATCAGGTTTTACCAATGATGAGCTAATAGCAACTCACATGGAGGTAAAGACGGATGTAGAGTTTGAAAGTAAACTGCAGGTACCCATACTACTGCGACAGGTCAATTGGTCACACGTGTATATTCTATCATTCCCTGAATCAGAGGCTACCACAACCCTCCTACTCCTCCTCCTCTGGGCATATTGATCCCAGAGCTCAATTCACAGCAAACTCAGTTTTATTATGTGTTTCACTAGCCGCGGATTCAAGGTATAACGGGCCTGCTTCATGACAGATTGAGTAACAGACCGACACACAGATGGAAGAGTTACCTGTAGCTTCTTAGCCATGGCGACGACATCCGTGTCGGGCTGATTGTACCGATAGCAGTTGGTAAATATCAGTCTCACATCGTCCACAAACTCGGACGCATTCGAATATTCCCTACTGTCCATCTTCTCCTTTACCGTGCCCAGGTCCATCGGCTTCTTTATGATGTCAAAATAGTCCACGAGGCCGAGCGCCACAGTGTCTACTGGCTTGTAAAACGGCCAGGCATACGTCTACCAATCACAAATGACCAGTTAGATAGATGCTGGCACAGATTGATGGGGGGGGAGAGGTTGAGAGATAGAGAGGGGGAGGGGAGAGAGG
>ERZ1740065.2007-NODE-2007-length-12533-cov-16.458086_pt1 | contig 12533 bp, 9 predicted proteins | sample MGYA00581738_ERZ1740065 | MGnify/ENA primary metagenome ERZ1740065 (study PRJEB43018, sample SAMN04849749) | marine metagenome | isolation source: floating plastic debris | place: Pacific Ocean | collected 2008-09-01 | study: EMG produced TPA metagenomics... | reverse complement strand
TTGTGTTCAAGAAGTTGAAAATTTGCGTCAGGGTTGTTTCAGGGGATTCGCACAGGTCTTCAAACCGGATAGAGATATAGGTAGACTCTGGTAAATCGTCGATGTTGTTTACAAAGTATGATGTGGCGTCAAAGGCTTGTTGCAGTACTTTGTTGAGCCCAATGTTAAAGCGTGGAAAGTACATCAGTCGATACATCAGCCGAAAGACTGGATTTTTGAAAATCTTGTTATATTTCTTGGATACAAGTCCCGTATAGTCATTCCAGCCTGATAACACTTGGTCAATTAACTTGAGTTTGGAGTTGATTACATTTATCGGATTACGATGGATAAAGATAAATCGAGCGTTAGGGATGGCTTGGTGAATGTAGAGAAAGTAGGGATAACACCATGGATTTTTGAGGAGCAGGGGTTTCTCTAGATCAGATGTGCTCTGTACCTTGCGGCAGATTTCTAAAAACTTAGGTAGACTTTCGTCACTGATGTGTAGCTTATCTATAGTGTTTCGTAGAATGAAACCATATTCCTCAGGGAGATTGGGTGAAACGGGAACCCTATCGAATTCGCGATCGCAAATCCCCAACCGCTCAAACTCAGCCTGTAATTCTTGCAGTTTCTTCTGTTCAATATTGTTGTGATAATTATGTAGAATCTCATCATACTTAATGATGTGGTATGCCTTGACCACATTAAAACATTGGGTTGAAGCCAGCGTTTGATACAACAACGTTGTTCCCGAACGATGATCGCCCAAGATGAAAATTGGTTGGATTTTAACATCCTTGAGCTGGTCTAAATATGGCTGGTCTAGAGAAATCATAGGCAAGCCCCAGAGAATATCAATATTATATATAGAGATGATTGTAGGGGTTAGATGCCTTTAAATCCGCCAGATTCGCTCATTTCCTTATCACTCGGTTTTTGAGAAGAACGACTTAGATTTAAACGCTGTACACCAATTTGATTTAATACGACGCCACCCAAAATGACGACACCGCCCAGGTACTGACCAAAGGTGGGTATCTCACCCAAGAGTATAAAAGCAGAGAGAATACCAATGATGGGGTTAAACGCCGTCGCAAAAGAGACTTCACTGGCAGTACTACGTTTGAGTCCGTTAAACCAAAATGTTTGACCAGCAACAACAATGATCGCAGCGTAGAACAACATCCACTGCCATAAAAAGGGTGAGCCCACATCCATAAAGTGTTCAGGTCCATAGAGAATCAGCGTCGCCCCAAAGAAAAATACTGTTCCAATAAACATTCTAAAAACACTGAAAATCCCTAACGGAATCTCTCGCAGACTAATCTTACTCACCAGATTAGCAACTGCTTTGATCACAGCAGCGATCAGGGTTAACAAGGCCCCGCGACCAACCGCCATGCCCATACTCATAGACATCATTTCAGTGCCAGGCGGCTGAATTAAAACCGTTAGGGCAACGCCGATAAATGAAACCACTGCTCCAGCCACCACCCATTTATTAACCCGGTCTCCTAGTACCCACACCGACAATGCCAACACTAGGGGGGTATCAATCTGGCTGATTAAAATCACATTGGTCACTGGCGTAATAGCGAGTGCTGTGAAAATTAGTGTGGGTACAATGGCTGCTCCCAAAATTGCCACCACCGCCATGGATAGCCAACTCTGCCATTTAATCTGTTGTAGTAACGGTTTACGCCACTCGCGGGAGTAGGTAATGGCTAGAAGGATAAGAGCACACAAATTGCCAATGAATAGTACATTGCAAAAGGAAATAGGGTTGCGCCCATCGATTAAGTTCAGCTCACCTAACTCTGTTAGTTTTCGAGTGACGGCGTTGGCGGCTCCAAAGATAGCAATGGCGAGTAGAAGATACAGTCGCCCTGAGGGTTGAAAGCCTGATTTTGTCGTAGTTTGCATGGATAGGCTCCTGGCCCTAGCTTAGTGAGCAGTGCTACTGAATGGAAAATACGCTGTTACTGACTTGAGAAGATAGATACGTCTGTCATAAAGGTTGTGGGTCGATCTTTTGTAGCTGAGCCCATAGTTCGGATCAAAAATCCTAAAAATATTGATTCAGATGTCTCAAATATCCAAAATTGAAGCAATTTCTCTGAAATTTAGCCATTCTCACTTTAGAGGATGAGCCAATCTGAAAGCAGTGCTCGAAGCCAAGAACCTACGGATGGGACAACATCAAGGATTAGCAATGCCACAGTTTCATCATGAGGACCCTACCAAAGCCTGATTAATACAGCATATTACTTGAGATTGCTGAGTACTCAATGTGATGTCTATTCTATAGAACCTTTATTATTTGACAAGTACCCCAGCTGCAAAACATCTGTGGGTTTCTGGGGGGCGGTTACCCGTCTAATTGCTTGAAACCTCTGAGAATGGTAAAACTAGCACCCATGGGTTGTACTTGAAACATAGTTGTATCTGGGCTTTGTTTAAGTACGCCATGACGGTTCGTTAGCGTATCGGAGTTTCCCTATGTTGGTTCAGTTGTTGGGTAGGCGTTTAAGACCACTGCGTGCCCTGGGTTACTACATTGGTCTGTTTAGTCTGTGCCTTGTTTTTGCAGTGGCCTGTGGCGGTGGTGCCGATCAAGAAACGTCAACTCCTGCTGCGTCTAACGGACGGGTAACCATGGGCACAACCCTGAGTGCCCGGACCTTAGACCCCGCCGATGCCTACGAAATTTTCCCAGGTATTTTGCTTTATAACCTGGGGGATCGTCTCTATACCTATGCACCAGGAACAACGACGCTAGAACCGCAGCTGGCGACGGAGATGCCGACCATTAGTGACGATGGTTTGACCTATACAATCCCTTTGCGTGAAGGGGTGATGCTCCACGATGGTTCTGCCTTCAATGCTGAGGTGATGGCTTTTTCTATTCAGCGATTTATGGATAATGGCGGTCGTCCTGCGTTCTTGCTGTCGGAAAAAATTGATACCGTTGAGGCTACGGGGGAGTATGAGCTGACGGTCTCTCTGCAACAGCCCTTTGCTGCATTTACGTCCCTACTGACATTTTGGGGAGTTACACCTGTCCCTCCCGACACCTACACCATTGGCGAGGCCCAGTTTAAACCAGAAGAGTTTGTGGGCTCTGGCCCGTATAAGCTGGCTTCCTTTAGTAGCGATGTGATAAAGCTAGATGCTAACCCAGACTACTGGGGAGATGTGCCTGAAAATAAGGGCATTGATATTCAGATTTTTACCAGCCCAGCGAACCTCTACAACACCTTTCAGTCCGGGGGGTTAGATGTGGCATATCAAACGCTTGATCCTGATCAGATTGCGGCTCTGGAACGCGATGCGGATAGGGGTGGTTGGACTGTGATTGAGGCGGGATCAACCGTTGTTAATTACATGTCCCTCAATCAAAAGATTGCCCCGTTTGATGATCTGAATGTGCGTAAGGCCGTGGCTGCCATGATTGATCGCAATTTGCTCAATGACCGGGCTTTTCAAGGGCAGGCAGAACCGCTTTATAGCCTTATTCCTAAGAGTTTTGAGGTCCATGAGCCTGTTTTTGAGCAGGCCTATGGTGACGGTGACTATGGGAAGGCTAAGGAATTTCTTGAAGAGGCGGGTATTACTGAGGCAAATCCACTGGAGTTTGAGATTTGGTACCCTACGTCCTCAACGACGCGGAGTGTTGTTGCCAATACTCTTAAAGAAGCCATTGAGTCTAATTTGCCTGGGCTGGTAAATGTACAAGTTAGTACGGCAGAATCTGCCACCCTGTGGGAAAACGTAGAGAAGGGTATTTATCCGAGTGTGCTGGCTAACTGGTATCCGGACTATTTTGACCCTGATAATTTTGTGCAACCATTTTTGAGCTGTAATGAGGGTTCGGAAGAAACCTTGTGTGAGAAGGGCGCAACCCAGGGGAATGGCTCGTTCTATTACAGTGCCAAGACCAATGATCTACTCACCAAGCAAAGTGCGGAACTCGATGAGTCGGTTCGCAGTGATCTGTTTCAGGATTTGCAGCAGGCGATGGTAGAGGATGTGCCCTATATCCCCCTCTGGCAAAATAAGGATTACGTATTTTCTGCTTCGGGTGTCGGTGGTGTGGCCATTGAGCCAAACCAGCAATTTTTGCTATGGCAAATCAGTAAATAGATAATTGTGATCATCGTTCGTAGGAATGTTCAAGGGAACGTCTCTACGAACGGTTGATTTGGCGTTAATCAAGGGGAAAATACATGTCATCTCGGTCCAACGCATTGCGTTACTACGTGCTATCGCGATTGATGCTGGCACCGTTGATGATCTGGACTATCACTACGGTCGTGTTTTTGTTAATGCGGGCAACGCCAGGGGACCCGGTGGATGCGCTGCTGGGGCCACGGGCACCGATCGAAGCAAAGGAGGCGTTGCGATCGCAACTTGGCCTCGATAAATCCCTGTTTCTCCAGTATCTGGACTACCTGGGGCATTTACTCCGATTTGACCTAGGCAGCTCCATTGCCAGCCAGGGCCAAACTGTTTGGCAAATCATCGGCGATCATTTCCCCGCTACAGTTGAACTCACCATTTGTGGGTTGGCGGTAGCAGCCATTGTTGGCATCACCGTCGGCTCCGTTGCCGCGTCTCGTCCCAACACACCGATAGATGCAGGCGGACGGCTGTTTGGCATTCTCACTTACGCCACTCCCATGTACTGGTTTGGCATGATTTTGCAGCTAGTGTTTGCGGTACAGCTGCGCTGGTTTCCCATTGGTACCCGTTTTCCCCTGGCACAAACCCCGCCCGATGGGCCTACCGGTCTCTACCTGCTAGACAGCCTGCTCCACGGCAATCTGTCCCAGTTTGGTACATCGATTTATCATCTGGCCTTACCCAGCCTGACCCTAGGAATTTTGATCAGCGGTGTGTTTGAGCGTATGGTGCGCGTCAATCTTAAACAAACGCTGCGTGCTGACTACGTCGAAGCCGCCCGTGCCCGAGGTATTCCCGAATTTCGCATCATCACCGTCCATGCCCTCAAAAATGCATTAATTCCCGTCATTACTATCCTGGGGTTAACGTTTGCATCCTTATTGGGCGGGACCGTGCTGACCGAAGTTACCTTCTCTTGGCCAGGGTTAGCCAATCGTTTTTTTGAAGCAATTTCCCAGCGGGACTACGAAGTTGTCCAGGGCTTAATGACCTTTTTTGGCACCATTGTTGCTCTGGTCAGTATTGCCATCGACATCCTCAATGCCTATGTCGATCCCAGAATTCGATACTAACCAAGCCCCGCAGCCATTTCCCGTGAGGCAAGTAGGTTTATATAGGAATGTATAATTAAAAACATTGCTTTTCGTAATATTATTTAAAGTAATGTTTTAGTGCGGATTGCTGACCAATTCAGTGATTCCCCATATAGGTTTCATTTGTTAGTAGAGACATGGCTCCATTAATAGATCATGCGGCGTTGCTGCTAGGGCGTGTTCAACGCTGGTGGATGGGTAGGACCGTAAACTCCCTCATCTTAGGGATGGTCGTTATTATTTTTGCAGCAGGTTTGGGTAATGTTCCTGCTCATATTCAGTCTGCGGGTACCCAGGCCAAGTCCCCTCAGCGGATTCAAGTGACAGCACCAGCGTTACCGTTGTCTGCTCAGGCGAGGGCTCGTTTAAACCATCGCCGACTGACAGAAGCTGCCATGACCAGCCACAATTTGACCGCAGCTCACTTTTTTGGTCGTCGTCCTGCGGCCAAACTGTCAGTAGAAAACCGTAAAGCCTCAAAGCAGGGATAGAACGTTATGGAACAGTGCTGAATTGAGTGAGGATATCCGTTGTCCTACCTGATCTAAGGGATGCCATAGACGATGCACCGCTCTGATAGAAGTGCCATAGATCAGTATCTTGTAGATAAACGTCATCTCGAAGATCAGCAACGCTGCCCTGCGCTCAATAATGCTTTGCCCAGTTGGGACGAAACGATCTGCGTAATTTTTGCGGCTGGAGCTATGATGAGTTAGGTCTCGGCTATGCTTCAAATGCGTCCAAATTTTAATGCTATTAGTTTGAATCATCTGCGGCAGCGTCTCTGTTGTTTGACTACAGCAAGCATGATGTTATTGTTGTCGGCTGTTCCTGTGTCTGCTCAATCACAAGACTGTGGTTTTTTGGTGGCTCCTCAGACCTACAACACCCTCGAAGGAGAGGACAAAATTGTAATTGGTCGAGTTCCAAATCGTCCCTATATTGTTCTGTTAACCCATAACCTTCAGGAGAATCTACCGACTATTCGCACCTGTATTCCCGATGCATTTCTGACCTCCTCACGATTAGGCAGCTATGTCCACATTGCATCTTTGGATAATTATCGTGAGGCTAAGGAGCTGGTCAATGATATTAATCAGGTACTAGATCTAGATGTCCGGATTATCCACTACAGAAGCCTAGGGCGATAGGGCGCAGAGCTTTCAGGATGAGTGCCGGCAAGAGCGGGAATCTCTCTCTAGGCAGGGTGTTTCGGCCAAATGGCCTGAATCCACAGGCCATTGTAATGACCAGTAGAACAGCATATATAAAGACGTGCCATGATTGATTTAGTAATCTATGCATGGGTATGTATCAAAAGGGCCTCAGAGTATGATTGGGCTAGGTTACAGAACACGATCTCGTCGTTTTAGTTTGCATCGTTTTGCGTTGCTAACCGGTCTTGTCGTGTGCATGGCAGGCATTCCTCAAGAGACCAATGCTCGCCCTCTATCGGTGCGCCTAGATCGATGGTTAGAGTTACGAAACTTTAGCGGAAATGTTGACTTTTTTGAAAATGGCCGCTGGCGACAGGCTCAAGTAGGTCAACGGCTGGATGCGGTGGGCGAGGGTGTACGCACAGGCTCGGCCTCCTTGGCGCGCCTTGCCGTTGATACTGAAGTTGGATTTGTCAGCGTCTCTGAGAATACGTCGCTGACGATAACGCAGTTCCACTCAACGCCACGTAATGGCAAGGTTACTGAACTGAATGTTACCCGTGGTCAAGCCAGGGTATTTGTGAGGCCATTTACCAATCCAGACTCTCGTTTAGAGATTCGAACACCGGCTGGGGTCAATGGCGTACGGGGGACGAATTTTGGTATCGCAATTCAGCCCAGCGGCCGTTCATCCCTGGTTGTTGAGGAAGGGCGTGTGGTGTCTGAGGCTCAAGGCCAGTCAGTGCCAGTAAATGCCGGCTTTCAAAACTTTACGGTTCCCGGAGAACCTCCCTCACCCCCAGTGCCAATTACTGAAGATCCAAACTTAAATCTTGTGAGATTGGAACGTCAGCGTCGTCAGGGAGAATCAATTGTTGTTTTAGAGGGCAATACGTTCCCAGTTAATCTATTGGTGATCGATGATGATACTCAGGAGATCGACCGCGACGGTAACTTCGCATTAGAATTGCCGCTGCCTGAGAATCGAAGTATTGACGTGACAGTTGTTACTCCCCTTGGCACAATGCAGGTCTATGAGTTGGTTGTTCCCTAATTGGCGTAAGCGTTTACAGCAATGTGAGCCGTTACTTCCAGGACTATTTGTTAGTGGGTTTATTGTATCGTTGTCCTATTTGGGACTCATCAAGCCGCTTGAGAATATCTCTACCGATGTGCTGACTCGGTTTCGGGGAGAGCGAGCCTGGAATGATGAACTGATTTTAATTGGTATTGATAATCGTACGTTTGATAAATTAGGGCGATATCCGCTACCTCGCTCCTATTATGTGGATTTACTCAAGTTTTTGACTGAGAGTGAGAATCGGATTGTTGTTTTCGATGTTCTCATGCCGGAACCAACCGATGATGACCCTGCCCTAGCTGATGCCATGGCTATTCATGGTGGTGTCGTTTTAGCGGAAACAATCGCGGAAGAAGGGCAAATACTGCAGGCTAATCCATTGCTTTATGCGAATGCGATCGCAAGTGGCCATATTGATGACTACAGTGACGATTTTGACGGTGTTACTCGGCGTCATAAAATTTATATCAACAACAGTCGCTCTTTAGCGGGGGCAGCTGCCGAAGCCTATAACCTGACAACTGATATTCTCACCATTCCTCCTGTAAAAAGAGGAGAGCTGCTGCTGAACTGGCCTGGCCGTGTTACGGAGCTGCCCTTTAGAAGTTTAATCGATGTTTTAGAGGGAAAAATCTCCCCAACTGACTTCAATAATAAAATCGTTATTGTGGGAGATACAGCGACAGGGCTCGATCGTTGGATTCGTACACCGTTTGATAAAGACACACCTGTTGAAGGGATTTATGTCTATGCGGCGGCCTTGCACAACTTGCTAGAACAAAACTGGCTCAGATATATCAATCAGCATTTGGTCGTCGCTGGCCTGCTTGTGCTTGGTCCCATTCTTAGCTGGAGACTACAGGGGCGCTCTTTTCTCAACCAGATGGCCATCTGGATTATCGGTACCGCTAGCTGGTTGATGATTTGTTGGGGGGCAATCTATCAAAACTATGCGCTACCCGTGGCCGCCCCCATCTTAGTGCTCAGTCTGACTGAAAGCTTTATTGTCTTTACCGATCGTTTACGCAGTGGCGCCATACTGCAGGCTCGAAATGAATTTTTAGGCACCATGAGCCATGAGTTACGCACTCCGCTCAATGCCATTATTGGCGTATCGGAGATGATGCAAGAGACCCATCTCGATCCTAGACAGCGAGAGTTTAGTGAGACTATCCATAATAGCAGCCAAGCCCTGCTGGCATTGATTAATGACGTGCTTGATTTTTCTAAAATTGAGTCGGGGCGGCTGGTGCTTGAAGAACATCCGGTAAATCTACGTAACTCTGTTGAAGAGAGTTTAGACATTGTTGCTACCCGTGCTACAACAAAGTCCCTAGATCTGGTCTACATGATAGATCCCAGTACACCACCGGTGATTATTAGCGATCCTATTCGGCTGCGACAGATTTTACTTAATCTGCTGAGCAATGCTGTGAAATTTACCGATCAAGGTGAGGTGGCGTTAGTGGTGCAGATTGCCCCCAGTGATGATTTGGGGGCCCCGATAACACGCTGGACCCATCCCTCTGAGCAGTCCGTACTGTTGCTGTTTGCTGTTCGAGATACGGGCATTGGAATTCCAGCCGATCGAATGGCTCAAATTTTTGAACCGTTTCGTCAGGCGACTAGCTCCACGACACGTAAATATGGGGGCACAGGTCTAGGGTTGACCATCAGTAAGCGCTTAGCAGAAACCATGGGTGGTTGTTTGTGGGTCGAAAGTGAGCTGGGTCAAGGCAGCACGTTTTTCTTTACGATGCGGGCTCAGATTGATCCCATTACTACCCAACCCGAACGACCTGAAGCTTTGGCGAGCTGGACAAATCACCGCATATTAGTGATTGATAAAAACAGCACGCGCCGCACAAGTTTGGGATGGCAGTTAGAGGCGCTAGATATTGAGTTGGTGTTTAGCCGCAGCGTTGCTGAAGCGCTGTTGTTGGTACAACAGGGTCAACAGTTTGATGGCGTCATTTTAGATGCGGCGATTACTAAAATCGATAGTGTGAGTGCCATTGAATCGTTACGGCAGGCTATGGGTAAATCAACCATGCCTCTGATTGTTCTTGCAGACCTCAATGAAAATCTAAGTCAGTCTGAGCGAGCCGATATGGTGATTGTTTGGAAGCCGGTTAAGCAGGCTGCTCTCTATCGAGCTTTGATGCATATCCATCCAAACCCCGTGGCAGTCGATTCCCAAGCTCCATTGGATAATGTGAATGTTGCTGACCCTTTGGCGGTTAGTTTAAAAGTGCTCATTGCTGACGATAATCCGGTGAACCAACGAGTGGCCCAGCATATGCTGCATTTACTGGGGCATGTGTCTGATACGGTGGCAACTGGTGTAGAAGCCCTCGCAGCTGTTGAGAAAGGCGGCTATGATGTGGTGCTAATGGATATGCGAATGCCGACTATGAGTGGAGTAGAAGCGACTCGCCGTATTCGGCAGCTGGGCCAAAACATTTCTCAACCTTGGATTATTGCCATGACGGCTAATGCTAGCTCAGAGGATCGAGCTCGTTGTTTAAAGGTGGGTATGAACGACTACTTAAGTAAACCTATTCGTCGCGATAGTCTCTCGCAAACGCTTATGAACATTGATAAGTCATCGGTATCTCTGACTTGATTGCATGGGGCTAGCCCCTACTCGTCTAGATGGGCTATGAATTTACCAGCTGACTGGAGCGCTGCTTGATTTTGTGCTGCGCCACTAAAGACTCGGCCTCAGCCATGGAGCGTATCCGTAACATTTGATGAAATACATTGAACTGATACACCATGGCATTATCGACATCGAGTGCCGTCAGCCAGCCACTTTTAGGGTGATAGGCTCCGGTGTCTATATCAAGCCAGCCTGGACCTTTGGCAATTTCTCCAGGATCAATACCGGGTAGGGTGAAGGTGATGGTGTGGCCAGTGATAATCACCTTGTCAGAAAAATAAGGTTTGGTATGGCTGTGGAAACTATCACGGATCCAGCAGTATTCATGACTGGTTTGCTCGGCAAGGGTGTGTTGGGGGTTTAGCCCGGCATGAACCAGCCAAATATCTCCGAGATCAAGGTAAAAGGGTAAGTCTTTGATCCAGTGGAGATGCTCAAACAGTTCGTCAACGCTTGTATAGCTTGATAGGGTAGATTGTCCGCCGCTATAAAGCCATCCTTGGAAAGCAGGCATATGGGCCTCACCGTTTGGGAAAGCCTCCAGCAGCAGCTGCTCATGATTGCCCATTACACACTGATGACCGTTTTGACGCACATACTCAACCACCTGGCGGCTTTGGGGACCCCGGTCAATCAGATCACCGACAAAATAGACCTGATCTTCATGACCTGGATCCACCGCTTCAAGTAGTCGCATTAAACCGTCATAATGGCCGTGAATATCACCAATAAAAATGCGACGGGTCATAACAGTGTTGGGTGTAAATAAAATGTCTATTGAGCTAGGGTCGATGGAGAGGATGGGCAAAGCATAAAACGTTGCTATTGCACGATTACCAGAATGTATCTGAGCCTAGTATGCCTTTGCTATAGCTATAGACAACAGGTTCATTGATGGGATTTTCCAAGGCTTTAAGTAAGGTTTACAGCAACAACAGATGTTGATAAAAATTAGTCTGGTGATTGCCTCTAGAATGTTCTAAACTACAGATATAATTTTGAAAATGCGGACAGTAGCAGCCAAAAATAGCGGCTATTCAGTTTTGTCCCTAATACGCTATCTTAGCTATTTTTCTTGATTTTCATCAACTAACGATCTCTTCTGGGGAGGCTATGGTCACCTATGGATGGGATTGACTGAGTAGTAGACCGTGGATGTAGCCAGTGTGGTTAGCTGTAATGCTATTGCAACTATGGGGTTTCATCAGCTAGGGAGCTACCATCGGGGGCTTCTAGGGTAAATCCTGCATCTTTGACCATGGCGTAGTCTTGGGTAGCGCTTTGGCCGGCTGTGGTTAGGTAGTCACCGACAAAAATAGAGTTGGCTGGATAAAGAGCCAGGGGTTGCTGCGATCGCAAATGCACTTCCCGACCGCCTGCGATCCGAATTTCCTGGGAAGGCAGTAAAAAGCGAAATAGGCATAAAATCCGCAGACAGCGCTGGGGAGTCAGTTCACTACGTTCAGAAAATGGAGTTCCTTCGATGGGAATCAAAAAATTCACTGGCACGCTGGTGACATTGAGTTCCCGTAGAGATTGGGCCAGATTGACAATGTCGTCGTCCGATTCCCCCATACCCAAAATGCCGCCAGAGCATGTGGTCAAACCTGCGGCTTGCACAGCTTTTACTGTTGCTAATCGGTCCTGATAGCCATGGGTTGTGCAGATGTCATCGTGGTGGGCTTCTGCTGTATTGAGATTGTGGTTAATGCGATCGACACCCGCCGCCTTTAACTGATGGGCTTGGTCTTCGTTTAAGAGACCCAACGTGGTGCATACCCGCATGGGATAGTCCGCCTTAACTGCTCGGACAGCATCCAGAATTTTTTCAAACGTCTGGGGTGCGGGGGTACGACCCGAAATAGCCATGCAAAAGGTGCCTGCCTTGAGCTGATGGGCACGATTGGCAGCAGCCAGAATACGATCTTTGGCCATCAGCGGATATTTTTCGATTTCCGCTGATGAAATTTTAGATTGCGAACAATAATGGCAGTCCTCAGGACAAAGGCCGCTCTGGGCATTAAGCAAAAAGTGTAGTCGTACCCGATTACCCCAGTAATGATGACGGACTCGGTAGGCTGCCGCTAGCTGTGCCAGGAGTTCTGTGTCGTCAGCCTGTAATACCCTCAGCGCATCTTGGTGGTCAATTCCCTGACCCGCTAGGGCTCGGTCAGCAAATAGGTTCCAATCAACAGAGGTACGTACGGCTTGAATCATACTAAGGGCTCCTTCTGGCTATGGGCACAAGATTTTGTACCATTCTCTACGGTAATACGAGATGGCTCCTTGGGGAGTATAGGCTTTTTCAGAGCGTTGCTACCTAAAGCTTTCAGGGATTGTTGGTGGCCTGAACCGCGAGTGTCAAGCGGCTG
>ERZ1740065.2006-NODE-2006-length-12535-cov-10.713061_pt1 | contig 12535 bp, 9 predicted proteins | sample MGYA00581738_ERZ1740065 | MGnify/ENA primary metagenome ERZ1740065 (study PRJEB43018, sample SAMN04849749) | marine metagenome | isolation source: floating plastic debris | place: Pacific Ocean | collected 2008-09-01 | study: EMG produced TPA metagenomics... | reverse complement strand
GCCTTTGTATATTCATAAAAATTTTCCCCCCCCCCCCCCCCCATCATTTTAGGTACCAAAGATAGCCATTCAATATGGCAGATGATTGTTAGGCGTTTCAGCTTTTTTCCTTGTCCCATCGGTATTCATGCATCAGTACATGCGGGAGTGAGCAGGAGTGTGCGGGAGTGAGCGCAAAAATCGACAGGAGAATGAAAAAAACCGACATTTCCTTTTCTGTACTTTGTGCCTATATGATGGGTCTCCCCGCGCTTCGGGAGGTTCTAGTACTTTAGTCTTAATTGCTAAAGTTTACAGTTAAAGTCACTGCCATCCGCTTCCTGATACGGATAGAGTCAGTTCTTGTTGAGCTGAGCTCACATATGGCAGAATTTTAACTGTAAAGGGACAGAGATTTCATGACATCTCAAGGTGTGGGTAAGCTAAATCACCGGCTCCTTAGTTTGACAAATTTTCACTTACTTTTATGTGTCAGTTGGTGAGTTGAGAGGTCATACTCGACAGTACTCTTACCTGAATGGCTGACTTCTCACAAACATCACAAAGGTCACCAGAGTTTTTTACATGATTTCTCAGTAATGCTTGTTTTCATAGCATACTGACTGCTGGTAGACAGCTCCATAACATTTATGACTTGTTCTTGATATGCATGAAATGATGGCATCACATGAATACCAATGAGCTTGTCACAACAGCCTGAGAGTTCAAAGTCGAAAACAAACCTGCTGTGAGTAGAAATTTCTTTAGCCTCTTCCAGACACAGGATACTTTTGACATCATGATTGATTGGAAATGAGAGACCGTGACTCAAAAAAAGGAGTCCAGTCCATTGCACTCAACAGTGTATACTGATCTCCTACCACCGCCTCTGCTGCTGAATTTATCATGACATTTCTGCTCTTTTTTACAGTCTGAAGTTTTCAAGTCAGTAACTAGGGTGTGACACGTGTGCAGCTATGAGTCACACCATTTCCCGTTTTTTTTTCAGGTGGTGTGAAGAGATGCCAGCATGCGGAGAGTTGAGCTATTTAAGGTTCAGCAGCTAGTGGTGTGTAGCATCAGTGGCACTAGACAGGTAATGGTAAGTCAGCACTCTATCAGTAGAACTACGTACTTAGTGTTATATCAGCCCCTCTCAGGTGTACGGAGAGTATGTTACCTTACAATACTGTGCAATACACTACTTTAAAACATAATACAATACATTACTGTACAATACCATAATACGGTGACCTTCATTTAGAACTAACTCACCAGAAGAGTATCAGAAATGGAGGAAGGAAGCTACACGCACGCCATCTACGTACAAACCGGCAACAAGAAGAATGCTGGGACCAACAAAACGGTACGACTTATCACTAGTCTTTTGTGGCCAAAGTAATATTTTTGGTGTTTATCATATCATCTAACTAGCAGCTATGAAACGTAAAACTTTAATATGGCGCTGGTTGCAGCCATACGTTGCCGTCGTGGTATACTTGCACAGGAGATTGAAATGAGTAAATACATAAATTTGTGTTGGCCTTTTAACGAATATATACCAATATGTTTTCATGACAAAATTAAGTGCAACCTATAAACGAGTTTGTGACCCTGCGGCACTTCAAGTTTTTCAAATAAAATACCTAAGAATATTCCAAGCCAAATACAAATTTTTTACTAATAAATCTGCACGAAAATCATGAGACACATAGAGCCTACTCGAAAAATATTACATTAGATATTTGAATTCCTCAGTTGACTTGCATCACAAGAATACATAATCTCCGATTGAAATTCACATCATCCTATTCATTACTTTTGACAGCCAGCTCTCAACTTGAAGCTCATTATTGAACAAGCTAATCTGCAGCTACGACTAGCTATTTACGCCTATTCTCTGGCTACCACAACTAGTAAAATTTTTCTCATTCATCACTCTCAATTTCCGTTAAGGATTGCTAAATGGGATGAATATGTACTGATATTCAAATACCTTTTCTTAAGAGAAAGATTGCTGTTACTACTACTACCATGCATTGCAGTAAATGCCTCCTACAGTGATGCTCACACTGATCGTGATTATTGGTCATAGTATACTAGGACCATTGTAATGTAACCTGCACCATGTAATTGTAATGAACTTAGAGTACAAATGTAGCTCCCATATTTGGTGTCTTCTAAATTCTACGATTGACATGGAAGATTGTCTAGATTGAAGCAGATCACCTCATGTGTGTGGGGTGTGATGAGAAATACAATCAGTAGGCAAGCTTATTAATTCCACCAATGATTTATTAGTAACACCTAGCCATAAGTTCTAGTAGTAGAGACACATGAGCTTTCTTTCTAGAATTTAAGTAGCTCTACCTTTTATCATGGTTGCGTCACATCCCAAAGTAGGCAGGGAATAAAATAAGCCGCGCCTATGTGAATACGAATATTTTTATTTGATTTGTGACAGCTGAGTTTGCTACCTCTGGGCAGAGCTTTTTTCCTGACTGAAAATAGCTCTGTTCATGTTGCAGGGTCACAAACTCGCTTTATATCACTGCTGATCTTTTATTCTTTAAGTTCTGCCATGTACATGTCTATGCACTTATAATAGCTGCAGTGTACATCAGTAGGCGTGTATGACCTACGGTGGTCCCATAGACTTGGTGATTAAGTTTCATGCGAATATGGCTATGCAGCGTTGTTTAGGTTCATATGAAGCTTGGAGATGACATGAATAATTGGAGTGAAGAGGTCGAATTGGGCCACACGTTCAGCAATGACTTCAAGTCGGGGGCTACAGACGTGTACTACTGCAACCTTCCATTCATGAGGCGGGTGACTCAGATATCCATTCTGAGAGAAGGCGATGATGATAAGTCAGATTTATGGTGAGAAATAACAACAGTAACCTTGATATTTTCCCATCTTTAATGATAGCTTGTGAACCTAATCAACCGATAGGTACCTAGTGAGGGTGATGGTGAAGGACATGTCTGGAGTTAATACGATATTCCCAGTAAACCGGTGGATTTTGGCTAACTTTGAGCTGAGGCTTTCAGAATTTGATTCCTCGCTGCCTTTTGATGACAAGAACCAAAAACAGAGAAGAGAAGAGCTAGAGAAAAAGCAGGAGAAGTACAAACTTCAGGAAAAACGCCCAGGAATGCCAAAAGAGGTATGTCACTAATACATGCTCAGGTTCATGTATGATAATGCTATGTCTTACATCAATACCTTTACTCTGTTGTAGATAGAGAAAGTTCCAGAAGAGGAGGTAAAAAAGTCTTACCGAAGCTTGTCCTAAAATTATGGGTTTCTCACCTAATCCTGCTCAACATGGCGTTCATTTTAGATGGCACAGGCTGAGGAGCTGCTGGAGAGGTTTGACAATGCAATGTCTGAAGATATCGACTTTGATGGCGACTTCATCACTCTCGCAGACTTTGAGAAGGTTTTTGATGATGAGAAGTTCCTGGCACCAGCAGTAAGCTCTCATCAGTCTAGTTGGAGCTGTCAGCTATACAGCTTGAATGTTGATATGTGTATAGAAACGTCGGAGAACAATCAATTGACAATACATCACGTAGATCAGCAGAGGTTTTCAGGACAATTTTGCTATGTTAAACTTATCGCTGGCGGAGACTCTGATGCTATCAGCTCTGTAACATTTATGATATGTTCTCAATATTCTTGAAATGATGGTGTCACATGAATACCAATGATGTCGTCAAGACTGGCTGAGACCTGAAGGTCATCAAATACCATTGCTACCAAAACAGCACATTAGATGAGTCAGCAGCATAGCAGTGCCTAGACACGGACTGCTAATAATGAGCATGTCCTCTATAGGGAATTGATCTCTGTCTGTAGAGTGTCAGTGGCTGGAAGGACGACAGAGAGTTTGGGAGGCAGAGGCTCGGCGGAGTCAATCCTGTGGTGATCAAGAGTGTGAAAGACATCCCTGAGAAGTAAGATATCAGCCAGTACAATTACACGGCGGAAATAGTTTGAGGTATCCATGATGTCATAGATCTACACTAAGGAAGCGCTACTCAGTATGCATAACCTGTACAACCGATAGCATACAAAATCTAACCAATTGAGGCACAAGTAGCAAACACTATCGTACTTCCTGCTATCACCGTGATGCTTGTAGCTGTTAAAACTGTAATGGATTCAGACTAGGATTTTTTTGTTTCTCTCTACCTCCCTCAGGTTTCTGGTGACAAGTGAAATGGTGGAGACAACTCTTGAAGGGAAGACATTAGCCAGTGCCATCAACAGCGAGAGCATCCATCTTCTCGATCTGACTTTCCTTGCAGGATTTGAGCAGGTTAGTATAACGACTCCGAACGCCCTCACTATCAATACCCACCTACAGATTGAAGCATGTTATGAATATGGTCAGCCGAAATACCCGCTAATCTGCTAACAGAGACAGACTCTGTACACAGAGTTGGAGTTGTCTTCTCTCCCTTGGGTCTAACCACTGTTAAAGTGGAAACATTAGTATGGGAAAACATTTAATAATTACCTGTTGGAATTGTCGCATCATGAATACTTTTCGGAGTCGTCACCTCATTATGAATAGAAACCCTTCCATCATCATGCGACTTCAAAATGCCTATTGCATAGGTGGAGAGGTAACTTACTCCCTTTTTTAAACCCATCTAAAAACACTAATGGTTCTTCTCGCTATGATGTTTTCTCAGCAAACTCTAAGTATTGTTCTAGCTAATACTGCCTCATTTACAGTATCACTGTCTATGAGTGATGACTCTATAATAATAAGAATTCTAGTAAAAATTAAATGGTTGACCTGCTTTCTTTCAGATGTGTGCCCCATATGCTTTGCTCTATACGACTGACGTGGGAGATGTTCTTCCTATAGCCATCCAGCTGATGCCAGAACCAGGAGAAGGCAACCCTGTTAGTCATAAGCTATTTGTTATTTTCATTTGGGAAAAGCATTGAAGTGGTTGCGCAATTCTCGTTACAATTACATTCATGTTACAGATATTCCTACCTTCTGATCCGGAGTTCACATGGCTCACGGCAAAGATGTGGGTCAACCTGGCTGACGCATTCATTCATCAGTCATTTACCAACCTAAGTGAGTTGTTCTCCCCTCACCATCTCTCTCCCTCTCTCCCTCTCCTCATTAGATCCCCGTGTCCGCCCCCAATCTTCATCCACTAGTTATCCTGTGGCACAAATATTCTGACTGCCACGGCTTCCAGTCTGTAAATATTACGAAGATCTGTCGTTTCGTGCTCTCACCACTTTTCATGTTGCGTTATAGGCCTGACCCATCAGCTGATGGAGTTGGTGGTTGTGTGTATGAATCGCCAGCTCTCTCCATCTCACCCTATCTTCCGTCTGCTGGCTCCTCATTTCAATCAACTGCTGCCAGTGAACCAGTGAGTTGACAATTGCAATCAAACATCTCATTACCTCACTACCTCCATGTTGTTTATGTGGTTGGCTGTTGGCAGTGGCCTCTTGCCTAAGTTCTTGGAGGTTATCCACAAAGCAACAGCCATCAGTGAGGAGAAAACTGAAGCCCTCATCCGGCAGAGGTGGCAGACAGAGAATTTCATGACTGACATCTGCTTCCCGAACAATCTAGTTTCCCGGAGATCGGTTGGAGTTGAAGGTCTCGGCAGCTATCCTTATCGGGATGACGCCTCTCTGCTGTGGGACGCTATTCACCAATACGTTGACACCATCACCGAGTCAACATACGGTGAATGAATTCGCCACAATTGGCACTAGTGACCAGTCAAATATATCATCTATATTCCTGACACGGATCTTATGTGTCTTTAGGAGCAAAAGAGCACCTGCTGTCCGCTGATCATGAAATTCAAGCGTTTGCCCGCGAGCTATCACAGCAAGATGGAGCTGCAATGAAGGTCCTCCACCCGCTCCCCAATTTTTTATTTCTAAATGGTGAGGAATCAAAGGTATTACTAAAATCCAAAATTCCTTCTTCAGGGAGTGCCAAAGGAATTCGCGACTCGGCAGCAACTGACCTCCATGTTTACCAGCCTGATCTTCATAGCCACTGTCCAACAGGCAGCGATCAATGGAAGTCAGTATGATGAGTACAGCTTCGGCCCGAACTATCCAACCAGCATGAAGCTGCCTCGGCCTGAGGACAAGGTGAGGACAACTCTCAACATTTCTTGCATACGTAAGGATCCAGAGTTCTGGGCATTCAGTGCGGGTGGGATTTTTCTAGGGGCCAATATCCGAGGCAAATGTGGTGCTGTCTCTGCCCACTCGCAGCGAGATGACTCAAATCATGAAGGCAACTAAGTTCATGAGTAGAAAACCAACAGAGACTCTCAGTCGGTTCCCTGAACCATTTGCCGCCGACTCGGTGTCAGTGGAAGCATTGATCAAGTAAGTCACAAGTTCGGTTGCCGTAGCCTTGCCATCCATCTTTATCGCAGCATTGTCATATTGAACTCCTAGGCTGCAAAATCGCCTGAGAGAAATTGAGAAGATCATTGAAGAGCGCAACAGTCAGGAGCCGAGAAAGTCAGCACCTTACAAGTACCTGCTGCCCAGCAGGATTTCTAACTGCTTTGGCATATGATGTAACGTAATCTGAGAGAGATTACATCGAGCTGCCAAGCTCATTTTTGCTGAGTCACCATCGTGTAACTCTGGCAAACACAACTATGAGTATAACTATAGCGTATGCTAGATTCAAGTATTGATATTCCATTGTCTGCTGTTTAATAAGTATTCGGTGTTTCTTCATTGCACAACAAATTTGACTCGATGCATTTAACTGCTCCCTTTGTTTTTCATCACCAGAGTTCATGAATCATCAATACAGCATAGTAATCATAACTTCTAATTCGTGCTAATAGAAATTGATGTAGAGTTGATAGACGCATAACCATATCTATACCCGCACTAGAGTATATCAAATCGCTTCTACCTTGACCAGAGAGCTCTCACTCGGCCTAGTACTCTAGTACCCGCTCTAGCTAGTAGTTACTAGGATGTGCATCAAACAGCGATGATATTGGAGTTGAGGCTCGTATGGCAAGACAGAATGAAGTTCAGTCGGTGTATCCAGCTCGGAGACTGAATCCGCTTTTTCTGAACTCTGTAAACACGAGTTTTCAAAGCGAAGTCTTAAAGCAAAGGGTCCGCAGTCGCGAGTGGAGAGGAAAGCTCTTAGGTGTATTTGAGTAAATGCTAAAGCAAACTCAAGCATATGAAGCACAATTGGTTTAGCATTTCATAACCACATGCTAGTCAGGTTTGAGCAATAACAGTTTACCCTGATCAATGAGCTTATATAGGACGGAACACAGTGAGCTCATTATTTATTGAATCAACCATTGACAAAATGCATCACTACAGTGGAAGCTGGGATGGACTTGTGGGCAGTGCTACTGATCTAACCACCAATCACATTCCATTCAGCCTTGACAGTAACACCGGTGTCAGGCGGCTGGTGAGTTACAAGCACATGGCCTCTTGACCGGTTAGTAAGAGAGCTTAAGTCATGGACGTGAGGGAGGTGATCACCGAGAGAAGAAACTTTGGCCGCTATCAATGGCTACAGTTTCTCTGGCTCTCCATTGCCAACATACTGAACGGAATCCACCTAGTGGCGTCTGTCTTCATCGCAGCCTCGCCTAGCTACAGGTACGGTATCATGTATCGCATAGTGACATCAGTAACATGTTGCAGAGATGAAATCATTCGTGACTTGACACTCTGCTATGTGGTGACTATGTTTCCTTGAAGCTGACGCTGCGTACTCGAATTTCGAGTTAACCCAATCATCTAGACGCAGTAGCATTTTGACAGAGAGCTCTCTATGCACTCGCAGTCTGTCTCCAATCATCAAATCTGAGCAGCTTTGTCCCCCAATCAATAGAAGATTGTAGCTGTGTCACAATGTGGAATTGATTACATCATGGATTTTCTATCAATTTCAAGGTGCGATCTGAGTTCAAACAGTACGGGTGTCGCTCTGCCAGACTTCTCAGCGAACGACACCATTCTAAGTCAATTCCATGCAAAGAAATCTAACGGAGACTATAACTTCTGCGAGTACACGCTACCAGGAGAGACAAATCCCACGACATGCAAAGATTTCATTTACGATCGTACCACGTTCTCCGAGACAATAGTATCGCAGGTAACTAGGTCCTGAGTCCCTTTGACATGAGAAAACTGCTTAGTGCCTTTCCACCACAAAGCTGTCTGCTGGGTCTGGGCCTGCCACACTTACAACTACAATTGACATCGAAATAAAGCAGCGGCAGAGTGTGTGTGACTTGCTACCAATTCTGTGGGCAGTTAAATCACCTCCATATCTCTGATCAGTCTGACAAACAACCAGCTATCCCACCACCTAGCTGCCATATCATGACACCGGTGCTGCCAGCATATCATGGCTATCGCTTCAGCTGTTTGTTTTTGCTGCAATGTTGGCTAACGGCAAAATTTAAATCACTGATAGGACTGATTTGGAGACTGCAGTCTGGGTAAATCATGGCGAGTGCAAGTGAATCAATTTTATATCTAAGCTGACACTCTCCCAGCACTATCGGTTGATCAGCTGTGATCATTTACAGGAGATCATGCGTTGAAGGCGGCTCACATAACTGTTGTTTACTGTTTGCACTATGGGATGTGAGTGAGAGAGTATTCGTTCCTACTTGGCAACATAGCTGAGAGAAAATACTGGAGATTTAGTTTCTATGATCTTTGACAAGTTATCACCTATGCTTCCTTGTACCATACTAGAGCTCAGCTCAGCAAGATCTAACTGATGAGCATCAGGAGAACTTTCGGTAATCAATATAGTAGCATCTTGGCCATAAAAATGTTGAGAGCTAAAGTACTGGAGGGTTCTTGAGATGCCCGGCAGAGTTGAGAAACCTGGGATATTGAACGATATGTTTTCAAATTTACCAATCTCAGATGACCATACCAGTGGGCAAGTCACTATGGCATTACCCCTATGTAGCAAAGAGAGCAGTAGTGAATGATATTTTTTCCTATTAACCGTAGGAAGCATCTTCACAGTGTATCGCCTGGCTCTATTCAGAGCCTGTCACTCGATATGTCATGTTTGCGATGTAAATAGTTTGTATTCAATATGTCAGTGATACTGTTGCAGTATGAACTCGTCTGTGGTAGAGCCTACCTGTCCACCACTGCCTCCGTTGTTTACATGGGCGGTCTGCTCACCGGTGCATTCATATTTGGTGCCATCTCGGACCTGTAAGTATCATCAGTCTGTTCGTGTGTCCACCGCTGCTTTTTAACCAAGTGATCATGACAGATTTTGTTTCCCCTGCTTTGTATTAAGGCTCACACAGCGCCACTCGATTAGTGCATGTTGACACTGCGGTGACTAAGTACAGAGTTTGAGCCATACCGGTCTGCATAAGTATATGCTGGTAAGCTCTGTTTATGTCAATAGCCACGACAGAAAGGAGACAGTTTCAACACCGGACAAAGAATTTTGTTTTGGATTATATTTGCTAGCTGTCTGCCATTGAATGATATTATTATACTTGGGTGTGTCCATTAGCAATTCATTGGCTAATCACTGCGCCCCGAATGTGCCCTGAGTGCGCCCCGAAGGTGCCCCAAATGTGCTCCAAAGGTGCCACGTAGTGATACTATGAAGAAATCGAGGAGCGATAATATGAAGTGAGAACGTAGTACTATGGGAGTAGCGGTAGCAAAAGATCATGATTATATTAGTGGAGTGAGAATCAGATAGGATGAAGTTGTCCCCTCAATACAATTTGTAGCAGCTATACGAGTTCAAAGACCGGATGTTTATACTAGTAACCATGACGATACTGTTAGGCGCCATTACACAACAATGACATAAGGGAGGCAGTAGTGAGAGAATGTAATCCATGGCTGTCCTTTATTCTTTAGGTTGGGCAGGAAGATGACAGTGTTCATCACTATATGGCTGCAAGGTCTGATTGCCCTCTGTGTCATGTTTTCGCCCAGTATCCTAGTCTTCATTGTGCTGAGATTCTTCTTGGGAGCCGTCAGTATAGGAGGCCTTGCCGCGGCATTTATCCTCAGTAAGTCGCCGGTTTCAATGCGAGGCTAGACGTCACACATCTCACAGAGATGTGACTGATTATTGTCACACTCAGTGATGGAGATTGCTCCCAAGTCATTGCGGCCAGTGCCGCCTATATGTCAGACGTTTGGATGGTGCATCGGTGTGATGCTTCTCTCCCTGCTGTCCTACTTCATACGAGACTGGAGATACTTGCAGCTTTCCTTCGCCTGCCTCAGCGCTCCACTGATGCTGAGCTACTGGTGGTGAGTAGAGCATCATCTGGCTACATGCCACCAGTTGTAGGTAGATGTATGAGGAGTTGTTCTCTCTTTCCTAAGGCTAGTCAATGAATCTCCCCTTTGGCTTGCCGCGAAGGGAAAGACCGAGAAAGCCACAGAGGTTCTGACCAAAATGGCGCGAACAAACAGCTTAGATTCTCTGGACATTGCAAAAGTGGACTTCAATTTAGATCAAGATGAAACCGCCGCCAGCGTGCCCAAAGAGAACATGTCTGATATCATTAAATCGCCAGTACTACTGCTAAACATACTGATCAACTGCTTCAGCTGGTATGTTATCTCTCAGAGAGTTCGTCAGCCGACATCATTTCTCATCCAACTGAAAATCAACAGCATAGATACCATAGCTGAAGTTCTAACATCTCACACTATCCTCCTCCCTCTCCCCCTACTCTCTCCCCTCCTTCCCTTGCTCTCCCCCTACTCTCTCCCCATCTCCCTCCCTCTCTTTCACACGCGGCATTGCATGTACTTGACTAAAGGCGGCAGATATCCCACACCTCATATTTCTGCAGGTTCGTGGCTTCCATGGGCTACTATGGTTTAGCCTTGAATGTTGGTAGCCTGGTGGGTAACATTCATGTCAACAACTTGATTGGCGGGCTGGTGGAGGTCCCAGCCTACCTCCTCCTGCTGGGAACAATGAAAGTCGGCAGGAAGTGGCCATACGTTGGATTTCTGCTCATCGGAGGCGCAGCCCTGGTCACCTCTGCCTTCCTCATTGTTTATATGACTACAGAGAGTAAGTACATCCCCACCCTGCCTGTATCTGATACACTTTCTTACCTCTGTTACTGGTTAAACGCCGACGCTGAAATTTTCTACGATTTTTAAAAGAGAACTATTAACTCCAAGTACAGTCAGCCTAATGAATTGCTCACATGTCGGCTGCACGAGGCAGTGCATTCGGTCAATAGTAAACAATAGTAAACAATAGTAAACAATAGTAAACATGTGTTTGAGTATTTACCTCTAGCTTTCATTGATCAAGTTCCATAGAATCATGAGAAACATTCTTATTTATCGTTATCGTTATAGTTATCGTTATCGTTATCGTTATAGTTTTTAGTCATAATTAACATTGTTATTCCACTTATTTTCATGATCACAAAATGAGCGTTGAGACTATTTCTGTCACCACGAGTCTGCAGACCGTAGTGCCAAACCCTAAATTAATCATTGCAGGGCGGGGTTATCATCTCTTGTATTAGAGGCCGTTTCTGGAGTTATCTTCCCTTGTATTGTGCGCCTTAGCTGGAGTTATCCTATCCTACAGTGCGTGTTGTATGCCTTGACTGGAGTTATCCTCTCTTATTGCATATTGTAGATCTAAACTGGGTGATTGTCACTATCAGTATGATAGGCAAGTTCTCCATATCTGCTGGTTTTGAGCTCATCTTCTTCTGGTCCGCTGAGATGTATCCAACTTCGCTGAGGAACAGCCTGCTCGGGCTGAACTCTGTCAGCGCTCGAGTGGGAGCAATGATCTCTCCAGTCATTGCTGACATTGTAAGCTTATCTATATAGATCTCAGTTATCATCTTGAGTTTTTCAATATGCGATGGAGATTAAACCATGTGAACTGCACAGCTTGATAGTAATGTGCTAAAATCAATTGCAGTTTTGTAGGGTGATATCTAACAGCTTAAGGATATTTGTTTGGCGATTACTTGACTAACAATCTATTTTTCATTGGGTATTAAGAAAATTTTAATCTGAAGAAAAATGTCTTTCGTATCGATAGGAGTAGCATTATATTTTTGACTGTATCAATTTCTAGACCTATAGCGTGCAGCTATAGCGTGCAGCTATAGCCTATAGCGTGCAGCTTTCAGCGTACCGTCGTGCATACCGTTGCGCATCACAAGTTCAACTACAACTGTTGTAGCCCAAGTTTACGGACTCAGTTTTTGGTGAAGGAGTTGCCCCTCTTGTCTTTGGTGCACTGATGCTGGTTGGAGGAATCATGGCCATTGCTGTACCAGAAACTAATAACATGCCCCTGCCAGAGACATTGAAAGAAGCCAATAAAATGAAATGGAACTGGACCAAAAGGTGTCATTCTCCCCCTACTCTGCCTACCCTCCCTGATCTCCCTCCTCCCCTTCTACCTCTACTCCCTCTACTCTCCCTACCCTCCCTGATCTCCCTCCTCCCCTTCTAAATGTGCTCATCCTACTCCCCC
>ERZ1740065.2005-NODE-2005-length-12540-cov-12.392711_pt1 | contig 12540 bp, 15 predicted proteins | sample MGYA00581738_ERZ1740065 | MGnify/ENA primary metagenome ERZ1740065 (study PRJEB43018, sample SAMN04849749) | marine metagenome | isolation source: floating plastic debris | place: Pacific Ocean | collected 2008-09-01 | study: EMG produced TPA metagenomics... | reverse complement strand
TATAGACAATCAATCGAACAAAGAAATATTTGCGTGTTCAATTTTTGCGATCAGCTGAAAATTCTCAAAAACACAAAAATTTCCTGTTCTACAGTATGAGACACTGATCAGATGACAATGAAAGGTATAGTTTACTCATGCTTTAGCTTGATATGATATGGTGTGTAAAGTGCTATTACTGTGCTTCATCCAATACCTACCGTTTTCTACTGTAGCAAGGTTTTGTACGGAAATCAGAGTTGTCTTCCCCTGCTTCTGACCTAACGAAAATTATGTCACTGCAAGGATTTTCTGCTTTTCATAGATGACAAGGCTTTGCTAGATACCTCTACTAACGGGCATATATCACCTTGTTGTCTTCAGAAGAAGAGTCTTTGCAGTGATGCAATTGTTCTAGGCAAAAAGCAGGAGGAGATGATTCCAATTTTTTCAAAATTCATTGAATAGAATTTTTTTCGTCATAAAAATCTATCTCCTACAGTAGAAGAAATCATGAATACACACATTTTTACCATATTGTACATCAGTATGTAACTGAGATGGAATGGCAGCTGACAATAGTATAACTATGTTATAGAGTCATAGATGATGGGACTGTACAGTGATCTCATTCGCTATCACTATTACGCAATTTATCGCCAGTGTGCACATTTTCACCATTACACATACGAGCCATACGAGCCTTGCCATCCGAGGAAGGAATAAGTCGAGAACTTGAGATACGCCACAAACATGGCTGCCTGTCGCTGCAGGACTGGTATAGTGGACTGATACGCATAAATACCACAACTCTCCGCTATCACCTCCAATCTCAGTGACATACATTCACCTATGTGTTCTCACTATCATTTATACTATTCTCAGATTGTGACCGACTTCAGTACAATACAGACTCAATGAATAGGGATTTCACGGTGAACATAATGAGATGATGTCTCGCCATTCATAAAACCAAAACATCTGTTGATAGTCACACACTGAGATGGTAGAGCGATAGTGCAATCAGTAGACCCCATCTACGGACAAGAATGCCTACACTGCACCCTAGATATGTCACATGTCAACTCACGGCGCATCTGCTCAGCCTTGTACTGCTTCATGTCTTCTTCGAACGCCTTTTGGTAAAATAGTTCCTTCGTCCTACGCAGTTTCGCTTCCTTCATTTCCAATTCTAACATCTTTTTCTCTTGTTCTTGAGCGAGTTGAGCTGGAAAGATATGGCAAAACCACAATCTGTCAAAGACAGACAGCATCAGAAAGTATCACAAAAGCAATAAGCAAATGTGACAGGGGGGACGATCCACAAAACTACGCTCATATCGAAGGTTTCATAAAACAGAAAGTCTTTAACTAGAACACGTCACTAGAAGTGTGTCCGACGTGCCATCAGAGATACTGGCAGTAGCTGACCGCTGACACGATTCACAGAGAGGCGGTCCGTGTTATCTGAGCCGGTGATAACCATATCAGTGTATAACAGCCACATATTACATACAGAGCAGTAGCTTTGTAAGGATATATTACGACACTAACGGTGCCCTAATGTCCTCATTTTTGACAATCAAGTCATCAGTAATGAATGGTGGACTTCCCAACAGTGTGTCACATATTAGCTCACATGTTATTGGAACGATAATTATTGTTCTTACTATATTATCACTGAAATAGCATTTTATACCTGATAAGAAATCAAGTTCCCGTTTCTTTTGACTTTCAAACGCTAAAAATCGTCGCAGCTCCGTTTCTTTAAGTTTTTCGAGACTAATTTCTTCGGTGATGTTCTCAAGGTGAGCGAGTCCATGTTCGATCGCGCTGAACTGATTGTTGATGTCATCTGATAAAATAAAATGAGTGTCAGAAGTACGACTCAAACGTAAAAATGATACAAGAAAGATGCAATACCTAGCTGCTCCATCATTTCTGAGAGCTGAGTTTTAATGCCAGGCAAAGCTTCCATCTCAAACTCCAGAGTGGATAAAACCTTTTCGTTTTTTGTTATGAGTGTCAGTATTGCACTTCCTTCCTTATAGACCTCCTGATAAAAAATGTCTTAATTGTAATCATTGTCAAGTTCTTAAACAGCACGATGAGCCATGTGCTCTTACCTTTCCTCGACTCAGATTGGAACACGAAGTGTCATGAATCTCTTCCCATACTGTTTCATAGCTGTAAAAGTACAAGTGACAGTGCTGATATAAATGAATGCTGCTGGGATAAGACATGTTAACGTATCAGTCGAAGTTACTTGTGCAGGAGTTCTTGAGCAGATTCATTGCCTTGTTGTCCGCCATTCCCAGCCACGACTACATGTTCTCCATGATGAATTTTATCGTCGACGTGGGTCTCTAGTCTAGTCGATCCAAACTGAGTGTGAGTAACTGCCTTAATGCTGAAACCAACAGAATAAGCTACTTCAACCAATTGCACCAGCAAGATTACAAATAGTCACAACTTGGGAGCTAAATACTGAGTATTACTATAGAAGTGCAACTCTTATCTAGCATTTCTACCTTGCAGTAACGTCCTGCTTGACATGAAGAAGCTTTGACTTCAATGAAGCTAACATTGTCAACAAAATCACTTCTTATGTCCCGTGGAGAGAAGCTGAAACAAACAATTCAAGTGAACGCTACAGTTCCAAACAACACCAACTTCTATATTGCGAATATGATCTATCAACTAACAGTCATGTTGAAGCTCCTTGGTTAGAGTACTGTAAGTGAGGTAGCAGCCACTACAAAACTCCAAACCATACAGACAGACTAACTGACTGACAGACAGCTGATCTACCTTGTGTAGTACATTATGGGAGTGCTTCGTCACATGATCACTGCCTCAACGATAGTAGAGGTCGGGAAGAGGGAAAACATAGCGCGGTACAGTATTGCGTCCCTACACATAAAAGTTGTCTCCCTTCATACGGGAATAGGCTTTTATAGTAAAATTACAAGGGCTGAACTATCAGCAAGGGCGGATGCATGAAAATAATTAGGGGTGCTTGATAAAATCGTTCACATTATAGGAACAGTCGTTGGCTAAAGTGAAAGTTCCTTTTCCCTATGGCTCGGAATGTTGCCACACGCGTTTGACGAACTAATAGCTGAAGCGAAGATTATGGAGGATAAGGAGCAAGAACGAGTACGTGGCACTAAAACACCAGACGAAGAAGAGTCTTTTACAGTGTTGTAATCCTCTAAACGAAAGTCCATCCATTCGAAACCAGTTTTCACTGTGTATATATACAATCACCTTTTTATAGTCTGAGGTTATGGATGAAGCTGGTAATGATGACTTTTTCTCCGACTTTACCTACAGTCCAGCACCACCCGGAAAGCGTGATGTCTGTGAAACATGCAGGTTAGTCAGAGGAGGTGGGGGATACAATACATTATTATAGAGTTATGAGGCTGTTAGTTACTGAAACCAGCAGTTTGATCCGACCCAATGAGATGCCATAAAATTTTCAATTGACACTATTATTACATGAAATTTTTATATAGATGTGCATCAAACAGCTCTGGTGGAAAACCATCAGTCTTTAGTACTGTAACAACGATCGACTGATTGGGATTTATCCTCTCCCACGATGATCTGCTGGCGTTGTGAGATTTCATTCCTGAAGAATGTTTGTCGGATGTTACTTTAGTATACATGATATGTTAAGTATGTTTTTGTTTTGTCTAGTGATCCACTATCAGATGCTATATATTGACGACACTAATGATCTAGAGGGTTGACTTGCTATCTCGCTCACTGGTATCACCATAAAGCGAGTTCGTGACCCTATGACATGTCACATTCTCAAATAATTAATGTGACATGTCATAGGGTCACAAACTCCATTGTAGTAGTTTTAACTCATTCATATTTCCAGGCGGCCAGTCAGTGTCTGCTGGTGTCCTTTTCTCCCCAACCCTCCCGCTGACATTAACGCCAAAGTCATTATCCTGCAGCACCCATACGAGGTAAGGCAGGACATACCAGCCACTGTTTGACCTATATCTGCTCCGTACTGACTGTGGCTACTGACTCCCCAGGACAAACGCTGCTTGTCAACTACGCCGATGTTATATCACGGTCTTCCAAGGGATAAGTGTGAAATAATTCAGGGAAAGAGAATCAATCCCCGTGGGTCAGTAAGCCACACTGCTATTTCGATGTGTGTGTAATGATGCCAGGACTGTGTCTGTGTAGCTATATGGCACTGAATTGAGTTTCACTTTGCAGTATGTCAAGCCTTGAGGGTGCGCTGGCAGACCTATCGACTGTGTTACTGTTTCCCAGTGAGACAGCGGTTCCAGTATCAACCGTTTTATCAGATACTGTGCGTCACCTCATAGTGATTGATGGAACGTGGGAACAAGCGAAGGGAATCTACTTTAAAAACAAGTTCCTCCATTCTTTAAAACAGGTGAAACTTAGTCATTTTCTTCATAGCAGCCTCATGATCGCTGTAGTTTATACTGAGTATATCTACTGCTAGATCAAGGTGGAGAAACCCCCATTGAGTAAATACGTTATACGGACCCAACCGTCAGACGAATGTCTGTCCACTTTGGAAAGCGTTGCACTGACTCTCGAGCTCCTAGAGCAGAAACCAGGCCTGTTCGAGGTATCCACTGACTGTTTATGGTCTTTATTATGGGTTTCCATGGTAACACTACAATACATAGGCTCTTATGTATTCCAGCTGCTGACAAGACCGTTGACAGCGTTGTGTAACTTCCAGCTCTCTCATGGCGCTGTTCACCATCAAAGTAAGGAGTACCTCATCAGAAACGGCCTTTACAAGTCACAAAACAGAAACCAGGCTCCTGCTGTAGAAAGTCTTTCCCATGAAACTCAATAAATCTTTGGTTCTCTATAAATGGTTACTGTTGTTGTGGAGTACTGCCCACAGATATGTATGATATGATGATTCCATTGTAGATTATGTAATCTAGGAAAGAGATAGCCTCGCTGGATTATTATGACACCTATCATCACATTGAATTTTGTTCCTCAGTTTGCCTGTTTATGGTGTGCTACCAAAGATGAAAGCTTCTCTTCCACAGGGAAAAGATTCAGCTCCAGAAGGAGATTAATTGCTGCTATAGTTTCAGGCTGGTATGGTGCTGCATGGATGGTTTAGTGACCGACTGGGCTGAAGTGCCATATCGAAACCCGTCTCCGCGCACCTTGAAGCGCATGTATGACGGATGATCTGGAGTTGTCTGCTCTGCTTCTCGTAAAACGTTTCTCGGGGATGTCTCCGAGTGGTATACATATCGCTCTGGTCTACGCTCCTGTGTATGTAATTCCGCAGTGTAGCATACACAAAAATGGCTAAGCATAAAATGCTCTTAATTTTAGATGATATGCTGCTAAATTTGAGGCGTATTGGTTAAAAAATCAAGTGCTTTGATCTCTAAGTGGTAGATGGCGTATTACACGATATTATAAGTTCGATATATCTCAAAGCTAGCTCATCATCACCGGATACTGCATACGCCATATTACTAGTTACCGCTGCACTCTCCTGTCCGTGTAGGCTATAGGAAATCTGATTTCTTGTGTAGTTCTCTGTCTGCTATCAGCAAGATGTCAAGAATCCTCCCAGGCCTCACGTGGGCATCATTGAAGCAATACTATGAAGTAAGGGTCATATATCGAGTTATTATGAAGCATACTGGTCATGATATCCCAGCATTCCGTTTAGAATTCGGATATCTAGTTGAGTTGTAGTAATGTAGTCGTGATTTTCTACTACCTCTCCCGTTTCAGATTATTCGTCCTCTGAATTTTCGTTTTGTTTTGGTGGATGTATGCACTAGTTTAGACAGATGTACCTCTCTACTTATGTCATCACTAAGACGTTTTCGCAACCAAACTGCTCAATTGTCTTTGCTCCTAATTTGTAGCTGATACCGCTCTTCGCCAGTGTTGGATTTGGGTGCGCCCTTTGTGGAGGTTACCTAGCCAGGCTGACTTTTAGAAATCCGGATGTGGCGTATGTGTTATTTTTGTTCTTCACCACTGCTTTGCACGTCAAGAATTCTCACACGTACGTCTTGCTATTTTACAGATGGAACAGGAAAAATAACCCTGAGCCGTGGAATAAGTTCAAGCAAACAGATCGGTATAAGGTATGCCTCGAAATCAATTTTTAAGAGAACTCTAGCGACTTTTTATAAATGGTGTCAAGCTGATGCATAGATGTGCCTTCAGTCTGTGGCATGTGGCACTCAGACTGCCACCTGCTGCAGTTGCTACATAAAAGCCACACGCAGATCAAACTGCGAGCGGAAACTGCCTGAAGGTCTGGCTACACACTCGCAGAAAACCTGCAACATGCGATTATGCTGAAATTCTTTGTCGTAGAGATTGTGGCCTGTGGGTTTTAAAGTGAGCTATCAGTTCTGTACAGGTGGCTGTCATTTTCTTACAGGAACCACGTTCCCCCTCAATTTAAGCACTGCTCCACACGCTAGCTCTAGATTTCACATTTTGAATCAACTTGCTCTGTATCTGCCATTAACGTCAGTTTCATTTTGTTTCTAGTTTCTTGCAACAAGAGACTTCCAGTCTCGTGGATTCCCTCAGAACCGCCCTGATATGAGTAACGAAACATACAGCGGCATCTAATTTCAGCGACTACTGTGTCAGACTCCTTTACTGTCAAGTGAGTATCTAACAGTAGCTTGAAGATTATATCCCAACTCCCATGCATATGTGACTTACAATCAACTTGACTGCACTTCTTTCCAGGCAAAGGGTAGCGAATTATCTGGTTTCAAGTGAGAGTTCAGCCAACAACATCATACTGATGCTAAAAAATGAGTGCAGTGTTCTTCAGAGCTTCAGCTATGGTGTTAATTCATTGTAGTTTATTATGGGTTGATTACCAATAAAAAATGTGCACTATTACAACTTTTTTTGCATTTGAAACCGGATCTACACCACTTTCTTCTTGAGATTGTCACTCCACCATGACAGCTCCTCACTGTATCTCTTGCGCTCACTTTTCATTTCTGTCGACACACCATGCTTCTCCGCCATAGTTTGGAGATCGTTTGATGTCTGATCAAAAAAGTATGTATCATCCTTCTCCAGCTGTGCCCTCATCTCTGCTGTCTTCTGCCTCACTTTCTCATAACATGAGCCTAATGATATCAACAATAACTGCCATGTTTCATCAGTAGTGATGGAAGCAATCTGTTTCCATGAATCACTGACCACAAATGGTATGACTTTCGTGCCAGTCTCCACAAGCTGGGCATGTAACTATGTTATCTTTTGGCTGTGCATATTCCATTCTCTTCGTATAACCAAAACTTATCTTACGACGTTTTTCTAAGGACCTTCTACTTTTTGGAACAGCATATAGGATTCCATCATATTTGCACTCATCACTCTGGGCATCAGGAAGATGGAAGCCTGTATTTAGGACAGGCAGGTAGGAATTCCTTGGTGGAAAGTTCTTACCTGAAAAATAATAGAACTGGTTGCAAAAGATGAAGCACTTGCTACTAAAAAAACCATTTACAAATATTTTTGTGACCAGCAGCATTGGTAACAGACGCAGCACAGCTGTTCCAAGAGCTGATGTGAACTAGGGAATTGCATGATAGTAAGAGGGAAGGGAGGGAGACGGACAAGATATTACAGTAGCTGTGTTAGCAAGCGCTGTTATCAACAGAAACCGAACTCACAGTTACGACTCAGTCAGAAACCAAAGCCATGCAACATAGATGCAAGATCATAGAAGCATAATGGGATCTACTTACTGCATTGCTCAACTACTTGCAGTCTTGCTGCCCTGGCAATAACCGAACAGATACCGGCAAGTCGTTGGAGAAATGCGTGGGTAGGCGCCATCTTCGAAGTGTGAGCTCATGCAATATATGTCCGAAGGGTTTACTAGATATGCGAGCCGAATATTCGTAGGTACAAACTTGAAAGAATTTAGTCTAACTGATGCTCGGCGACTTTGAGAAACGAGCTCTGATTCGACGATGAAGAAATTTTAGGCCAATCATGTGAGCGTCTACATAGTCTTGAAACCAGCAACATGTCTGAACGATACAGTTTTTCTCTCACTACATTCAGGTGATAATTCCTCGTTAAAAACCACAAATCCTTTAGCTTTTACGTGATGTATTTTTTTAAAAGTTGTTTTGAACTGTTGTTCTTATAAAATAACCAGTTGACTGGTCTCTAGCGCGATATAAATATAGTCTTATTACTTATGTGCAATGAATGACAAGCTATATTGATAAAGTTACAGTATGATATACTCTACCATCCTGCTACGGTGTTGTTGAGGTTCAGTAAACTAAGCCAATGTAGTGTCTGTCTTATGTATTGAATGCTTTGTTTTAGTCCATCTGGCAAGTTGGTCCAGATAGAGTATGCATTGCAAGCAGTTGCTGCTGGCGCACCATCAGTAGGAATAAAAGGTAGATCCGTTTTCCTTTTCATCCACCACAAAACCCTGTGCCGACAATGATTACCAGTGCTTTTTTAATTCAGCAACCAATGGGATAGTACTTGCTACTGAAAAGAAGCAAAAGTCTCTTCTATATGATGAACACAGCATTCACAAGATCGAAATGATTACCAAGTACAGCGGGCTTGTCTACAGTGGTATGGGACCCGACTACAGGTATTACTTGATGACATGACACTCATTTATACTGCAGTTATGTTTTAAACATGACTGAGGTACTCTGTTACCGATGTTAAGCCTTTTTATAAGTAGAAACTATGTTTCTCATATTGTCTTGATCAGAAGTGCATTGAAGATTACAAGAGATGTATCACTAGATGTAGAGATGTGTCACTCATTAGTTTAGTTTGATTACTTTACGTTAATTCCAGGGTGTTGGTGAAAGCAGCTAGGAAGTTGGCATCACAGTATTACCTGGTATATCAAGACGAGATACCACCCTCTCAGCTTGTGCAACGCATAGCTGGCGTCATGCAAGAATACACCCAGTCTGGGTAAGTTGGTAATGTCCAAATGCACTATTATAGGTGTGAGGACAGATCTGACTGGAGTTATAAGTACAGCTGAATGATTAGATCTTGATACAGATATCATGCTACTTTGGTTCCTATAGTCGATAGTATTGTTCCACTACAGTGGTGTGAGGCCATTCGGAGTATCCCTGCTGCTAGCTGGCTGGGATAAGGACGAAGACAGGCCTTACCTGTATCAGTGTGATCCCTCGGTAAGTTCATTCATTACCTCATCTTATAGGAGGCCACTGTCGCTCTACTACTATTCCACTATTGCATGTTTCAGGGAGCCTACTTCGCCTGGAAAGCTACTGCTATGGGAAAAAATCACATCAATGGGAAGACATTCCTAGAAAAGAGGTTCGTAATTTTTCGTGTGGAGAGGGAGAGAGGGGCAGGTATGGGGAAGAGAAAAGTGGGGCGAGGTAGAGAGAGGGAGGGAAGGGGAGAGAGGGAGGGAGGGAAGGAGGGGGAGAGAGAGAGAGAGAGAGAGAGAGGTGAGAAAGGAAGAGAGGAGAGTGTTTAATCTTAAAGTTGCTATAACCTGATTACCTGACTACAGGTATAGCGATACTCTTGAGTTGGAGGATGCAGTTCACACGGCCATCTTGACACTCAAGGAGAGTTTTGAAGGGAAGATGGATCAAGACAACATAGAGATAGCCATTTGCAAGAGTGATGGCTTCAAAAGGCTGTCACCAGCCGAAGTTCAAGACTATCTAGCATCCATTAACTGATTGAACTTCGTTTAATTTTGAAAATAACTATGAATACACATAACCTTTGTAACTGCTTTAGACTATGAGCAGACCGACTAAAACAAGAATAAACTCAGAAGTAAAACTTTGAACTAAAACCTTGGAATAAAACTCTGAAGCACTGAGTGATGAGACAAGTTGAATAAAAACTTTTTGTCATGCGGCGAGCAGCTGATGAAGCAGTGTTACTTTCTAAAAAGCTCTTGTTCAACTGGTTTTGTTACCCAGTGTCCATAACCTTTCTCGTGCAGTTTCTCTCGGAACAAGGCCTTGGCCTCCTCGTAGCTGGTATTGAGCAGTTTTGCCTGGTTGTAGTTGTCAGCGTTCAGCAGGTCCTTCCTACCTATGAGGCGTGCTGTCTCCTTGAATCTGTGCAGGAAACCAGCCTTGCAGAGCCTGCTAGCGCCTGACTGCCCGGTTCTGAACGGTGACCTGTTTATACAATGGCAGTATAATCAAGTGACCACAGGCTGGCTGTCACATTATGATGAAGGCTGATGACAAACCTGTCAATGCTTTTACCGAATCGACCGTCACAGATCTCAATCTTATCGTCTCCACATGACCAGTTGACTCTGCAAGTGGGAACAACTGATACAATTCTCTTCGCCAAAGCGTGTGATCACATGGGCATAATTATAACCAATCAGAAATAGGAATCATCCATGACAGCCAATCATAAACAGGAATTGGCTAAGAGAGCCAATCGTAAACAAGAATCGGCTATGACAGCTGGGATACTGACGACAGTGTGCTGGTCTTCTCACAGCCTCTGGGGGTTTCGTACAGCGTCACTCGGCCAAGGCAGGGGTGGTTGAGCATGTAACACTCAGGCAGGAACGCATTGATCTCCTCCGGCAGACGGCAGCAGACAGCGCGAGACAGGTGCCCATGGTCAAACAAATTACCTTTGATAGAAGAAGTTATATCAGAGCAGGTGGCTGAGAGCTAGAGGCCTAAAGTATCGAAATCGTACCTAAAGTTATGGACGTCAAGTAGACCGGCTCCAGGAAATGAGAGAGTAGGGAGCCCTGTAGCCCAAGCACATTCCATCTGAGTATCTTGTCACTACAGGACATTGTTCTCAGCCTACCACCATGAACTAGGCCATCCCATGTTTGGATATATCGCTTCTGCTTCTCTAGTGGAATTGTTCCTTCCCCTAAGAGAGTGATAGTGCAGTAATGATGACCTTCCATGTAAGCTCATCTATTCCCAAACATGGAGACGAGTGTAGATCGAATCGCTCACCAGTTTCAATCTTTGTGCGAAGGTTGCCGTGTGCGCTGCTTGTATATGTGGGGATATGTGCGCCATTCTCCACCTGCTCAGCCTTCTCATAGCCCAGTGTATTGAGCTCTCTGTAATACGGACCAACGAAACTACATGTACACTATGAATACAGGAGAGAAATGAGCAGATAATCAGACGTGCATTGGTTGCAGACTCATAGGAATATTGTAGAACCAGATTCTACAGTAGGAAGCAGAGAGGAGTGACAGAGGCAGAGCGGTACAGACCTGTCATTGACGAACGGCAGTATCAATTCGTCCTTCTGTTCGTACTGATGGAGTTCACTGAAACACAGCAATGAGAACAGTCTCAAACCAACATGGAAACCACAGCGAGCGAGAGAGAGAGAGGGAGGGAGAGAGGGAAAGAGAGGGAGAGAGAGAGAGAGAGCAAGCAGGATTATACAACTTGCAAAAAGAGCAGACAAGCGGCAAACCTGGGACTGAATAGCGCTCCGTCGCCGCATGGAGCGGTGCTGATGTACAGGTGAAGGAAGACGTCGTCCCTCAGACACAGCAGATTCGAGTAGGAAGGCGAGGGAGTGAATATAGAATCCTGGTGCTCATAGTGATTCTTTATCTCTCGGTAGAAATACCTGCGGGCAGAGCATTCAGACTGATGCAAATCAAGAGAGAGAAGGGTAAGAGGGAGAGAGGGAAAGAGAGAGGGAGAGAGGGAAAGAGAGACAGGAAGGGGGAGAGAGAGGGAGAGTGATAGAAGGAGAGGGAGAGAGATAGTAAGAGAGGAGAGGGGAAGGAGGGAACTCAGACATTAGTAAGTATCTCACTTGAGTAGAGATCGTCGCGCGACAACTTCTGCATGACTGTCGTTGAGCACACGGCCATCTAGACTGAGAGCATCGCCAGCTACACACGTGTTACCGGTACCGAGGGCCACCACCTCCCCCAGTTCCTCACCTGTTATATAAGACACATCATCGACTGCTCCGATGGTTCATCAGGATGTACGGTAGTGACAAACCTCGTTGGATGATGAATGCGGCGACAACCTTGCGGCCTGGCAGCAGCTCTGGTATATCCTTCAGCAGATGGTACAGCTTCTGGTGGGCCGCCGCCGTCACCCTGTCATAATGAGTGGCCTCCTCTTCCAGCATCTGAGGCTATGTAACCATAGCAACATTATAATAATTTACTGTAAAACGGAATTCTCATGTGTGGAAAATATTGTAATTTGGCATGCAGTGAAATTTTTGCCATCTTGCTTCAACTTCTTTTCCATATAGTAGATGTAAAAATTAACTGCGCTTGACATCATCAGTAGCTGATAGCTCCATCGCAAAAATTCTCAATTCGCAAAATAATTTTGTTTGATAGTATCTACCATCTCCCTCCCTATCATCTCGCACTCTATCCACTCCCTCCCTATCATCTCGCACTCTATCCACTCCCTCCCTATCATCTCGCACTCTATCCACTCCCTCCCTATCATCTCGCACTCTATCCACTCCCTCCCTATCATCTCGCACTCT
>ERZ1740065.2004-NODE-2004-length-12543-cov-12.189702_pt1 | contig 12543 bp, 11 predicted proteins | sample MGYA00581738_ERZ1740065 | MGnify/ENA primary metagenome ERZ1740065 (study PRJEB43018, sample SAMN04849749) | marine metagenome | isolation source: floating plastic debris | place: Pacific Ocean | collected 2008-09-01 | study: EMG produced TPA metagenomics... | reverse complement strand
CGTATCGACCAAGCGCTAGCAATGAAACTCATGTACTCAAACTGTACATTATGCAAGGAATTCCGACAGAGAATTTTATCCTCAATCCGCCAAAAGCATTATAATGAACTTCTGTGGCTTTAGAGGTTCCCTGTACTTTACTTACTGAGGAGCGAAACGTTTTGTCCAAAGATATCCTTTCAGAACCCAAAAATGTATTCACACCCATAAAGGTTGTGTAATGGATGGAATGGTTTCATGGTTTCATGAATTCCATACTGGTGATTCTTACTAGAATGTGGAGTAATTTACAGGGCATACGGGAATATTTGTGGTCAGAAGAATGTAATTGATTGTATTTCTATGCTATCGCACAGCTGGTGTTGAAGCCGAAAGAATCACAAGCCCAGGTATCACATATTGAATATGCTTGATATCTTGATGCCTTCGATATTTGTGATATCAGCCGAACGCCATTCCTCATCTCTGTGAGATGCTTGTATTTGGAGAACCATATGGAGACGACTCAAGGCAGCGCAGTGATGGGGCTGACATCATGCATATCTAGTGCTTTCGGTATCGGGAATTGCCCTGAACATGATATGCTAGCTGCATTACATGTGTTACGTCAATATAAAGAGATTTAAACTTGCAAAAAACACAATCTAGCCTAGATTTGGAGACCAGGAAGGCGAGTGGTGTCTGTCTGAACCGATGTCATTAGTAGGGGTACGTGTAAACTCATAACCTAGCAGATAATGACTGCCCTAATTAGGTGATAAGCTGCATATACATGCCTAGGAATGTTGGTTGACGTAAAAACACAGACGTACTGGGTATGATATCGCTGGATTATGGCGAATGTCAGTGACAGATGTAGGGCAAACACTAATAACAGCGTAACAGGGCGATCAACTTTATCAGAACCGCAGTTTGGACAGTGGTTCTATGACTTCTCGTTTCTCATAAGCAACCAGTTTACGAAGGCGTTTGTTTACGCTTATTGTACTTTGGACTTTTTTCATTCTCTCATTGATATGCACGCATCTGCACATGCGGAAGTGTGTGCGCGTAAGCGGGAGTGTGCGGGAATGAGCGTGCACATGCGCAGGAGTGTGCCCTGGTGTGCACAGGAGTGTGCAGGAGTGCACGTGCACAAGTGCGGGAATGTGCACAAAAATTGACCGGAGAATGACCAAAACCGTACTTAGCATTGTGATTTAAACTGTAGCAACTTTGAGTGATGAGAAAATACAGCAGTTGAATATACTTGGATGAAGAAATCAAGAGAAGATGAATCCAAGCTACTGTGGCCCATTTCTTGATGGTGTCTCTGGAGAAGTACAAATGTCATAAATAAAACTCTCTGATATAAAGCACAGCTAGCTCTCAAATCTTAAAATAACTCTTTTTGTGTATGGTATTGGCAAACAGGGCCACGCCAAGTAGTGCTGCAGGTACAGCCAATCACTTTAAATTAGAATTTTAAAAAAGTTTAGGATTTTTTTCCTCTTGGGAAAACTTTCTAGAAAAATCAGTACTATTCCTGACATTCCAAGCCGTATGTGACACATGATTGTCCAATGATGGTCGAGTACAATAATATTGAAATTGATACCGCGAATTTCTGTAGAAATGTGCAGTCTAACCAGGTAAAAGAAGAATAGGAGATATTTGGGTGCTAAAGTTAGCCTAAAAGTAAGTGAGGAAAAATTGCTATTCTGTTTTGGTACTCTAGAATCGACATTTTATAGCAACAGAATGTTAGCGTTTACTTCAAAATCATTGAGAAATGAAAATGACAGAGATCCCATAAATGGGAAGACAACTCCTAAATATGTTACAACTGGTGTAATTTCTATGGCGAATTTCAGCGATGGCGACTTTTTGTTCCAATTAAAGCTGCAGTTAGACTGTTGCTATCAAATCTGGTTCTACAGTATATCGATGACCCTAGAGTAGCAGTAAAACTGTGGATACCAGGATGACTAGGAATGCCGATAAACAGCACAGATAATAGAGGATAAGACGAGGTAAACTTTTGTCACAAATGATTTTGTGTAGATTTCTTCCTCCTCATCTATTCCCTATAGCCATTAGAGTGCATTTGCAGTTGTAGTTTGGTTTCGGTATAACTTTAAAAGAAGTGAGAGGATCAATTGTTTCAGAGTTCTTACTTTCCTAGGTTCACACATGAACTCCAGTCTGCCTGAAACTCTCCTTCAGGGCATTTTCAAAGCTAGAATTTTCCTGGGGAGCCCCCAGACACCCCTGCTGGAGGGGATACCCCTACCATGACCATGCCAGCACCTTGGCACCATAACTTTTTAAGGTTGCAAGTTGCAGCTATGCAGGTCCAAAAGTGAGAATGGGACAAACATCATGGGTTAAAATGCATACACGATTTATGGTCATAGTCAGGAAAAAGTATAGTGATTCTTCAGGCTGACGTAAGAATCATCTATTTATGGCTTTCCGAAAGGCAGCTTGGGTGTTTTTACTGCATAGTGGATTGTTCTGCGGGTGGTACTGTAAAGGTGAAAAATTTAGCGTGAAAAATATTTAGTGAATACAGCGATTTGAAGGAAATCGCTAATGATGAATACAACTAAGTTCCCACCGGAGTTGTCACATCATGACAAATTTTTGGAGTTGTCATGTCATAGTTAATAGAAAACTCGCCGATGATCGTAGGCATGTTTGTGACTTCATAGACGCTGATTCATTTCGTTGTGGAGGTATTTCTACTTTATGTTTGGAATGTTTTTCTCGATTTTATGCTCATTTGGGGGAAACGTTAAATATTTCTACCGCTAATGATTCCACTTTTACAGGATGTGTGGTATGTATGGATTGTGTGGTATGTGTGGTTTGTGTGGTATGTGTGGTTTGTGTGGCTGTTTGATAAGGGCATTAACAACTATTTTATTTATTTACTGGCAGATTGAAAAATCATTGAAGCAGATTTCGAGATACTATTATTGGTTATTGCAAATTCCAGCTAAATTTGTAGCGATAGCTATGAGCGATTTCAGTTGAGGCTAGATTGCCAGCTGATTGGTTGTGCGGCGTGATTACCACCATTAATTGGCTAATCAGAGCAAAATCGAGTCAATCAGGGTCAAAGTTCAATGTCTTATGCTAGTAATTATGAGCTAAAATAGCAGAAACTAGTGATTTGGCCCATATTGCTGCTGTGGATGATTTAGCAGGAATTAGTGATACGTAGCGTAGCCGGGCCTTCAGCCTGAATCCGCCCTTGTCAGTACATATAGGAATACTAGTACTCTTGCTTGAAGAATCAATCGGTTCCTGATGGTGCTGTCACTCTTTTAAGACTACCCATGATATGATCTTGTTTCTAGCTTAGATGCTGAGGTAACTTGGTGCTGTACCACAAATCTCTGAGACAGCAGTCTTACCAACACCAAACGGCACAATATGGTAGATTTCAGTAATCTAAAAATAGAACTCCCATATGGTGCCTTGCAACCAAGGCTATGGTCTCTATTTCAGTGCTGCTCACCAAATACAACTAGTCGGTTGCCGTGGGCCTGAGGTGCACATAGACTGAAATTACATGACCTAATGTGGTAAATTAGCTGACTTAAGAGTTAAAAAGTTGTAGAGCTACAAGTAAAATCTTAGGGCTGGCAACACTGGGGACACGCCTTGGTAGCTGAGAACTGTTAGTATGAGGAGCTTTCAATGACCGAGGTCCACTTGATCACTGTCTTATGTTTAGGCACGCAAGCCTATGGGTCTACATGAAACTCCTCCAGTCACTTACACATGCATATCTGAAGGTATTTCCACTAGGCTTTCATATCTATGTACCTACAAATATGTATCATATGTGGCACTAAACTGAGAGAAGCGTAAGTTGGCACAGGGTCAGCCATTTGTCACCAGTTTTTGACGTTGTGAAGAGCGTTCATAACTGAAACTCTGTGATGCGGAAGAGGTTTGTGTGACGCTGCTGATCTACTATTCTGGCTTGTTGGGACGGTACTAAAAAGAGTCATGCTCTTAGATGAAGAGCCTCTCATATTTCCAGGCTTGTCCAGGGTTTTTGGTTTTTGTCATTCTCCTGTCGATTTCTATGTACACTGCTGCACATGTGCGAATCCATTCCTGCTCACTCCCGCACACCCCTCTCATGTGAGCACACCCCGGCTCATGCCCCCACACTCCCGCTCGTGCCGCATGCACTCATATGAATGAGAGAATGACAAAAGTTGGATTTTTCTACTGCGATCAGGGACTAAGATATTCATTGTTGGTTTCCTAATGTTCTCCGGAAGGTCATTTGTTAGATCCTGATGAACTGAGCTAAAATATGACAGAACCCTAGCTGCAGGGAGTACGAGGCTCTGCGCTTTGGCTTCTAAAGTTCAGAAAGACTGAATCTCCAATAACGGTGGCCCTAAAACCAGGATAAGATTGTTCAAATACTGACAGAGTACATAACTCAAAGCAGGGTCCAGTTGTAATATCTATGATCAGTTATAAGTAGCAATGAGACTGGCTTCGATAAACTCCCGCTTTCATGAAATTTGAACGTCGATGGAAGTGTTGTGGCAAGGAAATATGTGACATTGTGACCGGTGGCAGTGTGACATGTGACAGCATGACATGTGACAGCATGTTGTGTGACATCATGACCAGTGGCATAGTGACATAAGACAGTGTGGAATGTGATGTGTGACATTGTGACATGTGACATCGTGATGTGTGACATCGTGATGTGTGACCTAGTGACATAAGAAAGTGCGGCATGTGATGTGTGACATCCTGGCATGTGACAGCGTGACATGTGACAGTTTTCCCGCAAGCATAAGACTCATAACGACGCTAAATGTTATATACAGAGAAGTCGTCTGATGTTATGAGCCATCACACTCAGACTTTGGTAATTGAGCAACAACGACATCTGATCAATCAACTTGCAGATTTATTAAACCAAAATAGTATCATCATTACTCGTTGTATGTAATGAACCATGCTATAAGGAATAAGGTGAGCATACGTATCACATGACCAACATATAACATCAAATGGTATTCGATAGCACGGAGATGTAGGTTATATATTTCAAAGCCTGATGACGCATTGAAAAATACCTTCTTGTATACATCGCTGGGTGAGTAGAGGAAGAGTATTTCATGATAGATAGCAGCTGATATATCTGCTTACAAAAATATTGGTTGTAAAATTGATGTTGGAATTGCAAGTCATGTAGGTGTTGTCTCCGTTTTTGTCTGTTCAGACGTTTCATCATCAGTATTTGACTCTGAGTCTTCAGCGAAAGGACTGATGACGGACCTTTTAAACAGCATCAGTAGTACCAGCACTGCAGCACCTACTAGTAGATGCGCTCCCATAAAGTAGAAACCGCTACTCAAACCTAACTTAGACTGGAGTAGGCTAGTAGTGAAGGGACCGATAATGCCAGCGATGCCTCCAACTGCCTCCTGGTATCCAAACATATACTCTACATCTGACTTCGCGTACAGGTGGCTGCACACGCATCCCATGTTGCCAATAGTAACGGCTGCAACAAACCCAATCACGGCCGCGCATATGTACTGCACATAGTCTTGAGTGAAAATGGCCGCCGCGATGCACGCAATGCCATTCGTTGCGTTGCAGAATATGTGAAGTAGGAAATGGTTCACTTTCACTTTGATGAGTAGCAGAGTGAAAGTGATGCCACCAATCGCTTGTAGCAAACCGAATATCGTTTGAACGTTTGTCGCCGTTTGGATTCCGTGAAGGTCATTGATATAGGAAAAGAGGAGAATGGCTACTCCAACCTGTCCTACATTCCAGAAGTAAGTGTTCATCATGTAAAAAATGCTGATGCTTTGTTTCAGGGGACGAATGTATCCCTTGATGAATCGTGTGAACGACTTCACTTGTTGATTAGGTAATTGCGCTTTGAATGCCAGCGGGGCACTTGCAGAGCATGCGGCTATGGGTAACATACATAACATGGTGTCTCTGTAAGATAGCGAGGATCTAAACGATGTATAGATGTATGGAAACGACGACAGCCCGATACCGGCTCCCAGTCCAGTGGCCATATACGCCATGTTAGCTTTCTTCTCAAAGTAGTGAGGAATGATGGCAACGGTAGACATCAGGGTCATACTCATCCCAAGCGCTGATGGAGAAAGTGGAAAAGTTTGAGGGTAATGTTGCCTGCCAGATGGCACTCTGTAGAGATGAGGCTAACCTGCCACTATGGAGTACGAGAGCAGGACATGCCAGAGTTTGGTAGCGAACGCCGACGCACAGAATCCAAGAAGGTAGAGAATGCAGCCAATCAGAGACACCAGACGACAACCAATCACCTTCACTGTGAGAGCATGGAACGGTACTAGAAAATGATAGAGCAGTTTGTTCATGCGCTACCCTTATCTACATGTGTGACACGGTACTACTAATAGGAAAGGCTTCTATGCTGCACAAACATCCTGTCCGTGTTTTGCATACCTGAGAACAGGAACACACCAATAGCCACAGACCCGACGAGGCTAGCATTCACGTATGATATGCCGAGAACTTGTTCATAGTCAGAGTTTCTCACTCCAGCCGCTCCGAACAGCTGTCCCATACAGACTGTATTACTGAGGATGATGACGAAGAGCACAAGCCATGAATAAGGCCCGTCTGTTACGCGAGACCGTTCTTCTTGCATGTTTCTGTCCACTAACTGTCTCGAATACCAGTCTGCATCAAGCACTTGCATGCTATGTCGATGATTGTCATCGGGTCATGATATCTGCAGTTGATTGGCTGTAGCCAAGTTATGTCATAAACACACACTGAAGAGTGCTATCCATCCTTTGGCACTTTATCAACGGAATGAACAACATGAAGCAGCTTTAGGAGTCTGCAAATTACATTAAGTTTATTACCAGAATCGCTTTAAACCATTGTTTTAAAATTTAAATGATTAAATTAATTATTTTAGATTTATTTAAAGTTGTTTTGTACAATGCTTTATATAGTGCTTACTAATCTTACATTCTCACACCGTTCCCTCACCGCTCCCTCACCGCTCCCTCACCGTTCCCTCACTGTTCCCACACCGTTTCCACACATTCCCAGATGTTTCCGCCCCAATCACACCCCAGGGGGATGGTTACCACCTAAAAGTCCTAAAAAAATGACTTTCTGTATTTAAGGGAATCAAAAGAGTGCTAGAATTAGAATCTGGTTTGTTAACAAAAATATAACAAGAATGAGAAGTCAAAGACGAGGGCAGGATGATAGGCAATAACAGCAGATCTCCATAGTAAATCATAAATGAAGATTTCATACAAGCAGTCAGATTTACTCGAAACTAAGGCTTAACCACTATTTTATAATGGTTGAGTTGTCTTCTCGTCTTTTTATGATGTTTCAGGGAGATTTCAGTGCTCTATCAGTAATCTTTGCTCAGCTAATCAACACATGCTCATTCCATTACAGAAGGCTTAAACAGCCATCTATTTTTTATGATAACGAACACAAGTCTGGTCCTAGTTGGGTTTTATTTCAATGCAATATAAGACAGCAGCTGACTCATCTGTAAGCTAGTGGAAATGAGGCAGCCCTGAAGAAGTGTGAGAGTCGAGCTTATAAGTCATTCTATGTTACAAGACATGATGAAACTTTACCTGCGCTGCCAATAACAGCTTATGAGAGGTCACGACCTCGATGACATAATCATAAACAGAGTAGCTGTCCTACCGACAGTGTTCTGACATCAATATTTACTTGTCTGTCTCCATATGCCTTCGTTAGTTTACTATAGCGCAAGACAAAACAAGCAGATCTCAGCAGCTCTTGCCAAAAGTTCCGTTGCCAAATACTGTGCTTTTTGCTGTTAGCTTTACTTGCTGAAGCGCCAAAAAGCCTCAAATCAAAATCCTATTCAAGCATCTCTTAGCTTTTCTTTTTTGTTTACTTTTTGTTCCCACACCAGCTCACAATTATAGCTAGCGCTCTTTTGGTTCCCTCATTTATAGAAAGTCAATTTTGAGGCACTTTTTGTAATAGATGTCCCCTGGGAAGATATTGAATGGGTAAAAGACGGTATAATTTCCTGAGCTCAGAGGTCAGGTGCAGCTGACCTATGACCCAGATCTATGACCTATATTTGCGCAATACAAGATGAATGTTTGAGTGTGTTTGGCAGAGTAGGAGGAAGGCAAATGACCCATGACTTATATAGTAACATGGAGCCTCATTGTATTACAAGGCTAAACCAGCCAAAAATCCTCACATCTTTTGGCTGTCATAGATAAAAAATGGCTGATAAGATAAGGCTCATACCTGCCAACACATCAGGCTGAACATATTGGAGATTTTTTGTTTTAGAACGTTTTGTGAAGTCATAACTCCAAATTCTGACCACCTCCAGCTATGATTATGTCATATTGGAGCTCAGCTCAGCGATATCTAACTAGTCAGTCGTGGGAGAAGATTGGAGCACCAATAACAGCAATTTTTGCCCTAAATCCTGGCAGCTAAAATATGAGTGTCCCGGGGAAATACGGGAGACTTGGCAAGTACGGTGAGGCTAGGGATGAGCCATCAGGTATCTGGGTATGATGGTGCTATCAGTACATCTGTTAGTCATTGCCATTTGCCATTTGCCATTGCCTATAACAAACAAACAGCACTGCTGACACAACTTACCAAGTTGACAGTAGTGCTTTCATAGCGGTGCATGATGTTGCCATGCTGGCTACTTCATACTGGTGGTGCAATGGATGCAGCAAAGTTTCCCATTCCCACGAATATAGTTGGGCTAAATACCCATCTAGTACATCATGGACTTTGATAAACAAAATTCGGTTTTTGCCATTATCCTGTCGTTTTTCGAGCACACTCCCAATCACATGTGCACGCTCCCGCATGTGCCGCAAGCACGCATATCGATGGGAGAATGAGAAAAGCCCAAAATTCAATCAAATGCAAGAAATGAACTATATTTTTGAATTTTGATCAAATATTTCATCAGTTGGAGCGACCACTCATGCCGTGCTATTTATCAACTCCAGATATGGACTGGACACATTTCTGGAGTGATATGTTGAATTCGATGAAGAGGCAACCGTGGATGCTTCACATACTGTCACTGCATCCATTATTATTGATGTACAGCGTTTCATTCTGACACGGCGTAGCGAAGTGATTTGGATGAGCTTCTGTTTTTACAAATTAGGGCACAGCTGGTTCATATTGAAGTGATCAGGAGGTTTGACATGAAACTGGCAGTTTACTATTAATGTTTATATTTGGGCTGCGCTTGGCATGAAACTGATCACGTTTTGTAACGCGTGTGCATCTCGCAACTGGACAAGTCATTGCTGTACACCGGGGTGATGATGAAATCAAGCACCTTAGAAAGATAATCGAGACTCAGATAGTGGCATGAATTGTAACATATGTACTCGATACTCGGTCTCTGTTTGCTTAGACACGATCTGTCGCAAGATCATCATGCTGAAGAGGGAAGTTATGTTATGGCTTGTCAGCTTGTTCGCCTGCATGTCTGTCTGGCTACAATAATCTTGTGTCAGGTGATGTCAATGCCGTGTTCACCTGATATCAGCAGCCAATAGCTATGTTGTTGAGGTGTTGTGCTATATAAGAACATTTTTTGTTGTTGTTCAAGATAGAAGTAGTCATACAATAGTAAAGTTAGTCATCAAGCCTCTAGGAGTGATATTATGACTCTTTGTCAGCTGTTGGTTACACATGAATGTCCGTTGAGAGCCGAAACTCTCTCCCTGATCACTCAGTCATTTGAAGTGACTCCTTGAAAGGGTTTGGCATCTGTATAAGATATTTTGCTGTCACTCTTGTTTAACTCTAGAGATATACTTGAAATATTAGTCATAGAGTCCGACTTCTCTGTTTTCTCACTCTCGCAGTCCAGGCTGCCACTCTGGGTGTCACTGTCGCCATTGTTGTACGGTAGAATGATAGATCTCCTGCCCGCAATGGCAATAAGAAGTATGGCGGCGCCCAGCAGTAGTTGCCCACCCAGGAGGTAGAATCCACTTTGCAGTCCGTACTTTTCCTGCAGCAAAGTAGTTGTCAGAGGCCCGAGAATGCCGGCCAAGCCTCCCATGGCTTCTTGAAACCCGAAAGCATACTCCACATCCGCTCTGGGATAGAAATGGCTGCAGACACAGCCCATGTTGCCAATAGTGATGGCGTGCGTGAAACCAACAATGACTGACCCTCCGTATTGAATGTACACACTGTCAAATATCGCCATGACAATGCAAGCTGTGCCAGCCACTGCGTTGCACCCGATGTGGAGAAGAAAGTGATTGACTTTCACTTTGCTCAGGAGTAGGGTGAGGCCAACGCCTCCCACAGCTTCCGAGATTCCGAAAACCGACTGCACTTTCGTGGCTGTGGAGTAATCGAATAGCTCTTTGATATGAGAGAACATAAGAACTGAAACTCCGACGTGACTCGCGTTCCAGCAGAAAGTGTTGATAAGATAGAAGCTGGTGATGTATTTCTTGAATGGGTGAATGTAGCTGGACAGTAGCTTGGACGCCGATCCAACTGGAGTTGGTGGTAGTTGAGACTTGAACACCAGCGGAGCACTTGCCGAAAATGCCACAATGGGCAGCATATACAAGAGAGAGTCCCTAAATGATAATGAAGAGCGAAGAGACGAGTAAATATGTGGAAAGATGGCGAGAGCTACTCCGCTGCCAAGGCTAGTGGCCATGTACGCCATGTTGGATCTCTTTTTGAAGTAGTGAGGTACAATGGCGATGGTAGACATGAGGTTCATGCTGATCCCAAGTGCTGTAGGGAAGAGAGAGAGTGAGAGGTCAGAGGTTGAAGATTAGGTCAATGGAAACTGCATCACTGAATATAAATCATAGCCAGTATAAGTCTATGACTAACCTGCTATGATGGAATACGACACTAAGACGTGCCAAAACTCCGTTGAGAAAGCTGAGCAGCAGAATCCGAGCAGGTAGAGGAGGCAGCCAATCAGAGAAACTGGCCGGCAGCCAATCACCTTGATACTTATAGAGTGGATAGGGACTATAACAGAAACAGAATATCAGAATCATTGTCTATGCATGGCTATAATTAATACAGTTGTTAGATCATTGATTGGTACCGATTATCAAGGAAAATGGAATTCCCAATGCACCAGACTGCACCGAATACCATCTTCAGCACTAAATCTGTCACTCACCACCATAGTTGATTGCAATACGCAGCAGAGTTCTCACTAATTTACTATGAGAAGCAGTGACAGCAGTGATGCAACGGAATAGTTACTGCTAGCATGAAATGGTGCGAGAGCTAGTTTACACGTACAACGAGGTGCAGTGACCACAGCACTGCTAAGCATGGTATGGTATAGGAACCTGGACGATAGGTGCAATCGATTGATACAGCAATCATAGCATTCTAAATGATAAACGTTGAATGCAATGATGCCAGCACTGGCATTTAGCATGTAGCAGGTTCCCCAAGTATTGCCAAAGCTGATTATCTGTATAAGAAGAATTGTTGTACCTTCAAGAATAACAGTGGGAGAGGTGCTTTTAATAGTTGCCAGTTGCCAGTTGCTATGAGAATTTAGCTGCCATTTCACCAACACTTATCGAGTATCACTATTTATATTGAAGACAAATCATTGCTGCTATGATTCTATATAGGTTCAGTTGGCCAAGGGGGTAGTGACCCAGAGTTCTGTCGAGGTCTATGAAGATGTATTCAGCCCACATACCGGAAAATAGGAAGACTCCGATGGCGACCGATCCCAAGAGGCTTGCGTGTATGTACGAGACTTTAACCACTCGTTGATAGTCAGATGTCATCAGCCCGACGGTTCCGAAGAGCTGACCCACACAGACTGTGTTGCTCAGAACTATGGCAAGGAAGACTAGCCAAGAGTAGGGCCCGTCGAGCCGGTAGATGCTGAGCTCGGACATACTAAACACTCCAGTATAAAATCTGAATTGTCAATGAGATTGGCCAGGGATGTTACCTGCTATCGTATCTTAACCATCGCATGATCAAAAGGCTGATAGATCTACGCTCATCGTGTTTACATCCTTCAGCCTTCTGATTGGCTGCTGTTATTGCCTGGCAACGAATGATAAGAGGCTATTTTGAGGGAAATATACGTCTGTTTGGAAAAGTTTTTGATTAGCATTCAAGTCTACTATTATCATGACTAATCAAGCGCTGCCAAACTACGAATAGCAACATTCCACAGTCACTGTCAACGAGTCCTGGCTTAATCTGGCTTATTATGTCTCATTTCAATATTCACTGCCACAAAAATGCAGACTCAGGTATTCTGACAGATTGATGAAGGCTAGAGGCTGTGGTGCCTGTGTCATCAATCAATGAATGACCAATTTATGATAGGATAAGGGAAGTAAGAAGAGGAGGAAAGAACACAAAAAATTCTAAAAAACGAATAGAAATAAACCTGGAGATAGATTGGGACGATTTATTTGGGAAACGGAATGAGGATGTGGATGGCAAGAGTAAGAGGGAGGGAGGGAGGGA
>ERZ1740065.2003-NODE-2003-length-12546-cov-4.034024_pt1 | contig 12546 bp, 9 predicted proteins | sample MGYA00581738_ERZ1740065 | MGnify/ENA primary metagenome ERZ1740065 (study PRJEB43018, sample SAMN04849749) | marine metagenome | isolation source: floating plastic debris | place: Pacific Ocean | collected 2008-09-01 | study: EMG produced TPA metagenomics... | reverse complement strand
CGCGTGGGTTGACCTTATATTCATGTTTATTCTCAATGACATACAAGTCCTGTACACCAAAGCAATCACAGGAGCGAATAACGGCGCTGGCGTTTTGAGAGTGATAAATATCTTCGAGCACCACGGTAAGATACCGGGTGCGCTTATCCAAAACCTCATCGATGATTTTCTTTTTACCATCAGAAATATACTGCCCTAAGTATTCCAGCAGCGCCTTATTCATTAGAAATCTAACTCTATAGTTTGACCTACGCCAAACGAACCATCACCCTTGTCTTTGTCGTTTTTCTCTTCAAAAGTAGACTTATCTTTGTTGATCCTCTTCTGCGTTTGATTAGAAGATGTAAAATCTTTTTTAACCGGTTCTTCAATTTCCGGTAAGGGTTCCGTCAATTCCAACTTTTTACCACCCAAAAACCTTACTTTCTTTATATTGTATGGCAATAGCTTATTGCCGATGGCCCTCCAGCCCTTTATATCGATGACCTCTACCAGGTTCAATTCATGCTTCAATCGGTCGCGGCTCTTGCCTTTTGTGAACTCTACTTCCACCATAGGCTTATGAAGATTGGTTACCAGTATCAGCTTTGAACCTGCGGATTCACTAATAAAACCGAAACGCTTACCAAGCGTACTGGTTTCTAACTTAAATCGTTTAACGTAAAAGTTTTTGCTTTCACCGTCATAGTGCACGACTGATAGTACAGTTTCAGGATCAAACCTTTGCAGGAACTCAATCTTATTGAACTCATACCGGTTCGTGATCTCATAAGAAGTCATCTCATAAGAACCGTCCTTGTAAACCACCAGAATACGATCCTCACCATTAAAATTGCCTATATGCTTACCGCGGCCGTCCTTATTCAATCGACCTACAGAGTCATCATACCAGATATCAAGCCCACTTAACGTAGAAACCCCCTCTGATTTTAACTCTATTTTCCTCACCGGGTAACGGGTTAAAATATTACCCCCGGCTCCTCTGCCTTTAATATCCAGGTCTGCGAAGTCAAAGTCAAGGACCTTTTTACGGGCCTTGGCGCCTGAGGTTAATTTAACAGTTATGGATTCTGCTTCTCCGTTTGGATTAGCCGAAAAATAATACACTTTGGACCCTTTTGCCCCTTTGGTGAGGTCATATTCCTTATCGCGTGTAATGGCGGTCACATTAAAGCGCTTTGCCATAGACCGACCGGATTTCGCATCCACATAAACCAGGTTATAGGTCATGCGGTCGTCTCCTTTCTTCCAGACACCTGCATAAAGAATGTCCTTACCCATAAATACTTTTTCAGAAATCCGCGAAACCATCATTTTACCGTCCTTTCTAATAGCTATGATATCGTCAATATCTGAGCATTCAGTTACGAATTCGTCCTTTCTCAGCCCATAGCCTACAAAGCCATCAGCTCTGTTTACAAAAAGCCGTTGGTTATTGGCGGCAACGATTGTAGTATCAATGCTATCGAATGAAGTTATTTCTGTCTTTCGCTCTTTTCCTTTGCCATATTTCTCCCTAAGTTTAGTAAAGTAGTTAATGGCGAACTCAGTAATGTGTTCAAGGCTATATTCAGTCTCTTTTAAGTCTTCCTCTAACTTCTTTAACAGTTCGTCCGCCTTAAAAGAGTCAAATCGCGAAATACGTTTGATCTTGATCTCCGTAAGCCGAACAATGTCATCCTGAGTAATCTCCCTGTAAAACTGAGGTTTGTATGAGTCAAGGCCTTTGTCGATGGTTTCGATTACCGTTTCCCATGTTTCACACTCTTCAATATCGCGGTAAATACGGTTTTCAATGAAGATTTTCTCCAATGAAGAAAAGAGGATTTTCTCCATTAGGTCATGCTTCCTTATCTCGAGCTCTCTGGTGAGAAGGGCCACTGTCTGCTCCGTGTTGATCTTTAAGATCTCGTTGACAGAAATGAAATGAGGTTTATCGTCGATGATAACGCAGGAGTTGGGTGAAATGCTGGTTTCGCAATCCGTAAAGGCGTACAAAGCATCAATGGTTATATCAGGAGATTGCCCAGGAGCCAGTGAGATCAGGATCTCAACTTCCTTAGCCGTATTATCTATTACTTGCTTGATTTTTATCTTACCCTTGTCATTCGCCTTTATAATGGAATCAATAAGGCTGGAGGTAGTGGTAGCAAAAGGTATATCGCGAATAACCAATGTTTTCTTATCGTACTCCTCAATTTTGGCTCGTACCTTGATCTAACCCCCTCGCAAGCCCTGATTATATTCAGAAAAATCAGCCATGCCTCCTGTAGGGAAGTCAGGGTAGATCTTAGGTTTCTTTCCTTTGAGTACATCAATTGACGCCTTGATCAACTCGATAAAGTTGTGGGGTAAGATCTTTGTTGACAAACCCACGGCAATACCCTCTACACCCTGAGCTATAAGTAACGGAAACTTGACTGGCAGGGTAACCGGCTCTTTTTTTCGACCATCATAGGAAAGCTGCCATTCTGTAGTTTGAGGATTGTACACTACATCAAGAGCGAACTTAGAAAGTCTAGCCTCAATATATCTCGGTGCAGCAGCACTGTCTCCTGTTCGAATATCACCCCAGTTTCCCTGGGTATCTATCAGTAGATCCTTTTGACCAATGTTGACGATGGCATCACCAATCGACGCATCACCGTGCGGGTGATACTGCATGGTACTTCCAATGACATTGGCTACCTTATTGAAACGGCCGTCATCCATTTCTTTCAAAGAGTGCATGATCCTTCTCTGGACAGGTTTAAAACCATCTTCAACAGCTGGAACCGCTCTTTCAAGAATTACATAAGATGCATAATCTAAAAACCAGTTTTCATACATTCCACTTACCGGAATGACATCGTGAATCGTATCTTCGTTTTTGTGCAATTGACCTTTGTTCTTTTCTTCTTCCGACATTTACATCATTAAGTTAAAATAAATCTGACTAAGACAATTTCCAAAACTACTTTTAGCACGTTATCTGCAATAACAAAGTCGTTTACCCTTTATTATCACCTTAGACTAGCTTAACTATTTTAATTGTTGCAAATAACATTAACTGATTGTGGCAAACCAATAGTTGATGTAAAACCATTGGAGCTTTACAATAGGATTATCAATATGATTTTAATTTAGCCAGTCTGTAACAAATGCATTTTTAGGACATACGTACGTACAGCTTACCTCTTTTATTTACCGTTGCCAGAAAAAGAATACTATTTGTAATAAATGATGTTTTATTTCCACTAACCAAACAATTAAAATCAAATAAAATAATCATGAAAAAAATATTGACTGCATTGATAATGGTAGGCGCTGGTATGGCTTCTGCGCAAACGGCCAATGAGATAATCAAAAATTACTTTGAGGCCACTGGGGGATATGAAGAATGGAGTAAGTTGGAAAGTGTAAAAATGACGGCAAAAGTAAACCAGCAAGGTCTTGAAATTCCATTAGAAATTGTTCAGCTCAAAGACGGAAGACAGAGCACTAGTTTTGTGGTTCAAGGACAGAAAATGTATCAGGGAGTATTTGATGGTGAAACTGTTTGGAATACTAACTTTATGACGATGAAGCCGGAGAAAGCCGATGATGAAACTACGGCTAATATGAAATTGAATTCTAATGATTTCCCTATGGATCTATATGATTTTGACAAAAAAGGTTATACGGCTGAATTATTAGGATCGGAAACTATTGAAGGCACTGACACTCACAAAATCAAATTGACTAAAGAGCCAATTACTGTTGATGGTGAAAAGATTGACGACGTGATTTACTATTTCTTCGACAAAGATAGTGGCGCTATTTTAATGGCTGAACAAGAAGTGAAAATGGGGCCTCAAAAAGGGACAATAAGCCAAACTGTTTTTAGCGATTATGATGAGGTGAATGGTCTTTACTTTCCTTTTTCAATGACACAAGGAGTAAAAGGTGGGCAGTCTCAGCCGTTGATGATTGATGCTATAGAAACTAATGTCGAAGTTGACGAAACTATCTTTGCTTTTCCCGAATGATTAAAATTCAGTGTAGAGTGGTAGGTTGTTAAAAGCCAGACGCTACAACAATACTGCTGGTGGGTAACTAAACCTGCAGAGCGTTGTATAAGCTCAACAGAGAAAACCAATATTATCATAAAATAGAAGCTGGCTCTTCAAGAGAGTTACTATTTATCTAATTACATCAATATGAAATACACATTACTAAACGCATTTGCGTTGTTGCTTATATTTCAGGTACAAGCGCAGACCGACATTGCATTGAGCGGTAAAGAACTATTTGGCGATTTGAAAGCACGCCAAATAGGTCCGGCTATAATGAGTGGCAGGATCACGGACCTTGAAGCCCATCCAGAAAATTCAAGAGTTATTTATGCTGGCACAGCTGGCGGCGGAGTGTGGAAATCTTCCAATGGTGGCGCGTCTTTTACACCAATATTTGATGATCATGCCCAGTCTATAGGAACGGTTGCAGTCGACCCAAGCGACCCTGATAAAACAATTTGGGTAGGCACTGGAGAAGTATGGACAAGGAATAGCGTATCGGCAGGTGACGGCCTCTTTAAATCTGCGGATGGAGGAGTGAATTGGCAATCTATTGAAGGATTTGAAAAGTCCGAGCGGATCAGCGCTATAGAAATTAACCCCGTCAACTCTAATGAAGTGTATGTTGCCGTGTTAGGGGCGCTGTGGGGTGATAGTGATGTTCGTGGCGTATTTAAAACCACAGATGGAGGAACAAAATGGGAAAATATACTATATATTGACAATTAAACCGGGTGCAGCGATATAATAATGGATCCCTCCGATCCCAATATTCTGTATGCTTCTATGTGGGAATTCAGAAGAACCGGGTGGTCATTTAATTCTGGAGGGAAGAATAGCGCCTTATACAAATCTACCGATGGAGGAAAATCATGGAATAAAATCCACAATGGTTTCCCGGAGGGAAAACTTGGTCGCATAGCCGTTGCAGTTGCTCCTTCTAATAGTAAGATCATGTATGCAGTTATTGAATCTGAAAAAGATGAAGATAAGGGATTGTACAGGTCAGATGACGCCGGGGCAAATTGGATTCACTTATATAATGATTTTGGCTTGGTTGTCAGACCCTTCTATTTCTCCAGAATCGTTGTCGATCCGAGGGATCCGGACGTAGTTGTCAAAGGAGGCCTATTCGGTTCATTAAGTAGAGATGGTGGTAAAACCTTCAAGAACCTGGGAAATATGCATCCAGACATTCATGATGTACTTTTTGACGTTAAGGACTCTGATCGCATGTATTCTGCGACGGATGGAGGCGTATATCGTTCCTGGGACGGTGGAACCACTTTTGAAATTGTAGCTAATATTCCCGTATCACAGTTTTACCATATAAGTATTGATGATAATGAACCTTATCGAATATACGGTGGGCTTCAAGACAACGGATCTTGGTACGGCCCCTCCAAATCACCCGGAGGAATAGAAGGTAGAGATTGGAATGTCGTAGGATTTGGAGATGGGTTTCGAGTTTTAAAGCACCCTTCAAAGGAGTTGATTTACACGGAAATGCAAGGCGCTCAAAATGTATGGAGAATAGATCTGAAAACAAGTAGAACTAAAACCGTACAGCCGCTACCGGTGAAAGGTGATCCAAAATTAAGGTTTAACTGGAATGCACCAATTGCAATCAGCAAACATCAACCCGATAGATTTTACATTGGCAGTCAGTTCCTACACAAGTCTGAAGATATGGGTGATACCTGGGAGAAAATATCCCCGGATTTGACTACCAATGATCCTAAAAAGCAAAATCAGGAAGATTCAGGCGGATTATCTAAGGACAATTCAGGCGCTGAAAATCACACCACAATTTTCACAATTGTGGAGTCACCCATTGATCAGAATGTAATATGGGTAGGTACTGATGACGGCAATGTTCAAGTAACACAAAATGGTGGCAAGTCATGGGTAAATACGGTAAGCAATGTACAAGGGCTTCCAAAAAACACCTGGTGTTATCATATAGAAGCCAGTATACATGATAAAGGTACCGCCTATGCTGTATTCGATGGTCATACCATGGGTGATATGAACCCTTATGTTTATAAAACGTCCGATTATGGACAGACCTGGACTTCTTTAGCCACTGATGATATCAAAGGTTTTGCCAGGAATATACAAGAAGACTATGTCCAACCTGATCTGTTGTACCTGGGCACCGAGCTCGGATTATTCATTACAATCGACGGTGGCAAAAATTGGAATCGGTTCACCAATAATATGCCTGCGACAGCGGTCCACTTCATTGATTTGAGTGAAAAAACCAACGATTTGGTTTTAGGAACACATGGGCGGGGTATAATAATTATCGATGATATTAGTCCCTTAAGGCAAATCAATCAACTTGTGCTTCAAGAGGATCTACACTTTTTTGAAACCAAGCCTACTATCATTTCTGAAGAAACCAGTTTTGGGAATACCGCTACTGAAATGGAGTTCATAGGTCCTAATCCTGATACAGACGCTAAAATTATCTACTATCTAAAAAAGCGGCACACATTTGGTAAAATGAAAATGGATGTATTTGATGCAGATGGCAATCACATGATTGAGCTTACGCCAAGTAAATCAAAAGGAATAAATGTGGTTTCTTGGAATTACAGGATCAAACAACCTAAAATAGCCAAGGGTAAGTCCCTGGCTTTCGGAGGTTTCACATCTCCAAGAGTACCTGCAGGCAAATACAAAGTAGTGCTAACCAAAGGAAAGGCAAAGTATGATACTACCTTAGAGCTTATCAATGACCCTAAGTCTCCATTAACAGATGAAGAGCGGATAGCCCTTCACAAAACCACAATGGAGTTATATGATATGTCTGAGCAACTGGCATATTTAGTCTATCGTATCGATGAAACAATACTTACCGCAGAAAAAGTGGTTAAATCCGGTAAAACAGGACAGAAGGTAGCACAGCCTATCTTAGATGATCTTAATAAACTCAAGGAAACTCTCGTAATTACTACTGGAGACAATTATGTAGGCAGCGCGGACCCACAATTAAGGGAAAAAATCTCTGACCTATTTAGTAAAATTGCCAGTGGTTTTGAATCTCCTTCAGCATCTGAATTAGCAAATTATAGCCTGTTAAAATCTCAGTTTGACATCGCCATTCAAGAGTATGAAAAGATTGAGCAGAAAAAGGCGCCAAAAATGAATAAAGTAATAAATGAGTTAAAAATAGAACCGGTCGTAGTCAAGACGTTTGATGAGTTCGTCAACAACTAACTACTTTTCCGTCTATTCCATATAATGTTGAGGCTGTCCTTCTGGGTGGCCTCGATTTTTTTCTTAATGGAATCCACCGTATTGAATACGGATTATAAATGGTTCGAAACTGGGTTTTCTAAACTTAGATTATTAAGCTATTTCTTCAACTAAATCCTTCTCTATGCGTAGGTTTTCCACAATAAAGCCCTGACGGTCAGGTGTGTTCTTACCCATGTAAAAAGTAAGCAATTGGTTAATGGTGGTTTCCTTTCTTAAAATAATAGGCTCTAGCCTGATATCTTCTCCAATAAAATTTCCGAATTCGTCCGGAGAGATCTCGCCTAAACCCTTGAAGCGTGTAATCTCTGGCTTTGCTCCTAACTTTCTTATGGCGCCTCTACGCTCCTCCTCCGAATAACAATAAATGGTTTCCTTCTTATTTCTAACTCTAAAAAGCGGTGTTTCCAGGATAAATACGTGACCATGTTTCACTAGGTCAGGAAAGAATTGTAAAAAGAACGTCAAAAGTAGCAGTCGAATGTGCATACCATCCACATCGGCATCAGTAGCTATAATAATCTTACGATAGCGCAACCCCTCTATCCCATCCTCAATGTTCAACGCATGCTGTAACAAGTTAAACTCCTCATTTTCATAGACCACTTTCTTGGTCAGGTTAAAACAGTTTAGCGGCTTACCCCTCAAACTAAATACGGCCTGGGTCTGAACATCTCGTGATTTTGTAATGGACCCACTGGCTGAGTCCCCCTCAGTGATAAAGATCATAGTATCATCTCTACGATCGCCTTTATTGTCGTTATAATGAATACGGCAGTCGCGGAGCTTCTTATTGTGGAGATTCGCTTTCTTAGCACGTTCATTTGCAAGCTTTTTAATACCCGCTATTTCTTTACGCTCCCTTTCCGACTGTAAAATTCGCTTCAATAGGGCATTCGCAGTATCTGAGTTTCTATGGAGATAGTTATCGAACTCTTTCTTTACGAAATCATTTACGAATGTGCGCATGGTTGGACCGTCAGGCGCTACATTTTGTGAGCCCAATTTGGTCTTGGTTTGAGATTCAAAAACAGGTTCTTGTACCCGCACGGCTATAGCGCCTACAATGCTGCTACGAACGTCTGCAGCATCAAAATCCTTTTTGTAAAAGTCTCGCACCGTTTTTACAATAGCTTCTCTAAATGCTGCCAGATGAGTTCCTCCCTGCGTGGTATATTGCCCATTTACAAATGAATAGTATTCCTCACCATATTGGTTGCAATGGCTCAAAGCAATCTCAATATCGTTACCCTTCAAATGAGCGATCGAATAGCGAAGTGTTTCGAGATCAGCTTTCCGTTCCAGGAGGTCTTTAAGTCCATTCTCAGAATGGAATTTCTGCCCATTGAAATTGATGGTAAGCCCTGCATTTAAAAAGGCATAGTTCCAAAGCAAATCATTTAGATACTCCGGTATGAAATGGAAGTTCTTAAATACAGTATCGTCAGGCTCAAAGGTTATTAACGTACCATTGCGACCACTTGATTTTGTAACTTTAGCATCATTGGTCACTTCACCCCGCTCGAACTCAGCGAGTTTTGTTTCACCATCTCTGAAAGATTGTACCCTAAAATAATTGGAAAGGGCATTAACCGCTTTGGTACCTACCCCATTTAGTCCAACCGATTTTTGGAAAGCTCCGGAATCGTATTTCCCTCCTGTGTTGATCTTTGATACACAGTCTACCACTTTTCCAAGCGGTATGCCTCTTCCATAATCCCTTACCTCAACCCGGTGATCAGTAATCTTGATATCGATGGTTTTACCGTAGCCCATCATATGTTCATCGATACAGTTGTCAATAATTTCCTTTACCAGCACATAAATACCATCATCCTGGGCCGACCCATCTCCAAGCTTACCGATGTACATACCCGGTCGTAACCGAATATGCTCCTTCCAGTCTAACGACTTAATACTGTCCTCGGTATAAGCTACATTTTCCAATGCCATAAACTCAATTCTATTTTTGCTCGAAACAGTAACGAATAAACGCTAAAATTAATAGTATTTCAAGGGTTTTAAAGAATGAAATTGAAGGCTGCATTCGACGAAGAAATCTAATGAAACCACTTAATTATCAGACTATTAACCACTTACAATTGATAAGCTAAATTATTGGTTTGAGCTCTTTACCTGCTTAACGATCAGGATCGGCAGGGCCAACAGCCAGGCAATAACAATAGCTAATGCAACAAAGACAAGTAGTCCAAAATTATTAAAGGCCAGTCGCTCTCCACTATTCGTCAAAAAGATGAAATGAACCATGATAATGTACAAAAGATTTAAGGTGCCTGCAAAGCTTATAAACCAATTGACGAGCAAAGTTTGGATCACTTCATTTTTGTACTTTATGTTTTTTGAAAGTGCGTAAAACACAAAGTTCTGTACTGACAGAATTGCTAATGCCACATAAAAAAAAACCTCCTTATTGGAAAACAGCTTGTTGGTATCTGATAAATATATCTGAGCCTCCTGGGAGAGGCCGGCATAAACATATAAGAGACTGGCTAACCCACCGAATAAAGTAAAAAACCAATAAACCTTAATAAACCTTCCAATCATGCTCTTCAAAAAATAACGCGTGAAGTTATCACTTTCTTGGTAAACAAAGCTTGATTCCGTTGGTTTGTGAAACAGTGAAAATGTTAAAAAACTCTTCTACAATAGTCGTATTTCTTACGGCGCTGATATTCTCTTGTAGTTCAAAATCAAAACTACAGGATTTCGACCATGAAACCTGGATTTCAGACCCCGCGGGATGTGATGGTAAACGCCTCGGACTCAAGGCTTCGCTTGAAAACAATTTGGAGGCATTAAAAACCTTAAATCAAAACGAGGTCAAAGATCTCCTGGGGAAACCTGATAAAAACGAGTTGTATAAAAGGAGTCAGAAGTTCTTTGTCTATCAAATAGGACCTGGGAAAGAATGTGGCCAAGAGCCAACGACACCATCTCCTTATCTAAGTATCCGATTTAATGCCATGGGGCTTGCGAAAGAAGTACTTATCTATAACCAATAAGATTACTTACCACTTCCTGCTCCTTCTACGCGCATGTCCATAAAGACAGAATCAGCATTTGCTGAAAGATAAAAGTGATATGTATTCCCAATATTAGGATCTTCTTTGAAATGCTCAAAAGCAGCAACCAACAGCTGGTCTTGATAAACCAAGAATCGAGCAAAACCTTGTGGCTCAAAAGAGTTGATCGCTTCTCTATTTTGATAAATCATCACTGTATCCTCGCTTCCTTCATTGACCATCCTGATTATAAGATTATCTTTAATGAAACTACCTTGCGTAGTTACAACTACTTCGTTTGGAAAAAGCCCTTTAACAATACTAATCCGAAAAACATAGATTAAAAGATAGAGTCCCAGACAAATGATGGTCAGGTATAAGATCAGCCGACCCAGTTCAAACTGTTTCAATACCTTTCTCATCAAGTTTTATTAGTTCTTTCTTTAAAAGGCCTCCAACTGCTTTTTTAAATGCTTTTTTACTGAGCTTAAAGAAATATTTAATTTCTTCGGGGCTCGACTTATCATGATAAGGAAGTTTGTTATTATTCAATCTCAATAAATCTAAAATCACCTCCATATCTGCATCAATAGCCTGCTTTCCTGCCGCTTTTAGTGATAAGTCCACCTTACCGTCTTCCCGAACTCTTTTAACGTAAGCCTTGCGTTGGTCTCCTATAGTCACATTATCATATACTTCATTCGCGTAAATAAGACCACTGTATTTTTGATTTACAACGGTCTTATACCCTAAATCACTTTGAGCATAGATTAGGGCTTCAACCTCCTGCCCCTCTTTCAGGTCCACCTTATCTTTTTTAAGAAAGCCCGTAATTTTTCCTGTGCCAATAAGGCGGTCGGTCTTATAATCCAGACAAATACGGACAATATGCCGCTCTCCTATATTGAAGAGCTGTGGCTGTTCCTTTTTTGGAACAAATAGGTCCTTGATCAGGCCCCAATGCATGAAAGCGCCATGTGGCGTTTTATCCACCACTTCCAGGCTAACAATGTCGCCAACCTCACCTAACGCATCTTCGGTAGTTGCGATTAAGCGATCTTCCGTGTCTTTATATACAAATACCCTTATTCGAGTACCAATTTCCGTTCCCTCAGCAATGTATTTTTGAGGCAACAAAATATCTCCTAAGTCGGAATTTAAATACATTCCAAAGTCGACCTCTCGAGCCACTTCCAACTCATAATATCTGCCTATTTCCAAATTCTAAGATTTTTAGAGCGGCAAAGTTAAAAATTTAAAACCGGAGCGCATATGAAGCGCCGGATTTGATGCAGAATTAATGTTTCCTAATATATTTGCAATCGTTTGAATTAATCCAAAAAGTACATGAGCAAAGAGAATATTTCAGTTATAGGTTCAGGCACAATGGGCAATGGTATTGCTCATGTTTTTGCACAGCACGGTCATAAGGTTTCACTTATAGACATATCTGTTGAAGCTCTAGAAAAGGCTCAGGCCACAATCTCAAAAAACCTGGACCGGCAAGTAACCAAAGGTCTCATTTCGGAAGAAGTCAAAAGCTCTACAGTGAATAACATTAAAACTTATACCTCTATTTCCGGTGGTGTGAAAAGTGCGGACCTGGTGGTGGAAGCGGCAACAGAGAATGTTGATCTTAAACTGAAAATATTTAAAGAACTAGATACCGAATGTGAAACTTCTACTATTCTGGCAACTAACACCTCCTCTATTTCCATCACTAAAATTGCTGCCGTAACAGGTAGGCCAGATAAGGTCATAGGCATGCATTTTATGAATCCCGTACCGGTAATGAAACTGGTTGAAGTGATTCGTGGGTACAACACAAGTGATGAAGTAACCAAAACAGTCATGGACCTTTCAGAAGGCTTAGGCAAAGTACCTGTTGAAGTAAATGATTATCCTGGATTTGTGGCAAATCGCATTCTAATGCCCATGATAAATGAGGCAATATACTCACTCTACGAAGGCGTGGCAGGTGTTTCAGAAATCGATACTGTTATGAAGTTGGGAATGGCCCATCCTATGGGGCCCTTACAGCTGGCAGATTTCATTGGTCTGGATGTGTGCCTGTCAATTATGAATGTTTTGCACGATGGTTTTGGGAACCCTAAATATGCTCCCTGTCCGTTATTGGTGAATATGGTAACAGCCGGGCATAAAGGAGTTAAATCAGGAAGCGGTTTTTACAGCTGGGGACATGGCGCCAAAGAATTGATAGTGGC